>Ga0137409_10002813_pt1 | contig 18540 bp, 11 predicted proteins | sample CZODoug1_16funga_FD_122059 | JGI IMG/M metagenome (GOLD analysis project Ga0137409, IMG submission 122059) | Vadose zone soil fungal communities from Angelo Coast Range Reserve, California, USA - CZODoug1_16fungal (Hybrid Assembly) | ecosystem: Environmental > Terrestrial > Soil > Vadose zone... | reverse complement strand
ACCTGCGGGCCGTCAACGACAGGTTCTACAAGGACCTGGGGGCCGACATCACAGCACTCGGGGTCCACTACGATCTGGAGCCGCGGGACGGCAAGGACCCGGTGGCGTTCACCACGTTCGGAGCGCGGCCGCGTCTCGTGGACGCGGCCTGGGTCCCGGGCGAGCCGTGGGTGTTCGCGTCCTACAGGGTCGGGAGCGTGGACAATCTCAACGAGCTCCTGCACGAGTCGGGGCACGCGGTGCACATCGCCGCCATCCGCACCCGGCCGGCGTTCATGGAATGGCCGGACAGCGATCTGTTCACCGAGGCGATCGCCGACGTCGCGGCGCTCGAGATGTTCGAGCCGGAGTGGCAGCGCCGCTACCTCGGGACCGGGGTGCCGCTGCCCGACTCGATCGGCTCCAAATATTCGGGGATCGTCATGGACACGGCCTGGGCCCTGTTCGAGATCCGCATGCACAGAACGCCGGAGGCCGATCCGAACCGGGTCTGGACGGAGATCACCGAGCGCTACTTCCGCATCCGGCCCCACCCCGAGCTGTCCTGGTGGGCGCTGCGCGGCCAGCTCATCAATCTGCCCGGCTACATGCTCAACTACGCGATCGGGGCGATCCTGGTGGCCGACCTGCGGGCGCGCGTCAAGGAGCTGCACGGCCCGTACGCGGAGGGAGACCCGGCCTGGTACGCGTGGATGTCGGGGCGTCTGTACCGTTTCGGCCTGGAGCGCCCGTCCCGGCAGGTCATCGAGGAATTCCTGGGCCGGCCGATCTCGCCGCGCGCGCTCCTCGACGACATGGCGCGGGCGCGGCCCGCCTCCTGAAGGAGGCTACTTCTTCACGATGTCGAGGAGCTCCACCTCGAACACCAGCGTCGAGCCCGGCTTGATCTTCGGCGGCGCGCCGCGGTCCCCGTAGGCCAGCTCGGGCGGGCAGACGAGGCGCGCCTTGCCGCCCACCTTCATCATCGCCACTCCCTGCGACCAGCACGGGATCACCTGGTTCAGCGGGAACACCGCCGGCTGGCCCCGATCGATCGAGGAGTCGAAGACCGTGCCGTCCATGAGCGTGCCCTTGTAGTGCACCTTCACGGTATCGGTGGAGGCGGGAGCCGCCCCCTTGCCGGCGACGACCTCCTGATAGACGAACCCGGCCGCCGTCTTCACGGCCCCCTTCTCGAGGGCCGCCTTCGACAGGAACTCGGAGCCGGCGGCCTTCTCGGTGACGGCGCCGGCGCTGGCGCGCGCCTGGGCCATCGCGCCCAGCTTCGGCCCGTACACCGCCAAATCCACCTGACGCGTGTGCTTGAGCACCCCGTCGGTGAGCCCGGCCTTGACGAGCTCGAGCTCGCTGTCGTTCAGGTTGAACGTCGCCAGGTTGTCGCTCATCACCAATCCGAGCGCGTACAGGGTCTTCTGATCGTCCGTCTTGAGATCCACCGCGGCGGTCTGCGCTTTCGCGCCGCACGCGAGACCCGCGACGGACAGGACAACAGCCAGGACGAGGGGCTTCTTCATGAGAGCCGCTCCAACAATGGGGTTCACTGCGCCGTCCCGAGAGTCCGCGGGTCTGGAGCCTTCGAGGCGGGCGTATCTTAGCGCGAATCCGCGGTCGCGCGACAGACCAATGCGCGCCCCCCTCACCCCCCCACCAGCGCCTGCCCCAGGTCGGCGACCAGGTCGTCCGGATGCTCCAGGCCGGCGGAGATCCGCAGCAGGTTCTGCGGCGTCGTCGTGGCGGGGCCCTCGGACGAGGCGCGGTGCTCGATCAGGCTCTCGGTTCCGCCCAGACTCGTCGCGTTGGTGAACAGCCGGACACGCGCGGCGACCGCGACGGCCCGCTCGCGACCCCCCTTCACCCGGATCGACAGCATCCCGCCGAACGCCGTCATCTGGCGGCGCGCCACCGCGTGCCCGGGGTCGTCCGCGAGACCCGGGTAATGGACCGTCTCGATCGAAGGGTGGTTCTGCAGGGCCCGCGCCAGCGCCAGGGCGTTCGAGGCGTGCCGCTCCATCCGGCACGGAAGCGATCGCAGACCGCGCAGGACCAGCCACGAGTTGAAGGGCGAGGCCACGCCGCCGGTGACCGTGCGGACGGAGTGCGTCTTCTCGGCCAGACGAGCGTGCTTCGCGGCGAAGATCAAGGCACCGCCCTGCACGTCGGAGTGGCCTCCGAGATACTTGGTCGTCGAGTGCAGGACGACGTCCGCGCCCAGCTCCAGCGGCCGCTGCAGGACCGGCGTCGCGAACGTGTTGTCGCACACCAGGAGGGCGCCCGCGTCCCGCGCGATCGCAGCGATGCCGGCGAGATCGGTGACACGCATGAGGGGATTGGACGGCGACTCGGTCCAGACGGCGCGCGTCCCGGGACGGATCGCGGCGCGCACCGCGTCGAGACTCTGCATGTCCACGAACGTGTGCGTCAGACCCCAGCGCGGCAGATACTGGGAGGCCATGACGCGGAAGACGAAGTAGATGTCTTCCGGGAAGAGGACATGGGACTCCGGCGGCAGCGCCTGCAGAAGGGCGGCGCCGGCCGCGACACCCGAGGCGAAGACGAGCCCCGAGCCGCCCCCCTCGGCGGCGGCGAGCGCCGGCTCGAGCCGCGCCTCGGTCGGGTTGCCGTCGCGGATGTAGATCAGGCCGTGCGGCCGCTCGCCGCCGGGGCCGTGCTCGAAGGTCGTCGACAGGTGGATGGGCGGTGCCAGCGACCCGGTCGCGGGATCGCGCTCCGCCCCGGCGTGCACCATCAGCGTCTCGAGTTTCATGAGGAGCCTCCTGGGGAGGGGATCATAACGCGATCGGCTCCCGGCAAAAAAAGAGGGCCGGCGGACGATCCGCCGGCCCCACCCCCTGCCGGGGTACCAAAAAACCGTTCGCGGGAACCTATTTCGTCGAGGCGACCTCGGCGCTCGCGTGCTCGAGCATGTGCTGGCCGATCGACCGCGCGATGACGTCGGCGGGCCAGGAGGCGAGGGTCAACGAGACCTGCCGCTCGCTGCCGTTGCGCTTGACGGTGTAGGACACGTTCTGTCCCGGCTTCCAGTCCTTGCGCGCCTTCATCAAGGCGTCGTCGTTCTCCTTCTTGAACGCGACCCCGTTGAGCGCCACCAGGATGTCGCCGGCCTCGATACCCGCCGCCTCGGCCGGGCTGCCGGGGATGACCTTGGTGACTGCGTACCCTTCGGCGTTGTCGGTGTCGAGCTCGACGCCGACCCAGCCGCTGCTCTTCATGCTGGCGGCCATGTGATCGAGGCAGTCCTGCGTGCTCATCGTGCACTTGCCGTGCTCACCTGCGAACGCCGGCAGGATCGCGATCATCGCTACCGCGACGAGAATCAGCCAGATATGACGGTGCATGGGACGGACCTCCATGGGAAAGGGGGGAACTTTCCGGAAGGGGAAACTGGACTGCCCCGCGATCGATGGTCGCCGACTGCTGTACTCGGTGGGATTCGTAGTGGGGGAACCGCTCGATCGTAACCTTGTCCACCGAAGCCCGGGGCAGTCCATTGTTTCGCCCTTCCAAGGACTCAACCGCGCGGAAGTGTACGGGGAACGGCTGTAAATGTGGCCAAGGTCGAGGTAAAAGAATGTCTCGAATGTCAACAATTGTAAACGCCTCCTCCCGGTGCTCCTGCTCGCCGACCGGCGGGGTATAGTGGGCTCTGCCGGACAGGCGGAGATGGGATCGCCCGCAACCTTCCTCAAGAAGCACACACTCTGGGTCGGCTTCCTGGCCGTCCTGGCGCCGCTCCTCGTCATGCTGGGGCTGCAGTTCGTCTGGCTGGCCCGCCTGAAGCAGGTCTCGGCGCTGGCGCAGAAGGCGGCCCACACGAACTACCTCGAGGCGGTCGGCACGGAGGTGCAGTTCCACTACCGCTCGGCGGCCGAGCGCGCGCTCAACATCCCGGCGTCGCTGTTCAGGCAGGGGCGTCTCGACGAGGTGGCCCTCTTCTGGAAGAAGAAGCCGGTCGACGGGGTGCGGCGCCTGTTCCTCGTCGACTTCACGCGGGATCGGTTCGGGAACTACTACGCCTACGAGCCGGCGCGCGGAGGCCTCATCCCCTTTCCCGCCTCGGACGAGGCGCTGGCGGTCATCGTGGCGTGCACCCCCCTCCAGGTGCTGAGCTACCGGGGGGGCGTGGCGCCTTCGCAGGCGCTGCGGGTGGACGAGCGCAACCCGGAGTACCGGATCATCTTCAACCCGATCACGGACGACGCGTCGCACGTGGTCGGCATCGCGGGTCTCATCCTGGACGAGGCCTACTTCCGGGACACGCTTCTGCCCGCGGTCATCAAGAAGGCGCTGCCGGAGTTCTTCCCGGGCACGGGAATGGGCGACCTGGCGGTGACGGTGCGCGACGCCTCGGGACGGGCCGTGCTGGCGACGGCAGGGGAGTCCGACCACGCGGAGTCGGCGACCTCCCGCTTTCCGTTCGTGTTCACCGACTGGACCATGAGTCTGCACAGCCCCGGATCGACACCCGAGCAGTGGGCCAGCGCGAATTTCATGTTCAACGTGACGCTGTCCGTGCTCCTGGCCGTCGTCCTGATGGGGGGCATCGGGCTGGCGCTGCGCACGGCGAACCGGGCGATGCTCCTGTCGGAGATGAAGTCCGACTTCGTGTCGAACGTGTCGCACGAGCTGCGCACTCCGCTCGCGTCGATAAGGGTGTTCGCGGAGCTGCTGCGGCTGGGGCGCGCGCAGGCCCCCGGGAAGGTGCAGGAGTACGGGGAGTACATCGAGGCGGAGAGCCGCCGCCTGTCGCGGCTCATCGACAACATCCTGGACTTCTCGCGCATCGAGTCGGGGCGGAAGGAGTACCGTTTCGCGGAGTCCGACCTGCGCGAGGTCGTGGCGGCGACGCTGCGCACGTTCGAGACCCATCTGAAGCACAGCGGCTTCCGCATCACCGCCGAGGGGCTTTCCGGGCCGCTGCCGCCGATGTCGATCGATCCGGATGCGCTGGCGCAGGCGCTGCACAACCTGCTCGACAACGCGGTCAAGTACTCCGGCGACTCGAAGGAGATCACGGTCCGGCTGGCGGGACGGGGCGACGCCATCGTGCTGTCGGTCTCCGACCGCGGCATCGGCATACCGCGCGGCGAACAGGAGAAGATCTTCGACCGCTTCCACCGCGTGGGCACCGGCCTGGTGCACGAGGTGAAGGGGAGCGGGCTGGGGCTGTCGATCGTCAGGCACATCGTCCAGGTGCACGGCGGACGCGTCGAAGTCGCGAGCGAGCCGGGGAAGGGGAGCACGTTCTCGATCGTGCTGCCGCTGCGGGCCGGGCGGACCGTCGCCGCCGCCCGGACGGAAGACCCGGCCGGCACGGCACCCGCGGCGGAGCACGGGACCGCGCCGGCGCCGCGGACGGAGGGCTGAGATGCCGAAGGTGCTGATCGTCGAGGACGACGACTCGATGATCGCGGCGCTGCGCGACGGCTTCGAGTACGAGGGGTACACGGTCGCGATGGCGCGCGACGGCGCCGACGGCCTGCGCCAGGCGACCGAGTCGGCCCCCGACGTCATCATTCTCGACGTGATGCTGCCGATGATGAACGGCCTGGACGTCTGTCGCGACATCCGCAAGGCGGGGAACATCGTCCCGATCATCATGCTCACGGCGCGCGGCCAGGAGATCGACAAGGTGCTCGGTCTGAAGCTGGGGGCGGACGACTACGTGACCAAGCCGTTCGGGTTCCTCGAGCTGACGGCGCGCGTCGAGGCCGTCCTGCGCCGGGCCTCCGGCCGCGCGGCGCGCGTCGAGGCGTACGAGTTCGGGGGGGTCAAGGCCGACTTCAAGAAGGGGGAGGTCCGCAGGAACGGCAGGCTCCTCGACCTCACAGCGCGCGAGCTGCGCTTGCTGCAGTATTTCGTCGAGCACCGCGGCGAGGTGGTCGGGCGCGACCAGCTGCTCGACGCCGTCTGGGACTACGACGCGGCGCCCCTCACCCGCACGGTGGACATGCACGTCGCCAAGCTGCGCAAGAAGATCGAAGACAAACCCGCCCAGCCCCGCTTCCTCGTCACCGTGCACGGGATGGGGTACAAGTTCAACGGCTGACTCGTCCGTCCCGGACTAGCGGCAAGCATTTTTGCGCCGGATGTGGCATGCTGCGCCCAACACTTCGTGAAACCGGAGCGGGTCTGGCCGCGCGGTTTCCGGTTCTCCTCACTTTCTGATTCGCGACGCCGGTGTTCGTCTGCTGCCCGGCGCGCCATGACATGGGGTGATCATGGACACGATGATCGGTCCCCTCATCCTGTTCGTCGTCGGCTGCGTGCTCGCCGGTCCCATCCTGGCGCTTGTGGCCCTGGCGCGGATCAGACGGATGGCCGGGCTCCGCGAGCCGGAGAGCGGGACGGAGGCGCATCTCGACGCCATCGACGCCCGGGTGGCTACGCTGTCGAGGCGCGTCGCGGCGCTCGAGCGCTCGGCGAGCGCCGGGACGGGTGCCGCGCCGGCCGTGGCGAGACCGGCCCCCGCCCCGATGCCGCCGCCCGTGTCACGGCCGCCGGCCATCCCCCCGACGTTGGACGGTCGACCGCCGGATGCGCCGCCGCCCGGACCGGTCCCGCGCGCGACCTCGCTCCCCGCGACGCCGCGGGAGCGGGTCATCGACGAGAGCGCGCCCCCTTCCTTCACGCCGCCCCGGCCCCCCGCGGCGCCGATCGACTGGGAGCGCTGGATCGGGATCCGCGGCGCGGCGGTCGTGGGCGCGGTCGCCCTCGGTCTGGCGGGGCTGCTGTTCTTCAAGTACTCCATCGAGAAGGGGCTGATCACGCCCGAGATGCGTGTCGTGTTCGGCACGTTCACGGGGCTCGGGTGCCTGGTCGGATCGGAGTGGCTGCGGTCGCGCGGCTACCGGCAGACGTCCGAGGGAATCTCCGGCGCGGGGGTCGTGATCCTGTACGCGGCGTTCTGGGCGGCCCACGTTCGCTACGACCTCATCGGCCTGCCGCTTGTGTTCGGCCTGATGGTGCTGGTCACGGCCGCCTGCTGCCTTCTGGCCGTGCGCCATTCGTCGCTGCTCATCGCCGTGCTCGGGCTGGTCGGAGGGTTCGCCACACCGCTCCTGCTGGCCAGCGGGACCGATCGGCCGATCGGACTGTTCGGGTACGTCCTGCTCCTGGATCTCGGTCTGCTCGCGGTCGGGCGGAAGCGCGCCTGGCCATCGCTCGGCGTTTTGTGCCTTCTCGGGACCGTGCTCATGCAGGGGCTCTGGATCATCGCGCGCATGGGGCCGGAGCGGCTGTTCCTGGGTCTCGTCATCCTGGCGGTGTTCGCCCTGCTGTTCGTGGTTGCCGGCCGTCTCGTCGGCGGCCGCGCGCCGAGCGGCGGCTGGCTGTGGAGCCAGGTCGGCGCCATCCTGTTCCCGTTCGTCTTCGCCCTCTACTTCGCCGGCCGTGTCGAGATGGGGCCGCACCTCTACCCGATCGCGATCCTGCTGGGGCTTCTGAGCGCCGGGGCCTGCTGGGTCGGACGCGAGCAGAACGTGCGCGCCCTCGGGACGGGGGCGGCCGCCGCGAGCCTCGTGGTGACCGCCGTGTGGCTGCTGCAGCACACATTGACCGAGGCGCTCGCCTGGGAGACCGTCGCCGTGGTGGCCGGGCTGACCGCGATCTTCCACATCTTCGTCGAGCTCGACCGGGAGCCGGCCGGCATCGAGGGCCCCGCTCCAGCGGCGTTTCTGGCGGCGGCCGGTTCCTTCTTCCTCCTCCTGCTGGCGGCGGCAGCCACGGACGTGCCGATCGTCCCGTGGATCGCCGGCTGGACGGCGATCGCAGGCCTGTGGTATCGCCAGGCGGCGTTCCCGGAGCGGGGCGGACTCCAGATCATGGCCGCCGTCGGCCTCGGACTCGGCCTGTCCCTCCTGCACCTGCGCCACCACCGCAGCCCCGCCTTCCCGCCGGCCGCGATGTTCCTCGCCCTGCTGGTCACCTTCTCGGTCCTGCTGCAGCTGCTCGCGCAGCTGCGCCGAGACGAGGAGGTCCGACGCTTCGCCGACCGTGCCGCGGGAACGTTGCCGGTGCTGCTCCTGGTGTTCCTGGCGATCGCACCGTTCACCCTGTCGCTCGAGGCGCTGCCGGCGCTCGGGAGCGCGCTCGTCCTCGGCCTCCTGGCGATGACGGCCGCGACCCGGCTGGGGCAGGGGGCCTGGTACGCGGCCGCGGTCGGCGCGACGCTTCTGGCGCACACCGGCTGGACGTTCGGGCGCGAGGGGCCGTGGAGAGGGGAGCCGCGCGAGGTGCTGGTGGCCTTCCTGCTGCAGGCCGCCGCGGTGGTCGTGTTCACGGCCTGGCCGTTCCTGTCAGTGCGGCGGTTCTCGGGGGACCGGCTTGCCTGGTACGCGGCGGCGCTGGCGGGGCCGCTCTGGTTCCCGACTCTGAGACGGCTGTTCGTCTGGAACTTCGGCGACACCGCGATCGGTGCTTTGCCGATAGCGCTCGGCGCCTTGTCCCTTGTCGCGGCGGACCGCGCCCGCCGGGCCTGGCCGGCCGCTGATCCGATCCGCCGCAGCGCCCTGGTGTGGTTCTCGGCGGTGGCGCTGGGCTTCGTCGCCGTCGCCATTCCGCTGCAGCTGGAGAAGCAGTGGATCACGATCGGCTGGGCGCTGGACGGGCTGGCCATGCTGGTCCTCTGGAAGCGGCTGGATCACCCCGGCCTCAAGTATCTCGGCCTGGCGCTCCTGGGCGCGACGAGCGTTCGCCTCGTGGCCAACCCCGCGCTCCTCGGGTACTACCCGCGCTCGAGCGTCCGGATCGTCAACTGGCTGATGTACACCTACTTCGTGCCGGCGGCGGCGCTCCTGGCGGGCGCTGTGCTGCTGAAGCCGCTCGAGATGAAACGAACGCGCCCCTGGGAGAAGGATCTCTACTCCTGGGGTCACCCGGTCGGCGCCATCGGCTCGGCGCTGGCGGCGATCATCGTGATCTTCGTGTGGATCAATCTCACCATCGCCGACTGGTTCGCCACGGGCGAGGTCCTGACCCTGCGGTTCGGCGACGAGCCGGCGCAGCGGCTGACGGTGTCGATCGCCTGGGGGATCTACGCGCTGATCCTGCTCGGCTTCGGGATGGCGCGCGACTCGCTCGGGCTGCGCTGGATCAGCCTGTGCTTCCTGCTGGTGACGATCGGCAAGGTCTTTCTCTACGATCTCGGGGCGCTCCAGGATCTGTATCGCGTGGCGTCGCTCGTCGGGCTCGCCGTGTCGCTGATCCTGGTGTCGCTCCTGTACCAGCGCTTCGTGTTCCGCAAGGCGCCGCAGGAGAGACCATGAAGCGGACCTGGGTCGCCGCCGTCCTGGTGCTCGCGGCGGCCCCGGGCGCGCGGCCGGCGCGGGCCGAGGGGACGCAGCCGGTCGAGCTGCGCCGTCTCTTCCCGCAGGAGGCGCAGGTGACGGTCGCGGGCGGCGGCCTGTCGCGGCTGGTGCTGCCGCCGGCGATCCTGACGGCCTGCCGGCCCGATCTGTCAGACCTGAGGCTGTTCGACGCGCAGGAGAAGGAGGTCCCGTTCCTGGTGGACGCCGGGGCGGGGAAGCCGGACGGAGTCGAGATCACCCAGCGCTTCGAGCCGCGCGTGCTCGACGCCGCCCGCGCCGAGATCCGGCGGCAGAACGGGCCGCCGCTGCGCCGGGAGACGCTCGAGATCGGCCTGCCAGCCGCCTCACCGCAGACCGGCTCGTGGGTCCTGGTGGTGGAGCCTCGCCAGGGGGAGTTCGTGGCCCGGGTCAACGTCGAGGGGATCGGTGCTTCGGGAGAGAAGACCGGACTGGTGGCGGATGGGTCGGTCTTCCGGCTCTCCGGAGCGCGCTCGGCCGAGAAGCTGCGACTGCCGCTGCCGCCGTTCCGCGGAGCGCGTCTGCGCGTCGTCTTCGAGACCGAGCACCCGTTCTGGCTCGAGCCGGGGCTGAGGCTCGAGAGCGCCCGGGCGATCGAGCGGGGCGGGCAGATCGACGTTCCGCTGGAGGTCCTGTCCTCGCGCGGCGCCGAGGGGCGGACGGTCGTGGATCTCGCCCGCGCGCGGGGGGTCGTGCCGGATCTGCTGCGCATCGAGACGGCCACGCGCACCTTCGACCGAAGGGTCCAGGTGCGGGACGACGGACCGGGCGGCAGCGGTGCGGTCCTCGGGTCGGGGACGATCTTCCGCGTCGAGGCGCTCGTCCCGGTCGGCGAGCAGGAGGTGGCGCTGCGGGCCGCGCGCGGAGACCGGCTGCGCGTCGAGATCGACGACGGCGACAGCCCGTCGCTGGACCACCTCGCCTTCGCGGCGGTCATAAGGCAGCCGTCCCTCATCTTCTCCGCCGGCGCGGGGCGCGCGAACGAATCGTTCGGCACGCTGCGCTTCGGCGGCGGGCGCGCCCACGCGCCGCGCTACGACCTGGCCGGCCTCCTTCCGCCACCGGCCGCGACCGTGACCGGCAAGCGCGCCGAGGCGGCGGCTCTGCTGTACGAACCGGCGGCCGTCCACGCGGCGCGCCTCGGCGACACCCGGCCGAATCCCGCGTACGACGGCGCCCCGGCGCTCGCCTTCGCCATGCGTCCCGGCGCCGCGGTCGACCGGCGCCTGTTCAGCCATCTGAGGAGCCTCACTGTGCCCGCGACCGCCGAGGGACTGTCGCGGCTTCGGATCGGGCCGGCGGACCTCGCCGTCCTGAGCGACGACCTGTCCGACCTGCGGGTCGCCGACGACGACTCGCGGCAGTGGCCGTACCTCATCGAGCGCGAGGCGGCCACCGACCTGGTGCCGCTCGAGGTGGACGGACCGAAGAGCCGCGACCGGACGTCGCGCTACACGCTTCGGCTGCCGGTCTCACCGATGCGCATCGACCGGCTGATTCTCGATACCGGCGCCGGGTTCTTCGACCGCGGGTTCAGCCTCGAGGGGAAGACCGCCGACAAGAAGGAGGAGACGGATCTCCTGCGCGGCCGCCTGACGCGTCCCGTCGACGACCCGCGTCCGGTGAGCGTCGCCGTTCCGCCGGTGCGCCTGGCGTCGATCGATCTGGTCGTCGAGGACGGCGACGACGCGCCGCTCGAATTCCGGTCCGCTCAGGCGCGCGTCGTCCTCCCCGAGGTATATCTCACGGCGCCCGAGGGGCGCTACGCCCTGCTGCTCGGCGCGCCCGACGAGGACCCGCCGCGCTACGAGCTGGAGCGGGTTCGCGAGGTCGTGCTGGCGGTGAAGGCCGCGCCGATCGCGGCCGGGCCGCTCGAGGCGAACCGGGATTACAGCCTGCACGCCCGGCTGAAGGGGCAGGGGTACCGCCAGACCGCGCTGCTCTGGACAGCGCTCTCGGCGGCGGTCGTGGTTCTGGTGATCATGACCCTGCGGCTGGCGCGCCGCGAGACGCCGCCGGCGGCGTGAGCCCGCCTACTTCTTCTCGACCTTGAACGGCGCCGACGCGGCGAGCAAGCGGAACCCGTCATCCAGCAGCATACGGATCTCGTAGGTCCCCGGCGGCAGCGGCCAGCTCGCGTAGCCGACGGGGGAATTCGCGGTGAAGAAGGTCGTCCCCTCGATGGTGTTGTGCGTGTACTCGTAGAGCATGTAATGCGTGTTGCCGCACGAGCCGGCCTCGCAGGTCGGATCGTTGGGATTCGTGTCCGACGCGGCCGGCGAGAAGATGCCGAGCCAGTCCCAGCGCATGCCGGGTGCGTTGGTCCACGAGACTCCGATCGGCTCGCCGGGGGCGTACACGCTCTTGTCCGTGGCGACCGTGATCGGCGCGCCGGGAGCGTAGAGCCAGAACGGGCTGCGCGACACCACGCCGCGACGCGTGTCGAGAAGCACGGCCTCGTAGGCGCGCGGCGCAAGGCCGGCGGTGGAGAAGACCACGCTGCCGTCGAGGGGGGCCCCCGCCCCGGTCGAGCGTGCCGCGACGACGGTCGCCGCGCTGCCGCCCGCCGGGACGATGCCGACCCGCTCGCCGGTCTTCCCCTGCGCGTGGAAGGTGATCGTGACGTCGTCCCCCACCGTCAGCCGCCGGTTCGACACCGCGACCAGGACGGGGGAGGTGCCCGGCGTCACGTCGAAGGTCGAGGCGACGCCGCGGTGATCCGTCGGGTAGGGGTTCATGGCGATGTCGACGTCGGGCCCGCCGACCTCCCCGACGATCTGGCTGCCGACCGCCGTCGCCGTTCCGGTCGACAGCACCCAGTCGATGCGGTCGTGAACCTCGTCGGCGACCGATTCGGGGCCTCCCGGCGTCCAGGTGAACCCGGGGACGGCCACCGGATCGGGATGCACGACGCGGTACGAGTCGCGGAATCCGGCGGCGGCGAGCGCGGCCCCCACCGGCCAGACGAACGGGTAGTGCACGACGTCGCGCACCGCCGCGACCTCGGGAGTCCAGTCGAGGTGCGACGGAGTATTGAAGTCCCCCGTCAGGAACACCGGAATGCCGGCCGCCGCCAGCCCCGGCAGACGCGCCAGCTGGTCCTGGATCGCCGGCAGGCGGAGCGATTCCTCGAGCGCCCGGACCTCCTCGGCCGGAGCGCCGTCGCGCACCAGGTACGGCCCGTACGGATCGGACGGGAGGTGCACGTTGGCGAGCGCCACGACCCTTCCCGGCTGCAGCGCCGCGAAAATGTAGATGCCCGCGGCCCCCGGAGGATCGATCAGCGGGTAACGCGAGATGATCTGCATCCGCTCGCTGTAGTAATAGCCCAGCGCCTCCGCGATCGGCCGCGTGTCGTGCTCCGCCTCTTCGATGCCCACGACGTCCGGGTTCGCGGCGCGGATCGTCTCGATCACCTGGAGCAGCGTCTCCGGGCAGCCGTGCGGACGCGAGCAGAAGTTCATGTTCGTCAGGTTCAGCTCGTTACCGCCATAGAAGATGTTGATGGTCATGACGCGCAGCCGTATCGGTTGCGTGGCCGCCGCCGCGTCGCCGGCCGGCGAATCGCCCGCCATCCAGGCGATCGTCAGGATGAGTGCAAGGATCGGCACGGCCCGTAATGTGTTTCGAGTCATGGAACGCCCCCACGAATGAGTTCAGCCAGGTTTGCCGCCAGTCTACCACCGCGCAGCTACTTCCCCCTTTCCCAGGCGCCGTTCGTTGCGATACCACCGGGTCGGCCTAGGCGCCAGAGGATCCCGATGGGCGCCGTGCCCCGGCACCTGGCGAGACCGCCGTGCTCGCCGCGGGCGTGGTGGAAGCGGCAGAGACAGACGCGGTTCGAGAGATCGTCGGCGCCCAGGTGCGAGCGATAGATCAGGTGATGGTCCTCGAGATTGCGGCGCGACGTGCAGGCGGGGGCGGAGCAGCGCCAGCCGTCGCGGATGTAGACGGCATCGCCGTGCCGTCGAGGCGTCGCAGATCCGGAGGGAGCGCCCCGAGCACCTGCCGCAGCACGCTCGCGCGCCTCTGACCTGGCCTCGCCGTCCCAGGTGAAGACGAAGTCCTCGAGGAGCGAGAGCAACCCGACCCAGGCCGGGACGCGGCGGCCGCGCGTGGAAAACGTCCGGGCCGCGAGGGTCGACGGACGCGCCTGCTCGTCCGGCCACGGCTCGTCCCAGGCGACGCGCCCGACTTCGTCCGACAGCCGACGGCGCGTCGATTCGATGACGACGAGCAGATCGTCCGCGATCTCGTGCGGGAGGCGGAGGCGCAGGAAAACGTCCGGGCTGGGAAGAGGCCCGCCGTCCGACCAATCGACCGCCAGGAGGCCGAAGCGAAGGATGCGCGCGCGGGCCGTCCCCGGCTCGCGACGGAGGGAGGCATGCCACTCGGTGTCGTCGAGAGGGTGGGGCGCGGGGCGTGACGGGTCGATGAACTTCCGCCGCCCGAGCGCGCGGGCCTCGTCGCGGAGGCGCTTGACGGTCGCCTCCTCGGCCCGCGCCAGCCAGGCGGCCTCAGTCACCTTGTCGACGGGGCCGTCACCGAGGATGCGCAGCACCGTCAGGGTCGCCTCGAGGCCGACGCGGCCTTGATCGTAGGCGGCGCGCAGGCGTGGGAAGCGTCGCAGCAAGCGGGCGACGCGGACACGGTCTTCGGCGTAGGTGCGCGTCAGGCCCAGCCGTTCCTCGGCGTAGTGGCCGGCGCCCGCGAAGCGCAGGCGCGGCCAGGCGCCCCGCTCCGCCAGCTCCGCAAGCAGGCGGCCGAGACGGCGCTCGAGATCATCCTCGAGGAGAAGGAGCTCGCGGATCTGCGCGTCCAGATCGGCGGGGCCGCCGCTGCCGGCGGTGCTGGACAGATCGTCAAGACGCGCGAGGACCGCGCCCGCGATGTGCAGGGCCCACGAGGCGGGGGAGGACCGGGACAGATGATGCCAATTCCCGGTCGAGCGGGCGAGGGCCGCCTCGACCCGGACGACGTCGGGACCGCGCCGCAGCGCGACTCGGTCGAAGTCGCCAAAGAAGGAACGGGAGGTGGCGGCGTCCCGCCGGGCCGGGTCGGCCTTCCATCCGTCCGGCGCTTCCGGAGGCGAGGCGCCGGCGAACGCCTCGGCGACGAGCGCCTCGACGAACGAGGTCACGCTCGCTTGCGCTCCCTCAACGGCGCGATACAGGTCGACCGACTCGTCGAATGCGGCGACGAGCGGCGCCGGCACGGGGATACGCACGAGCGAGCGATCGGCCGGGTCGTCGTCGGGAGCGTCGGCGCCACCACGTCCCGCTTCGAGGGTGCCGGCGACCGCAGGATCGGCGGCCGGAGCCTGCGATTCTTCGTCTCTCCCGGCATCATTATTAATGCCGGGCGGCCAGGCCGAGCCGGCGTCGCGCGCCTGCCGCACCGCCTCGCGGAGCTCGCGGATGGAGACCGCGCGCGCGAGAGCGATCCAGGCTGCGAGCGAAGCGGGAGAGGCGGAGCGTCCGATCAGGAGAGCCGCCACCCGGCCGAGCGGCACCGCACCGTCCTCGCCCGCGAGCGCCTCGGCCAGCCCGGGAAGCGACGACAGCGCGCGCCCCAGGGTGGCAAGGTCCCTGACCCAGCGCCCCGACCGGCCGAACCGCTCCCGCGCGTGATCCTCCAGGCGCGCGAACCCGAACGCCGACCACGCCCCGGCCTGCACGAACGCCGCGGCGGCGCGGGCCAGAAGGGGCGCGAGCCGATCGAGCGCGCTCCGCAGCGACAGCGCCAGACCATCGGCCTGCAGGAGCGACCGCTCGACGGGGTAGTCCAAAGGGGAGCGGTCCTGTCTCGATTCCGCGGGCGCGCCATCCGCGGAGCGCCTCCCCGGCCGCAGCCGAGTCGGACGATAGGGCTCCCACGCCTCTTCCCTGCAGACGAAATCCGCAGGCGCGAAGCTCTGCTCGTGCCTGCGCCGTGGCGAGCGTGAAGCTCTGTGCGGCTCCACGGGCAGGGCATTCGTGAGGACAGACGCGGCCTCGATCACATCGCGCCTCCGCTGCGCCGACGCGCAGAGGGACAACAGTCATACTCGGGGAGCCAACGCTCGATCGCGGGGGCGGGTATGGGCGGTCGGGCTGCGTCACTAAGCAGAGTGTAATTTACGAGAAGGCGATCAGAGAGTCAACGACTTTTTCAGAAATTTCTAGCGCCGCCGCCGACCATTGACGCCGTCCGGAAATCCGGCAAGAATCGAGCCAGCATGCGCCGCGCAAACGAGCCCGCCCCCGATGCAGGGGAAGGCGGACGGATTTCGGCCAGACGCTCCAGGAGGAGACCATGAAGGCAGCAGTCATCAGCAAGGCCGGCGGACGCATCGAGATCGAGGAGCGGGAGCGCCCGGTGCCCGGACCGGACGAGGTGCTGATCCGGGTGCACGCCTGCGGCGTGTGCCACGGCGACCTCATGGTCCGTGACGGGCACTTCCCGTTCGTCCGCTATCCGATCGTGCCCGGTCACGAGATCGCAGGCACGGTCGAGGCGACGGGGGAGCGGGTCGGCACCCTGACGCGCGGGGCGCGGGTGGGGGTGTCGGCGCTCTACTCCTCGTGCGGCGCCTGCCCGCAGTGTCTCGGGGCCGACGAATTCCTCTGCCCCAGGCTCGAGTTCACCGGAGTCACGAAGGACGGCGGGTACCAGGAGTACATGCTGGCTCCCGCGGCCTATGTCGCGCCGCTCCCGGAGGGGCTCGACTTCGCCGACGCCGCGCCCCTGATGTGCGCGGGGCTCACCGTCTACAGCGGACTGCGTCACGCCGGCTTCCGGCCGGGGCACAAGGTTGCCGTGATCGGGCTCGGCGGGCTCGGGCACATGGCCGTGCTCTTCGCCAGGGCCATGGGAGGTCGGGTCGCCGTGCTGTCGACGAGCGCCGACAAGGAGGCCGAGGGGCAGCGACTCGGCGCCGAACGGTTCATCAACGTCAAGAAGTCGAAGCCGGCGGAGGCGCTGAAGGAATGGGAAGGCGGACCCGACCTGGTGCTCGCGACCGCGCCGGACGCCGAAACGATGACGGCGGCGTTCCCCGGACTGGCCATCGACGGCACCATGATGGTCCTCGGCGCTCCGTTCGCGCCCCTCACCGTGAGCCCGTTCGACCTGATCATGGGCCGGCGGCGTCTCATGGGCACCCCGGCGGGCTCCCGGAAGGATCTGCATGACACGCTGGCGTTCGCCGCGGCCCACGGGGTGCGACCGCGGGTGAAGCGCGCCTCGCTGCAGGACCTCGCGGGGGCGCTCGGAGAGATGGACAAGGGGCACATGCTGGGGCGGACCGTGGTCGTGATGCAGTAGGCGCCTGCGTATCACCGCCCCGAACCGCGCTAGAATCGTGCTCTCAGGAGCCCTCAAGGCATGCCCCGCACCCTCTTCGACAAGGTCTGGGACGCCCACTTGGTGCGCCCCGAGTCGGCCGACACGCCGGCGGTCCTCTACGTCGACCTGCATCTCGTCCACGAGGTGACTTCCCCCCAGGCGTTCGCGATGCTGCGCGAGCGCGGCCGCAAGGTCCGTCGCCCGGACCTGACCGTCGCGACGATGGACCACTCCACGCCGACGACGCCGCGCGGGGCGGACGGGCGGATACCGGTCACCGACAGGGAAGCCGCGGCGCAGATCGATCAGCTCGAGACGAACTGCCGGGAGTTCGGCATCCGGCTGCACGCTCTGGGGAGCGAGCGGCAGGGGATCGTGCACGTCATCGGTCCGGAGCTGGGGCTGACGCAGCCGGGGATGACGATCGTGTGCGGCGACAGCCACACCAGCACGCACGGAGCGTTCGGGTCTCTGGCGTTTGGAATTGGAACTTCGGAAGTGGAACACGTGCTGGCGACGCAGTGTCTGCCGCAACGGAAGCCGAAGACGATGAAGATTGAAGTCAGCGGGCGGCTTTCGGAAGGAGTGACGTCGAAAGATCTGGCGCTGGGCGTGATCGGCAAGGTCGGCACCGATGGCGCGACCGGATACGTCATTGAGTATGCAGGAGAAGTCGTGCGTGGGCTCAGCATGGAAGGGCGCATGACGCTGTGCAACATGAGCATCGAGGCAGGAGCACGGGCCGCGATGGTCGCGCCCGACGAAACGACCTTCGCATACGTAAAGGGAAGACGATTCGCTCCGCAAGGCGAGGCCTGGGATAACTCGGTTGCGTATTGGAAGACGCTGACCTCGGATCCGGGCGCGCGCTTCGACAAGATCCTGAAGATTGATGCGGCAACGCTCGCGCCCTTTGTAACGTGGGGAACGAATCCGGGAATGGTAGCTCCGGTGACAGGGCGTGTGCCGGATATCGGCGGGTTGAAAGAATCCGATCGCCGCTCAACGGAGCTTGCCTTGCAGTACATGGGGTTGGAGCCAGGGAAGCGCATTCAAGACATCGGCATCGACCAGTTTCCCAATGTCGAAAACGTATTCAAGGACCCCACCCAACACGAGTTCGTTGTGATACCCGATAGTTGGTAGTTCCTTGGCGTTTACATCACGAATTGACGCGGACGGCCTTTCATTATCTTATCCTTAGATATAGCATTATAGGTGCTGGGGCAAGCAGATTTCATCCCAAGGCCCTGCGCCTAAGGCGAATTCGGTGAGAACCTTTCAGTCAGATTTCTCTGGGTCCGGACTCTTGTTTCAACATTCGCACACCCAAAAAAGACCTGAGATGTCTTGTGATGAAATGACTTGTTTGGACCGTCAAGGACAGTTCGGGATTGCCCTTTCGAGCAGGTATAGACACCTGTCCGTAGTTTGCTCTGTTGGCCAGTCGTGATGAGGCATACTAACTGTTAAAATTTGTGTTATGAGACGCACCCTGGCAAATCGCCCTCATACTCGAAAAGGTTCGATCTACCGGACTATTTTCCTGCTTCTGCCGGCGGTATTGTTGGCCGCCCTCAGCCAATCAGGATGTGGTATAGCGTTGACCAACGCAGGTGTACCGGTGACGCCTTCGATCACCACGCAGCCGACTAACCAAACTGTTGCTGTCGGCCAGACAGCTACATTCTTTGTGGCAATTTCGGGCGCGGCTCCTTTCAACTATCAGTGGAAGAAGAACGGAACGGCCATCAGCGGCGCAACTTCGCCTAGCTACACCACTCCGAGCGAAACAACCTCGGACAGCGGAGCCCAATTCACCGTTGTGGTCAGCAACACGGCTGGTAATGCAACCAGTAACGCCGCAACC
>Ga0137409_10002812_pt1 | contig 18540 bp, 20 predicted proteins | sample CZODoug1_16funga_FD_122059 | JGI IMG/M metagenome (GOLD analysis project Ga0137409, IMG submission 122059) | Vadose zone soil fungal communities from Angelo Coast Range Reserve, California, USA - CZODoug1_16fungal (Hybrid Assembly) | ecosystem: Environmental > Terrestrial > Soil > Vadose zone... | reverse complement strand
CGCCGCGTCCGTACGTGACGCCGGCGCCGAGGATTTCCGTGAGCGCGCCGGCGCACCACGCCGGCGCCAGGAAGACGTTGAGAAACCCGGGCCCCGCGACCTCGATGCGCTCGACCTCGGGCATCGGCGGGAAGTGCTTGACGACGAGGTCGGCGATCTGTCGCGGCGCGCGCTTCGCGACGCGCGCCAGGACCATCGGCGCATTCGTCGCGTAGTCGCCGTGCTCCGCCTGGCGCGGGACTTCCCACGCGTACGCGTCGGGCTCGGGCAAGCCCGCCTTCGCGAGCGCCGTCCGCACGCCGTCGGTCAACCGATCGGTGAGCCGCATTCTCGTAACAGGGTACCTGCCCGGCACGGCGTCGTGACGAAGAAAAAGCGGCCAATCACGCGTGCGCGCGGCCCGGCGCGCGACGAAGACACGCACCGTCGCGTCGCGCGCGACACGAGCCGGACGGCGCCGCCGTGCGCGAGGCGAGGCGAGACGCGATGCGTGAGCGTGCGCGTGTGGTGGTGGAGGCTCCCGCACGCGCGGACCGACGCCGGTGCACGAGCACCTCCGACACCGCGAGGTCGCGTGACGGGCACAGCGCTCGACACAGTGCGGCGAGCCGAAGCGGCTCAGGATTCGCCTGCTCCTCCACCTGTCCTCACGCAGGCGTCTTCGATGCCGCACGTCGTTGCCTTCTACGAGGACCGGTGCGCGGCGCTGTGCGTCGACGTCGGGCGCGATCCTGCGCTCGAGCCACATCTGAGATCAAGCCACGTAAGATCCCGCCGGACAAGAATAATTCTGTCTGTGCTCAATTGAGGCTCGGGTCGGCCAGAGCCGCCGCCGGAGCGTCCGGACTTGGCAAGGCCATCGCGCCGTGATACTTCGAGTCGCCATGCTGAATGCCTTCCGGAGCGCCCTCCGTCACTATCGCGAGCTGATCCTGGCCGGCACGTTCGCGGTCATGGCCGCCTGGGAGGTTTTGGAGATCCTCCTGCTGGAGCCGGCCTACCGTGGGTCGATTCGGCTCACGCTCTTCATCCACTCGCTCCAGGTTCTCCTCATCGTGGCCGCCACCGGCATCGCGCTCAGGGCCTGGCGCGAGAAAACCGCGCGCCAGCGCGCTCTCGCCTCGCTCGTCGAGCAGGTCCTCGCCGCCCAGGAGGACGAGCGCCGCCGCGTCGCCTACGACGTTCACGACGGCGTGGCCCAGCTCGTGGTCAGCGCCAAGCAGCACCTGGACACCGCGACCGACCTCTGGCCGCGCGACGCGCGGCGGGCCGCGAGCGAGACGGCGATTGCCGCCGATCGGCTCGGCCGGGCCATCGCCGAGACCCGTCGCATCCTGGCCGCGCTCCGGCCCCTGGCGGTGGATGCCGGCGGCCTCGCGGACGCCGCGCGCCAGAGCCTCGACGAGGTTGCGCGCGACACCGGCTGGTCGGTCGAGCTCGTGGAGAACCTCGGCGCGGCGCGCCTGCCGCCGACGGTCGAGACGGCGGCGCTCAGGATTCTCCAGGAGGCGCTGTCGAACGCGCGAAAGCACGCCGGCACCACCCGGATCGAAGTCGTCCTCTCACGGGAAACCGACCGCGTCCATCTCGACGTGCGCGACTACGGCGTGGGCCTCGCGGCCGCCGGCGGCGCACGGGGCCTGGGGCTGCCCAGCATGCGGGAGCGCGCGCGCCTTCTCGGCGGCACCTGCGTTGTCGAGGCGGCGCCCGGAGGCGGAACGCACGTCCACGCCCAGCTGCCGTTGCGCTATGGCCTCGTCGCTCCCGCATCCTGATCCGACGCGCGTCCTGCTCGTCGACGACCATCCGATGGTCCGCGAGGGACTGCGCGGCATGCTCGAAGCGGCGGACGTCGAGGTGGTGGCCGAGGCCGGCACCGGCGAAGAGGCGCTTCGCGCCGCCGCGGCGCACGCGCCCGACGTGGTCCTGCTCGACCTGGAGCTGCCGGATCTCGACGGGCTCACCGTGCTCCGTCGACTCAAGGCCATCGAAAAGCGCCTCGCGGTGCTCGTCGTCACGATGCACGACGATCCGGCGCTGGTCCGGCAGGCGATCGAGAGCGGGGCGTCCGGCTACGTGCTCAAGGGCATCAGTCGCCGGGAGCTACTGGCCTCGCTCGATGTCGTACGCCACGGCGGGTCGGTGCTGGACCCGTCGCTCCTGCGGGCCACGCTCGCCGACGGCGCGTCCGAGTCGAGGCCGGCGAGCCGAGGCGACCGCGACAACCCGCTGAGCTCGATCGAGCAGGAAATGCTGCGCCTGGTCGCGCAGGGCCTGACGAACCGGGAAATCGGCATCCGCCTGCGCTGGAGCGTCGGTACGGTGAAGAAGTATCTCCAGCGGGCGCTCGAGAAGCTCGGCGCCTCCGATCGCACGCAAGCGGCGGTCGAGGCCATCAGGCGCGGGCTTCTGTCCTGACCGCGTCGCCGCCGAGCCCCTAGCGGACCGCCCGGAGAACCGTTACCCCTGCCACGAACGCCGCCACCGCGAGCACGACGCTCACCGCGGCGGCGACACCAACGACCCTGACCGCGCGCGCGATGTCCGTCGCGAGCGGTGAGGCTCCCACCCCGAGGCGATGGACCGCGGGCTTCTCGAGGACCACGCCGAGCGCGCCGGCCATCGCAGCCATCGGCCATCCCGAGTTGGGGCTCCGCGTGCGCCGGCGATCGCGTCGAAGGACGGCCAGGGCCCCGCCGGCCCTCTCGCCGGCGAGGGCGGCTCCGGCCACGAGGCTCAGCCCGGCGATCCGCGCCGGGATGAAGCTCAGCAGGTCGTCCAGCCGCGCGGCGCTCTTGCCGAAGTACTCGAGCTGCCCGCGGCGGAACCCGAGCATCGAGTCGGCGGTGTTGAGCACGCGATAGACCGCCGCCCATACGAGCCCGCCGGCGAGGAAGAAGCACACCGGCGCCACGAGCGAGTCGGTCAGGTTCTCGGCGACGGACTCGATGGCCGCCGAGGCGACCTGACTCTCGTCGAGCGCGGCGGTCGGCCGGCTCACGAGGTGGTACCCGACCGCCCGACGCGCCGCGAGCAGATCGCCGCGGGCGAGGTCGCGCGCGACCGCGCGCGCCGCGCCGATCAGGTCGCGAAGCGAGAGCAGACACGTGAGGGCGAGCGCGTCGAGCAGAAGCCCGGCGGTCCCGAGTCCGGCCGCGACCGCCGAGACGAGGGCGCCGGCCGCCCCGGCGAGCCCGGCGACCCCGATCGCGACGACCGCGCCGCCGGCCAGAAGCCGCGCCGGCGAGCCATGGCAAAGCCATCGCTGTCCCGCGCCGAGGAGCCGGCCGATCCAGGTGACCGGGTGGTATCGGTTCGGAGGATCGCCGAAGACAAGATCGATCGCCAGCGCCAGCACGAGCACGAACAGCCTCGAGATCTCGGGATTCAGAACGACGGGCACGCGCTCGAGGTACCTATCGACCGAATCGCACGCTCAACCCCGCGCGAATGGCAAAGTCGGGGCCGGGCGTTCCCCGCGCGACCTGGGCGGCCATGTCGAGGACAACTCGCGGGAGAACGAGGAACTGGACGCCGGTATCGAACCCGACGACGTCGCGGGATCCGCGCTCCGACGGCGAGGCGTAGAAGAGCTCGCCGTACATCGCCCACCGGGCACTGATCTGGCGGTTGAGCGAGGCGGACACTGTCTCCTGGAGCAAGAAGGCGGCCCCTTGCGACTGGCCCAGCCCGGCCAGTCCCACGTTCGCATCGAGGCTCAGCTGCCACGGCAGATCGAAGGTCGCGAGCGCCGTGCACCCGAAATCGACCCGCTCCGAGCCGATCGGCGAGCGCGCCGTCGGCAGCTTGACGAACGGCAGGACGCCGAGCGAGGGCCACCGGCTGCCTTCCGGCGAGTCGAAAAACCGATACTTGACGGAGAGTGTGAGATCGCCGAAGCCGATGTTGGTGTCGGCGTCCTTCAGCCAGACCAGCGGGTTCATGTCGAGCCGGGCCTCGAGCCGGCTCGTGATTCCCGCTCTCAGGAGGACGTCGACCAGGAACTGCTGCTCGCTCTGACCGTGGCTCAGTCGGGACCGCGTGTACTCGACCCCGCTCTCGATCTGCAGAGCGCCGGGAGGAACCGTGACCGTGCTGGTGGAGACACTCGGGCGGTCGGTCGGGATGAAATCCTCCTCGGCCGCCGCGACCGACGCGCCGAGCGCCAGGATCGCGCAGAGCGCGATAAGGCCGCTCGGCCTCATCGGCTCAATCGCCGGTGTAGCGCCGCCGGAGCTCCTGCCAGAGCGCCGTCTTCTCCCAGCGAGGCTCCGCGAGGCGCCGCCAGTTCTCGTCGAAATGCGCGTTCGGGAAGAGGATCGTGATCATCTGCTCGCCGCGCCCGTTCCAGAGCCGGAGCCCCCAGGTCGACGGAGCGCACGAGTCGCCCTCGGTTCGAAAAAAGGCGGCGCGCGCCACTCGGCGGACGCGCGCCAGCTCCGCGCTGGGTGCTCCGCGGTGATCGTTGACGCACAGGTGGAAGTGCCAGACGCCGGTGTCGACCGTCAGGTATCCGTCGAGCATCGTCACCGTCGGGCGTGCCGCGAACTGGATCTCGTAGGCGGCGCCCTCGATCAGCGGTCCGACGGTGAGCTTGTCCCAGTGCTCCGTGAAGAGCTCGGTGAGCAGGCGCTCGACCCCGTCTCCCTCGACGGCCACGTCGCGATACTCGGTCGTGACGCCGTCCAGACCGCGCTCGATCGTCGGCATGCTCTCCTCCGGCATGCTACTGCAGATCGAAGACCACCGGCAGCTTCACCTTCAGGGACCGCGGCTTCAGGCCCGCGGGGAAGGGCTGGGGCCCGAGACTCCGCACCGCCTCGACGGCGGCCTCGTCGAGCTCCGAGTGCGACGACGAGCCGGCGACCGAGACCGAGCTGATCGCGCCGTCGGCCCTGATCAAGATTTCGAGGTTCACCGTTCCCTTGATCCCGCGCCGCCGTGCCGACGTCGGGTACTGGATCGACTCCTGGATGCGTCGCCTGACGGCCGCAAGATAGCCGCCGTATTCAGATCCGGGCTCGCCGCCCGTTCCGCCGGGCGCGAGGGCAACGCGTGAGCCGCCTCCGCCGGAGGTCGCCCCCGAAGTCGCCGACGACTGGGTCGCCGTCCGCCCGGCCACGCCGTCGGCGGACGAGCCGGAGGTAGCGGCCGGGCTCGTGCCCACTGCGGCCGGGCTCGTGAGGCTCGGCGTCACGGCATCTGGAGCCGGCTCGCGCGGTGCCGCCGCGGCGACCGGAGCCGGCTCGGGCTCGGGCCTCGAGACCGGGACTTCTCGCTCCGGCGGCCGCGCGGGCTCGGGACTGGGCGCTGGAACGACAACCGGCGCCGGACTCGCAGGCGTGTGCGGCGCGGGCGCAGCGGCGATGCGCTCGACCGGCGGCGCCGAGCCCGCCCGCTTCGGTCCGGGGCCGCGCACACCCGCGGTGGCCGGGCGTTCCGATCGCGTTCCGAGCTTGCCCGCCGATTCGGTACTGGCCTCTAGCGCCGACAGGTCGACGATGAGCGGGCTCGAGTACGATTCGTCCGACACGAAGAGGAACAGGAGCGCGAGAAGGCCGCCGTGGACGGCGATCGACGCGCCGAGGCAGAGCAGCGACGGTCGCCCGATCATGGATGCTCGGCCAGCCAGCGCCGAATCCCGGGATCCAGCGCGGCGCGCGCCGCGCGCGCGACCACCCACCCGAAATCGCTGATGGGTCCCCCGAAGCGATGCGGCGCGCCGCGCCCTGTCGCCGCGACGACGACCGCGTCAGTCGACGTTCCGCTGGCCATGCTCCCATCGTCGCACCGGACCTCGGCGGCGGCCAGGAGCGCCGCCTTGACCTCGGTGACCGTCATGACGGCGTTGACCAGCGCCGCCGGCTCGGCCGCGCCGTCCACGACGACGATCGCATTGATGGTGGACGGCGCCCACGCCGCGACCGGCGTCGTCCCCGCCGCCACGCGGTTGGAAAGCCCGACGGTGACCATCGCGATCGCGCTCAGTCCGCGGCCGCTCACGTGGGCGACCTCGGCCCGCTCGGTCCACGCGGAGGTCAGGAGGCCGACCCACGGCCCGGGAATCGCTCGCCGCACCGTGAAGCGTGGCAGCAGGGCGTCCGCCTGATCTTCCCGGAGATCCTTGGGCACGTGCAGGTTCACGATGGCGCGCGCCGCGGTGAGCCCGCCCCGCACGAACGCCGAGGAAAGGACCGTCAGCGGCTCGCGCGCCGTGACGACCACCGCCTCCCGATCGACCGCGACCTCGATCCCCTCGATCACGTGAGCTGTTTCCCCGCCCGGACTCTAGACCGGGCCGCGGGGTCCGGCAAGCCCCGGGGGTACCGCACGGATCACGCCCGCCACGTCAGGCGCACGACCGGCCGTCGCGCCGGCTCGCCCTTGTCGACGACCACGTCGCAACCGAACACCGAGGACAGGAGCGACTCCTCCAGCACGACCTCGGGAGGGCCGGTCGCCGCCACCCGGCCGGCGGCCAGGAGCACGAGCCGATCGCACACCTCACCCGCCAGGTTCAGGTCGTGGGAAACGAGCAGGATCGCGATGCCACGCTCCCGGTTCAGCCGGCGCAGGAGCGACGCGACCTCGACCTGGTAGCGGAGGTCGAGGTGTGCCGTCGGCTCGTCGAGGACGAGCAGACGCGGCTCCTGGGCGAGGGCGCGCGCGATGAACGCGCGCTGCCGCTCGCCGCCGCTCAGGTGATCGAATGGAAGATCGGCCAGCTCCAGGACCCCGGTCGCCTCCATCGCCGCGCGCGCGGCGGCGCGGTCGTGCCGGCTCTCGAAATAGCGGCCGGGGCCATGGGGATAGCGACCCATCAGGACGAGCTCGCCGACGTTGAAGGGGCACTCGGCCGGAGCGCTCTGCGGGACGACGCCCACGCGGCGCGCCAGGTCCGTGCGCGCGAGCCGGCGGACGGGCACGCCGTCGAGACGGATCTCGCCGGTCGCGGGCTCGAGCACGCGCGCCACGAGCCTGATCAAGGTCGTCTTGCCCGAGCTGTTCGGCCCGATCACGCCGACCATCTCGCCTCCCGCCAGCTCCAGCGAGACGTCCGATAGCGCGAATGCGCGGCGCCCGGCCGGCGCGGGATAGGCAAAGCTCACACGCTCGAGCTCCAGGAGCATCACACGACTCGGATCTCGCGGACGGCGGCGCGGACACGGGGCGACACCGGACGGGGGAAGGGGTCGCGTGACCACGCGGCACGCGTGCGCAAACCGCCTGCGGCTGGGCTCCATCCGGGGGCATGTTGTCCGACGCCCGCAGCGAGGGAACGGGTCCCGTCGACCCCTTCCCCCGTCCGGCGTCGCCCCGCGTCCGCGACCACCGCTGAGCTTTCGAGTGTCAGCATCGGCCGGCGGCGGGGCATCAGAGGTTGGGGCGGTAGCGGGTGCGCAGGAGGTAGACGAAGAACGGGGCGCCGCAGAGGGCGGTGATGACGCCGACCGACAGCTCGGCGGGGGCCACGACGTTGCGGGCGAGCGTGTCGGCGAGCAGGAGGAAGATGCCGCCACCAACGAGCGAGGCGGGCACGAGGAGCCGGTTGTCCGAGCCGAGCAGCATGCGGAGCGCGTGCGGCACGATCAGTCCCACGAAGCCGATCGGTCCCGCGAAGGCCACGACGCTCGCGGTGAGGAGCGCGGCGCCCACGAAGATCGCCAGCTTCAGCCGCGCGGCGCCGACGCCCAGCAGGAGCGCGGTCTCCTCGCCCAGCGCCATGAGGTTCAGCTCCCGCGCGTGGCGCGCGACGAGCCAGAATCCCGCTCCCGCGCAGAGCGCGAACACGCCCAATGCGCGAGGGGGAATCGGCGCGAGGTTGCCGAGCAGCCAGTGGATGACCCCGCCGAGCCGGTTGAGGTCGAGGAACGAGATGATCACCGTGATCGCCGCCGAGAAGAAGATGCCGACGATGACGCCCGCCAGCAGCAGGGTCTGGATCGACAGCTCCCGGCCGATCGCCGCGATGAGGTAGACCAGGCCCGCAGCGAGGAGCGCGCCGGCGAAGGCGAACGCGGTGAGGCCCGCGGCCTCGAGGAAGGTCCAGCCGAGCCCGACGCTCTGGCCAATCACCACCCCGAAGGCGGCGCCGCTGGTGACGCCGAGCACGGAGGGCTCGGCGAGAGGATTTCGGGTGAGCGCCTGGAACGCGACCCCCGCGACGGCGAGCGCGCCGCCGGCGAGCGCCGCGACCACGATCCGCGGCAGGCGGATCGACAGCGTCACGACTCGCTCGACCGATTCCGGGGCGGCGCGCCCGGCCAGGGCGTTCAGGACCGCGCGCGGCGAGATCGCGGCGCTTCCCACGAAGAGCGCCGAGGCGGCGATGACGATCAGCGCCGCCGTGAGGACGGCGAGCACCAGAACGAGCCGCTTCGCCGGGGTCACCGAAACGCCTCGGGATGGATCGCCCGCGCCAGCTGCTCGAGGCCGTCGGCAACCCTGGGCCCGTAGCGATGCAGCAGGTCGCCGTTGACCGAGCGAAGCCGCCCGGCCTTGACGGCGGGCAGATCGCTGAGGCGACGCCACTTCTCCTCGGCGATCGCGCCGGTACCGGCCCCGTGGTTGGCCAGCAGGATGACCTCGGGGCGCCCGGCCACCGCGGACTCCAGGCTGTAGCGCGGCCACGACGCGGGATCGTCGGCGGTGAGCGAGCGGCCGCCCGCGAGCTGGATCAGCTCGGTCACGATCGTGGCCCGACCCGGCACGATCAGGGGCTCCGGCCACAGCACGTAGAGGACGCGGGGGCGGTCGAACGAGCCCACGGCCCTGGTCACCGCGTCGATCCGCTGCTCGAGCCGCGCCACGATCGAGCCGGCGGTCGCCTGGCGCCCCGTGAGCCCGCCGACTCCAGCGATCAGCGCCTTCACCTCGGCGACGCGGTGAACCGCGACCAGGTACACCGGGACTCCGAGCCGCGCGAGCTGCGTGAACGTGTCCTCGCGCGTTCCCTCCGTCGTGGCGATGACGAGATCGGGGCGGAGCGCCACCACGGCCTCGAGGCTCGGCGCGACCATCCCACCGACGCGCGGCTTGCGCCGGGCCTCCGCCGGGAAGTCGCAAAAATCGGTGACGCCGACGAGCATGTCCTCGGCCTTCAGCGCGTACAGGATCTCGGTGACGCTCGGGACGAGCGACACGATGCGCGCGGGAGGCGCCGCCAGCGTGATCTCCCGCCCGAGCATGTCGCGCGTCGTGAACGCCGCGGCGGGCGTGGCCAGCAGCAGGGCCAGCGCCAGGGCTCGCAGCGCGACGCGCGCGACGTCAGCGCGCAGGGCTGACACCGGCGGCCTTGAAGGTCGCCATCTCGCTCCAGAGACGGGCGGCCGCGCGGGCCAGATGGATGAAGAGCGCGGCGCCGGTGCCCTCGCCGAGCCGCAGCGAGAGGTCGAGGTACGGAGCGAGCCCGAGGTGATCGAGCACCGTCGTGTGGCCCGGCTCGGCGGAGCGATGCGCGGCGAACAGCACGTGCTGCGCGGCCGGCGCGAGCGCGACGGCGATCAGCGCCGCCGCCCCGGCGATGAACCCGTCGAGCACCACCGGGACACGCCGTGCGGCGCCCGCGAGGATCACGCCGACGAGCCCGCCGATCTCGAAGCCGCCGACCTTCGCGAGCACGTCGAGCCCGTCCCGCGCGTCGGGCCGGTTGACCTCGAGAGCCCGGCGCACCGCGGCCACCTTGCGCGCCAGCGTCGCGTCGTCGACGCCGGTGCCCCGTCCGGTGACACGCTCGGGGGCGCCGCCGGTGAGCACCGCCGCGATCGCGCTGGCGGCCGTCGTGTTGCCGATGCCCATCTCGCCGGTGGCCAGGAGATCGGCGCCCGCGTCGAGCGCCTTCTCGGCCAGCGCCGCGCCGGTCTCGATCGCCTGGATCGCCTGCTCGCGCGTCATCGCCGGGCCCGCGGCGATGTTGGCCGTGCCCGGCCCGATCGGGCAGGAGACGAGCTCCGCCGAGAGGGTGAGCGGAGCGGCCACGCCGAAGTCGGCCACCACGAGCCGCGCCCCCGCCTGTCGCGCCAGCACGTTCACCGCGGCGCCCCCCCGCAGGAAGTTCTCGACCATCTGCGCCGTCACCACCTGGGGATACGCGCTGACGCCCTCGGCGGTCACGCCGTGATCAGCGGCGAACGTGAAGATGACGGGGTGGCCGACCTCGGGCGCGCCGCCGCGCAGGAGCGCCAGTCGCAGCGCGATCTCCTCGAGCCGCCCGAGGCTCCCGGGCGGCTTGGTGAGGCTGGCCAGATGACGCTCGGCCGCCTCGACTCCGCCCGGCGGGGGCGGCGCGATCGAGCCAAGCAGCTCGGCGAGGCGCGTCATGAGCCCGCTCGCGGAGTCTTGATCGTGAGCGGAATGCCCGCGACCATGAGCACCACCGTGTCGCACGCCGCCGCCACGCGCTGATTCACGCCGCCCAGCAGGTCACGGAATCGCAGCCCTGCCGCGGTCTCGGGGTGCACGCCCGCACCCACCTCGTTGGACACCACGGTGAAGCTCGACCGGCGGCGGCCGATGAGCGTGGCCAGGGCGTTGGCTTCGTCGAGGATCGCCTCGTCGCCATCGCCGCGCAGCAGTCGATTCGCGACCCAGAGCGTGAGGCAATCCACGACGAACGCGTCGCACGTGCCCTCGAGCTTCTCCAGGCGCGCCACGAGCTCGAGCGGCACCTCGATCGTCGTCCAGCGCGGCGGGCGCTCCGCGCGATGCCGCGCGATACGGCGGGCCATGTCCTCGTCGAGCGCCTCGGCGGTCGCGACGAAGGCGATTCGTCCCTCGGCGGGGCTCCGCGCGACGGCGTAGCGGCTCTTGCCGCTGCGCGCGCCGCCGACCACGAAGAGCGATGCGACCACCTGCCCGGATCCTCCCGCGAAGACCGGTTGCGGATCAGCGCCCGGGCAGGTCTCCTGGCTCTCGGATCGTCCTACTCCCCGCGCCTTCCCGACCGGTTCGGTCAGTGGCACTTGCGGGTTTCGTCCCCGATCACAGTGACGGGGTCGCGGCGGCTTGGACCGCCTTCCCTGAGGCCCTCACGGCCATCCCGAGCGCGAACAACGTCGCGAACGCTAACAAAATCGCGGGCCGATCGCAACCGGCCGGCGGCCTTCAGGCGTTCAGCACGTTCTCGAGGTCGCGGATGCGGCGGGAGAGGTTGACGAGCATCCGCTGCGTCAACTCCGGGACCTCTCGCAGGAGCTGCCAGAAGTGCAGCCGGTTGATCACGAGGACGCGCAGGTCGGTCTCGGCCTTGACCGTGGCCGAGCGGGGCTCGCCGTCGAGCAGGCTCATCTCGCCGAAGAACTCGCCGGGCCGGAGCCGATGGCGCTTGTGCAGCGAGAGCGCGACCAGCGCGGTGCCGTCGATGATGATGAAGAACTCGTCGCCCGCCTCGCCCTGCCGGGTGAGCACGGTCCGCTCCGGAACCTCGACCACCTTCGAGATGTCGGCAACGGCGCGCAGCTGGCGCAGGCTGCAGGCCTCGAAGATGGGGACGCGCTCCAGGTACTTGACCTTCTCCTCGCGCGCGGTCCGGAATACCTCGAAGACGTCGCCGATCAGTTTCATGGGGTCTTCGTCTCCTTGGCCGCGTAGCTCACCGCCAGCCCGGCGCCCGCGTCCGCCTGGATCCCGTAGGGCGGCACCGGGTAGCGAAGACCGTTCCGGTCGAGCGCCGCGAGCCCCTCGATGACCTTGGGCAGGAAGCGCGGCGGAATCGCCATCAAGAGCTCGTCGTCCGCCACACCGCCGTAGCGTCGCTCCGCGTAGCACGGAATCGTGAGCGCCGGCTCTCCGGTCTTGAGCGCCTTGCCCCACGAGTCGGCGCATGCCGATTCACCGACCGAGGTGAAGCTGAGCTTCTTGTAGCCCGTCCACTGGAGCCCGTTGATGAAGAAGATCATCTGCCCCGGCGTGCCGTAGATGAGGCAGATGTCGGGGGGATCGAGCCGCCCGGACGTCAGCGGAGCCACCGCCATGGCGCGGTAGCGGCCGTGGGGGACGCAGTCCATCGCGTGTTGATGCAGGCTGGCGTCCTCCGCGCTCTTGAACCAGACGCCGGCCATGCGGCGGCCGGACAGCCACTCGTCGTCTTGCGGATGAAGCCCGATGACGGCGCCGCACTGGGCGCCGATGAGGTCGGCCATCGTGATGCCGACAGTCCACCCGAGCTGACGGGCCTGCGCGACGATCTGATCGGTCGTGTGCCGCGCCTTCGGGCGGCGAATCTTCGGAATCGCCTCCATCGCCTCGACCGTCTCGAAGAGCTTCATCCCGATCGGTATCGAGCGCAGCCGAAGATACCGGTTGAGGCCATCCACGATCGCGTTCCAGTCGTAGCGTTCCATAACACGCTCCACCGCTCAGTGATGACCAACTATAGCTCGCACTAGTGTCCCCGGAGGCGGTCGATTTCACGGCGCTCGCGCTTGGTCGGGCGGCCGGCGCCGGGCTCGCGGAACGGCGGCGGCGCCTGGCGCGACCGCGGGGGCTCGGGAGGGGTCAGATCCTCGAAGAGCTTCCGAGCGGCCTCCGCCGATCCGCGCCGCTCGCCGACGCCGACGACCTTCAGGATGCGACGTCGTCCGCGCGGGAGACTCACCTCGATACGATCGCCGGCGCGGACGCGCCTGGCCGGCTTCGCCGCCTCCGCGTTGATGTCCACCTTGCCGCCGTCGCACGCGGTTGAGGCGAGGCTTCGCGTCTTGAACACCCGCGCGGCCCAGAGCCACTTGTCCACGCGGATCGAATCAGAGGAGGGCTGCATCCGGAGACGGTATCATAGCGCCAAAGGAGCGGCGGACAATGAGACGGCTCGTCGTGGTGGTGCTCCTGCTCGTTCTCACGATGGCGGCCTGGGCGGCCGACACCGTGATCGACGACTGGAAAAGTCACAAGCTCGGTGCCCACGGTGTCCCCGACGGCTGGCTGGGCGGACAGACCTGGGGCCTGCCCCAGTACGACATAACGATCGAGGAGAACGAGGGCCATCGCGTCCTTCATCTGAAGAGCAAGATCGAGAGCACGGTGATCCGCCGGGACATCAGAGGCCGGGTCAACCTCAAGGAGACGCCGATCCTCGAGTGGACCTGGAAGGTCATCACGCTGCCGAAGGGCGGCGACTGCCGGAAGAAGAGCGCCGATGACCAGGCGGCGCAGATCTATATCGTCTGGCCGCGCTTCCCGGAGGCGGTACGGTCGCAGATCATCGGATACATCTGGGACTCGACCGCGCCGGCCGGCAGCATCGTGAAGAGCGAGAAGACTTCGACCGTCACGTACGTCGTGATGCGGTCCGGCGCGGCCGATCTGGGGAAGTGGATCACCGAGCGGCGCAACGTGGTCGACGACTACAAGAAGATCTACGGATCCCCGCCCGACAACCCGGGGTACATCTCGATCGCCATCGACTCCGACGACACCGCGTCGTCCGCGGAATCGCTCTTCGGCTCGGTCCTCTTCCGGGCGCCCTGACGGGTCGGGGCTAGCGCAGGTCGCCGACGAGCTGAGGCACCGCGGCCGCGAGCTCCGTAGCGGTCGCCTCCGCCGCCGCGTCGACGGCGATCAGCAGCGTGCCGTTCATCATGCTCATGTACCACTGCCCGCTCTCGGACTCCACGAACCGGACGTACTGCTCGAGTTCCTGGTCCGTGAGGTCGCGGTAGGCGGTGAGCATGTTGAGCAGACACGCACGCCTGATGCGCTCCAGAGTCAGGTTCCGCACTTGCGTCAGCTCGTGCTCGAGCTGGCCCGGGCTCAGCCGGGCCACGGCGGGCAAGGCGGGCTGGAAGGCCCGTGTCAGGTTTCGAACGATCGCCATCGTCACGTCGACCGTCGTGTCGGACGCGCCGCCACCAGCGTCGAGACGCCGGATGAGATCGAGACGCTGCTTCGAGGGACGGTCCTTCTCGAAGTCCGGGATCTCGAGCATCAGGGATGCGAGCTCGAGGCCGGTGATGCGCTTGCCGAGCGGCGAGTCGTACCACTCGAGGGCCTTCGCCAGCTTGCCGCTCTCGAGATTCGGCTCGAACTCGAGCCGGATCCGCGCGTAGAGGGCCGCGGACGAGAAGCGCCGCGACACGATCCGATCGATGGTGAGCCGGTCTTCGCCGCTGAGCCGCGCCCGGCCCAGAAGGAACTGCACACGGACGCCCGCGGCGAGGCTCTCGAGCTGAACCTTCAGGACCGAACGCTCGAGCAGGGTGTCGAGCGCGCTCCCGTCGATTTCGGACTGACGGTCGGAGCTGGTGACGGCGCGGGAGTCGTCAGGCCGAGAGACGGCCGCAGCGGCCGGCGCCACCCATACGAGGAACGCCGTGCCGAGCACCGCCGGAACCGCCCGCCACCGGATCATCGCCCGATCCCTCCTGTCGCGCGTCGCGCGCGCCCGACAAGAGAGGGTGCATATCCAGTGCCTCGGAAGAGATACGAGTTTTCACGGGCTTCCGCGAGTGGTCAGCTCGCCGGAACCGGTCAAAACTGGATCCTTGCACGTAATTCTCACCGATCTGCCCGATCAGATCGCCGGGTCCCTTTATAGAACGGGCCGTTCGTTGAGGCGCCGGAGGTGCCAGGTCGCCTCGATCCGCTCGAGCACCGTGAGGGCGCCGTAGTCCTGACCGAACGCGAGGATCCGGCCCAGCGGGAGCCCGAGCGCCCGGCAGATCAGAGCGCGATTCGTGCCACCGTGGGCGACGACGGCGATCGCCCGGCCGGGGTGCGCGTCCACGATCGACTCGAAAGCCGGCCATGCTCGCGCCTCCAGGTCCGGCACGCTCTCGCCCTCGGGAAACGGAAACTCGCCGACGTGCGCCATCCACTCGGCGAACTTCTCCGGCTCGCGCCGCTTGATCTCGGCGGCGGTGAGCCCGTCCCACCGTCCCATCGACATCTCGCGCAGCGCCGGGACCGGAACGGGCACGAGCCCATGAGGCGCCCCGATGAGCTCGCCGGTCCGCCTGGCGCGGACGAGATCGCTCGCGAACACGCGCTCGAGCTTCACCGAGGAGAGCCTGACACCCTGTGCGACGCCTTGACGCTCGCCCAGCGCGGAGAGCGGAACGTCCAGGTGACCGATGAAGCGGCGCGTCTCGGCCATCTCCACCTCGCCGTGCCGGAAGAGATAGATCAACGCGCCAGGTGCGACCACGCCGACGCGGTGAGAAGGCCGGCCAGCTCCGCGACCTCGATGGCCGCGCCGAGGACGTCGCCGGTAATTCCGGAAATCCGGGTCACGATGAACCATGCGACTGCGAGCGCGCACGCGACCGAGAGCGCGAAGACCAGCGCCCCGAGCGCCTGCAAAGCGGCCAGGGCCACCGCGAGCGCGAGCGACAGCGCGGTCAGCGCGGTCCACCAGTTGACGCTCGCCGAGAAGGCCGCCCCGGAGCCCTCGGACCTGGCCGGTGGGAACAGACGCACGAGAAGGGGTGGCGTGGCCCGGGCGATGACCGGCACGACGAGGAGCGCCCGACCCCGCAGGCCGGGAGGAAGCTCGGCGACGGCGACGATCTCCAGCAGGAGAACCAGGATCAGACCGATCGCGCCGAAGGCGCCGATGCGGCTGTCGCGCATGATCGCGAGCCGCTGCGCCGGGTCGCGCCCGGCCAGTCCATCGAGGCTGTCGGCCAGGCCGTCGAGGTGCAGGCCCCCGGTGAGGAGCTTCCAGGCCGTCACGGTGAGAAGCCCGGCGAGAAGAGACGGAAAGAGCAGCGCGGTCACCCGATCCACGCCCACGAGAACCGCTCCGAGGCCCAGGCCGACGACCGGAAACCAGACAGCGGCGCCGCCGAAGGGGTTGGCACGGCCCGGCGCCGCGCCGGGGATGGGAACGATCGTCAGGTAGCGGGCGGCGACGACGAGGCCCGTCACGTCGCGAATGCTAGCACGTTCTCCTTGACGCCCCGGCCACCGGGAGGCGACGCTATGGCCACGACAAGAGACGCCCGGCGCATGCGGAGACGACGTAAGAGGGCCATGACATGACGGAGATCGGGCTCATCCTCATTGTGCTGTTTCTACTCGTCGTCGCGCTGGATCGCAACAAACCGCGTTGTGAGTACAAGGCGTGCGGCGCCTGTCCGTTTCGCACGGCATACGGATCTGCTCGTTCGCCCAGTCCTCTCACTCTCCGCAAGACGGGCGCCGAAAGGAAGCGCCGCCGAAGTTGACCAAACTCCGCGCGGGGCGGAGGGCAAGTCAATGCACGTTCTTCTTGACGCCCCGGCCGCCGCGAGGCGACAATTTCTTGTTAGAAGCAACCTCACCCGAAGCTCGAGAGGCCCCTCATGAGCGTGACCAGCGTGGCCCAGAAGTGGGTGTCGGAGGCGGCCGGGATGACGCAGCCGTCACGCGTCGTCTGGTGCGACGGCTCCAAGGCCGAGTACGACGGGCTCATCGAAGCCATGCTGGGGGACGGCACGCTGCTGCCGTTGAACCAGAAGACCTACCCGAACTGCTATCTGCACCGGAGCCATCCGGCCGACGTCGCGCGCACCGAGCAGCTCACGTTCATCTGCGCCCGCGAAAAGGACGCCGCGGGTCCCACGAACAACTGGATCGCGCCCGTGGAGGCGAAGGCTACGGCGGGCGCGCTGCTGCGCGGAAGCATGCGGGGGCGGACGATGTACGTCATCCCCTACCTCATGGGTCCGGCCGGCTCGCCCATGAGCCGGGTCGGCCTGATGGTCACCGACAGCGCCTACGTGGTCGCGAGCATGCACATCATGACGCGCGTCGGCCAGGTCGCGATCCAGCACATGCGGCGCGACGACGACTTCATCGCCGGGCTGCATTCGCTCGGCGACCTCTCCCCCGACCGCCGCCTCATCCTGCACTTTCCCGAGGAGCAGCTGATCTGGAGCGTGGGGTCCGGCTACGGCGGCAACGCGCTGCTGGGCAAGAAGTGCCACGCCCTCCGCATCGCGTCGTGGCAGGCGCGCCGGGAGGGATGGCTCGCCGAGCACATGCTGATCATCGGCGTGGAGGATCCCGAGGGGCGCGTCACCTATCTGGCGGCGGCCATGCCCAGCGCGTCCGGCAAGACCAACCTCGCGATGGCGGTTTCGCGCCTGCCGGGCTGGCGCGTGTGGACGCTGGGCGACGACATCGCCTGGATGTGGGTGGACGCGGCCGGTCAGCTGCGCGCGGTGAATCCGGAGCGCGGCTTCTTCGGCGTCGCGCCCAACACGAGCCCGAAGACGAATCCCAACGCCACGTCCATGGTGCGCTCGAACACGATCTTCACCAACGTGGCCATGACGGCGTCAGGCGAGCCGTGGTGGGAGGGCCTCAGCCCCGCCCCGCCCGGCGGACTCACGGACTGGCAAGGCCGGCCGTGGAAGCCGGGTGATGGGCCCGCCGCGCATCCGAACTCCCGCTTCACCGTGCTGGCGCAGCAGTGCCCGTCCATCGCCCCCAACTGGGAAGAGCCGCAGGGCGTGCCGATCTCCGGCGTCATCTTCGGCTCGCGGCGCACGGGTGTCATCCCGCTCGTCTTCGAGGCCTTCGACTGGTCGCACGGCGTCTTCCTCGGCTCGGCGATGAGCACCGAGACGACGGCCGCGATCACCGGCAAGGTCGGGGTCGTTCGCCGCGATCCCATGGCGATGATCCCGTTCTGCGGCTACAACATGGCCGACTACTTCGGCCACTGGCTCGCCACCGGACCCCGCCTGAAGACGCCGCCCCGAATCTTTCGCGTGAACTGGTTCCGTCGCGACGCCGACGGCCGCTTCCTGTGGCCGGGCTACGGCGAGAATGTGCGCGTGCTCAAGTGGATGGTGGAGCGGATTCGCGGGACCGGGCGGGCCGAGGAGACGCCGATCGGCTGGGTGCCGGCGCCGGGCGCCATCGACATCGGCGGGCTCGACGTGACGCCGGCTCAGCTCAGCGAAGCGCTTCGCTGCGACGGCGGAGAGTGGCTCCAGGCGCTCGACGAGCTCAGCGAGTTCAACAAGCAGTTCGGCGAGCGACTCCCCCGGTCGATCACCGACTCGCTCGCGCTGACCCGGCGCCGCTTCGGCGGCTGATCGGGCCGCGCGCCCGATCGCGTCCGGCCGCTCACGCCCCCGCGATTTTCTGGATGACGCGGCGAACCTCGCCGCGATCGAACGGCTTGCTCAGCCCCGGGACGCCCGTCTGCTCGAGGAAGGTCTGAATCTCCGCGCTCAGCACGTCGCCGGTCATGAGCACGAAGCGGCGGCAGAGATCGGGGAGCCGGCGCTCGAGCGCCCGGTAGAGCCCCGGTCCGTCGAGATACGGCATCCGGACGTCGCTCAAAATCAGATCATAGGAAGTCCGCCCGAGCACCTCGAGCGCCTGGGTCCCGTCACTGACGGTGTCGACCGTGTGGTGATCGGCCCCGAGCATCTCGCCGAGGAGCTGGAGCACGAGCCGCTCGTCGTCGACGATGAGGATTCGCTTGCCGGTGACGGCGGGCGTCGTCTCGGCCGCGCGCTGGCCGGTGGCGGCCGACGGCACGACCACCGGAAGCTCCACGCGAAAGATCGCGCCGTCGCCGGGCTCGCTGACGAGGGACAGCATTCC
>Ga0137409_10002811_pt1 | contig 18541 bp, 15 predicted proteins | sample CZODoug1_16funga_FD_122059 | JGI IMG/M metagenome (GOLD analysis project Ga0137409, IMG submission 122059) | Vadose zone soil fungal communities from Angelo Coast Range Reserve, California, USA - CZODoug1_16fungal (Hybrid Assembly) | ecosystem: Environmental > Terrestrial > Soil > Vadose zone... | reverse complement strand
GAAGAACTGGGCGATCTCCTTCATCGCCGTATCGGACGCGTCGGAGCCGTGCACCGAGTTCTCGCCGATCGACTTGGCGTGCACCTTGCGGATCGTTCCGGCCGCCGCCTTGGCGGGATCGGTCGCGCCCATGATGTCGCGGTAGCGCGCGATCGCGTTCTCGCCTTCCAGCACCTGCACCACCACCGGCCCCGAGATCATGAAGTCGACCAGCTCGCCGAAGAACGGCCGCGCGCGGTGGACTGCGTAAAAGGTCTCCGCCTGCTCGCGGGTGATGCGCACGCGCCGCTGCGCGATGATGCGCAGGCCGGCCTGCTCGATCATCGCATTGATCGAACCAGTGAGATTGCGCGCGGTTGCGTCCGGCTTGAGGATGGAAAACGTACGCTCGACGGCCATCGACGATCTACCACATGTGCATTGTTGCGGGATGCGGCGGCTTATAGCGGCCGCGTACGGGGGCGGCAAGCGAAGGTCGTCAACGCGAGGCAGCGCAGCTGGCGAGCAAAGCGGCTCTCAACGGCGCCCGATGCCCGGCCGATGAACAGCGGCTGAACAGCACGCGCATTTTGTTCGCCTGGCAGCGAGCAGTTTGGTTACCGGCAAATGTTTCTTCACCATGTCATTGACGAAACACGATTTAGCGGCCCGATCTTGAACGCGTCGCGGGTGGCGGCCGACTGACAATCCGAGGATGGCCAATCGGGCCTTCCAGAGACAGGAGCCAAACTACATGTTCCGCAAGACCATCATCGCAACTGCCGCCATCGCCACCCTTGTTGCCGCGGCGCTTCCCTCCACCGCGTCCGCCCATCGCCGGCACCACGGCTTCGGCATCGGCCTCGGCTTCGTCGGCCCCGGCGTCTATGTCGGCGGTGGTTGCCAGACCGTCTACGAGTGGCGCCAGACCCGTCACGGTCGCCTTTACCAGGTCCCGGTCACCTACTGCTACTAATCGAACGTCCCTCCTCCCTCCCTAGTGCAACGCCCCGGTCTCGCAGCGCGAGCCGGGGTGCTTGTTTCATACCAAAGCAATCAGACGAGTGCGATCAGTCTTGCCGGACCGCCGGTCGCGTCCTTCACTTTGGCGACCCCGACCACCAGCGTGGCGCCTGCAGCCGGCACCTGATCAAGATTGGCAACGTTCTCAAGCCCCCAGCGGCCGGACGACAGCCACATCCGGTGGGTCTTGAAATCCTTCGAGGGACCGTGGTCGAGCGAGAGCGTATCGACTGCAATGCCGGTAACGTTGCGGCGCTTGAGCAGCCATTCGGTCACCTCCGCGCCAAAACCAGGAAAGTGGAACACGCCGGACGCGTCCTTGCCGGTGAACTTGGCAGCATCACTGACGTGGCGCGCCCAGCCCGAATGCATCGCGACGCAGGCATTCGCCGGCAGGCGCCCGTACCGGCGCTCCCAGGCCGCACAGTCCTCGCGTGTCACCTCATAGTCCGCGTTGCGCCCCGCCTTGGCAGCGACATCGATCACTGCCAGCGGCACCACCAAGGTCTCGGCCGCGATCTTCTCGGCGGTGATGCCGTTTTCCGAGAAATGAATCGGCGCATCAAGATGCGTGCCGGCATGCTCGATGATGCGCCACCAATGGAGATTGAAGCCGTCCTTCTTGAGGTCGAACTTCTTCTCGAGCTCGATCCCCGGCACACCGAAGAAGGTCGGGAAGTCGGGTGACATGGTGTGCGTGAGATCCACCGCGCCGCGAAAGCGCCGCGGCACGGCGATGGCTGGCTCAGACGCCGCCACCGCGGCGAACGAGGCGGCCGCTGCTCCCTTGAAGAACCGGCGCCGCGAGAGCCCCGCCCGCAGTGCCTCCTGACATCCTGGAACGCACATGATGATCCTCCTCCACTGGTGGCCGGCTGCACGATGGGTTGAGCCTAAAGCGCGTTCACGCGCGTCCATAGCCCGTCGAAGACGGGCGTTAACGCCCTTCAGGACGCGCTATGGCGAAACCCATCAATGCCATGCTCAGGATGTGATGGGTTTCGCAAGAGCTCAACCCATCCTACGAGAGGGAATGCCATTGCGTCGCGCCGCCCGGTCGGCCAAATAGCGCGCATGCTCGTGATCGACGACGTGACGCTGCGGGTCGCCGGCAAGCTGTTGCTGGAAGGCGCCTCCGCGCGCATTCAAGATGGCGCGCGGGTTGGCCTGGTCGGGCGCAACGGTGTCGGCAAGACCACGCTGTTTCGCGCCATCGCGGGCGATATGCCGATCGAGCATGGCGAACTCGCATTGCCTGCGCGCGCCCGGATTGGGCGGCTCGCCCAAGAAGCGCCGGACGGTCCCGAAAGCCTGATCGAGGTCGTGCTCAAGGCCGATCCGGAGCGCAACGCGCTGCTGGCCGAGGCCGAGACGGCCACCGATCCGCATCGCATCGCCGAGATCCAGACCCGGCTTGCCGACATTGGCGCCCATTCGGCGCCCGCGCGCGCCGCCGAGATCCTCTCAGGGCTGGGCTTCTCGCATGAGGACCAGCGGCGGCCCTGCGCCGAGTTCTCCGGCGGCTGGCGCATGCGGGTCGCGCTCGCCGCCACGCTGTTCGCCGAGCCCGATCTCCTCCTGCTCGACGAGCCCACCAACTATCTCGACCTCGAAGGCACGCTCTGGCTCGAGGAGCACATCGCGCGTTATCCGCACACCGTGATCGTGATCAGCCATGACCGTGATCTGCTCGACAAGGCGATCGACACCATCCTGCACATCGAGGGCGGCAAGCTCACCCTCTACCGCGGCGACTATTCCTCGTTCGAGCGGCAGCGGCGCGAGCGCCAGGCGCTCGACCTCAAGCTCGGCAAGGCGCAGGAGGCGCAGCGCAAGAAGCTGCAGGCCTTCGTCGATCGCTTCCGCGCCAAGGCCACCAAGGCGCGGCAGGCTCAGTCGCGGCTCAAGCTGCTCGCCAAGCTCGAGCCGATCACCGCCCGCGTCGCCGACGAGGTGCGCGAGTTCGATTTTGCAGGCCCCGAGAAGGCGCTCTCGCCGCCGATCGTCGCACTCGACGACGTCGCGGTCGGCTACGAAGAAGACTACCCCGTGCTGCGGCGGCTTGCGCTCTCGATTGACACCGACGACCGCATTGCGCTTCTGGGCGCGAACGGCAACGGCAAATCGACCTTTGTGAAGCTCATCGCCGGACGGCTTGCGCCGATGCGCGGCAATCTCACGCGTGCCGAGCGGCTCAAGGTCGCTTATTTCGCGCAGCATCAGCTCGACGAGCTCGATCCGGCCGCCAGCGCTTATTTGCATTTACGCCGGTTGATGCCGGATGCGGCCGAGCCCAGGGTGCGGGCGCGCGCCGGCGCCATCGGCTTTCCGGGCGAGATGGCCGATACCGCGGTCGGCAAGCTCTCGGGCGGCGAGAAGTCGCGGCTGCTCCTTGGCCTTGCCACCTTCGAGGGCGCGCATCTGCTTATTCTCGATGAGCCTACCAACCACCTCGACATCGACAGCCGCGCCGCCCTGGTCGAGGCCATCAACAGCTATCCAGGCGCCGTGATCCTGGTCTCGCACGATCGCTACCTCATTGAGGCCTGCGCCGACCGGCTCTGGCTCGTGGCAAATGGCGCGGTCACGCCGTTCGACGGCGACCTCGACGAGTATCGCCGCTTCGTGCTGAGCGATCGCGGTGCTGATACGGGCGCGCGCAAGCAAACATCCGACATGGTGCCACGCACGAGCCGCGCCGAGCTGCGCCGCGCCGCAGCCGAGAAGCGCATCGAGCTCACCCCGCTACGCCGGCGTCTTACCGAAGCCGAGAAGGCGATCGCCCGGCTGACTGCCGAGATCGCCCGCATCGACACCGCGCTCGCGGCACCTGATCTCTACACCCGCGAGCCCGACAAGGCAGCGACACTATCGAAGGCGCGCGCGGACGCCGCGGACGCGCTCGCGCGCGCCGAGGACGAATGGCTCACCGTGAGCACTGAGATCGAGACTGCGATGGCGTGAAACTAATATCTACGTCCGCTTCTTTTGCTGCGGTGCAGCTTTCTTCGGCCGCTCCGGCGCGGACTCGGCACCGCGCTCGATAGAGGTCAGCCGCCCACCCGAAAAGCGATAGACGCCGGGACGCGCCCCGCGTGTATAGGTCAGGACCGCTGAGCGATCGCCACGTTCGGTCGAGCCGAGATCGACGCGATCGGGCGTGCCGATGCGGCCTACCACGTCGCATTCCGTCATCTGCAGCGAAATGCCAACTGCGGCGGGCGTTCCAGCCGCCGGATCAGTCGCCTGCTCCTGCCGCCCGCCGGTACATTGGCCATCGGGGCCGACGAGATCGGCTGCCCCGGCCTCCCGCAGCGTGAATTCCTCCTTGTGGCCGGAATAGCTGAGCCAGTCGGGCCGCAAATCGGCTTTCGGGATGATGTTGATGCTGCCGAGATCGCTCGAGCAGCCGGCGAGCGCCGTGAGCCCGGCCAGCACCAGGGCCTGCATACGTCTTGGAATGAACTGCCGCATGGCACACCTCGCCACAACCCGTCGGACGGGATTCTTGGTCAGATTCTCGGTCGGATTCTTCATCCGGTTCTTGGCCAGATTTTGCCGCAAGCCCACGGATCCAATCAACCTGGCCCTGGGGATAGTTCCTCGCACCAACGAGCGCTGCTCACGCCTTGCGCTGCCAGCGCCCCTTTTCGTCCGGCTGCCAATAGGTCACCTCGAAGCCGCTGGTCTTGGCTTGCGTCCAGCGCACGCGTGCGGCTTCGAGCGCATCGGGGTCCTCGCCGTCGAACAGCAGCACGATACGCGCATAGCGTGCGGCATCCTCAGGCACCGGCGCGCCATCGATGAGGAAGCGCACCGTAGCGCTATTGGGGTTGTCGGCGTGGATGGTGATCAGGATCGGCTGACTTTTGGCCTCCGGATCGCGCCAGGTGCTGTGCGGCAGAAAGCTGTCGTCGGTGAAGGTCCACAAATGGCTATCAAGCGCCTCCACCCGCTCCTCCGAGGCCGCCTGCACCACCACGCGCCAGCCACGCTCAAGCGATTTCTCGAGCAACGTCGGCAGCACGCGCTCGATCGGTTGGCGGTGCAGCTGATAGAACAGGACTTCGGTCATGGCACCTCAGTCATGGCACTTCAGTCATGGCACTTCAGTGATGGCACGCCCGGCACCGTGTCGCCGCCGTGTATCCTACTTCTCGTAGTGATCCGCGACCAGCTTATCGAGCAGCCGAACGCCGAAGCCCGATCCCCAGCTCTTGTTGATCTCGTTCTGCGGCGAGCCCATGCCGGTGCCGGCAATGTCGAGATGCGCCCACGGGGTCTTGTCGACGAAACGCGACAGAATCAGCGCTGCCGTGGATGAGCCGCCCGGCCTTCCGCCGACATTCTTCATATCGGCGAACTTCGACTCGATCTGCTTGTCGAACTCAGGCCCCACCGGCATGCGCCAGAGCTTCTCGCCGGTCTGCCGCCCAGCCTTGAGCAGACGGTCGGCCAGACGATCGTCGTTGGAGAACAGGCCTGCATATTCATGCCCCAGCGCAATGATGATCGCACCTGTGAGGGTGGCGAGATCAACCATGAACCTCGGCTTGAAGCGCGTGTTGACGTAATGCAGCACGTCGGCGAGGACGAGACGGCCTTCGGCATCGGTGTTGATCACCTCGATCGTCTGGCCCGACATCGAGGTTACAATGTCGCCCGGGCGCTGCGACTTGCCGTCGACGCTGTTCTCGACGATCCCGATCGCGCCCACGACGTTGACCTTGGCCTTGCGCGCCGCGAGCGCCTGCATCAGGCCGACGACGCAGGCCGCCCCCGCCATGTCGCCCTTCATGTCCTCCATATTGCCTGCGGGCTTGATCGAGATGCCACCGGTGTCGAAGCATACGCCCTTGCCGATGAAGGCGATCGGGTTCGTGCCCTTCTTGCCGCCATTCCAGCGCATGACCACAAAACGCGGCTCATGCTCCGAGCCCTGCGCGACCCCGAGCAGCGCGTTCATGCCAAGCTTCTGCATTGCCGCGACATCAAGCACCTCGACGGCGACGCCGAGCTTCTTGAGCGTCAGCGCACGGTCCGCAAACTCCACCGGGAAGAGTACGTTGGCGGGCTCGTTGATGAGATCGCGCGCAAAATCAACGCCATTCGCCACCGCCTCGCGCGCCGCGTAGGCCTTCCGAACCGGCGCCACGTTGGCGACCGCGATGGTGACATCAACCTGGGAGGGCTTTTCCTCCCCCTCCTTGCGCTTGGTCTTGTAGCGGTCGAATGAATACGCCCGCAGCCGCATCCCGAGCGCCAGCTCCGCCAGCGAATCGGGCTTGGGCGCCCCGCCTGGCAGATCGGCTATGATCGTCGCCTCCTCAGCTGACTTCGGCACCCTACCCATCGCGAGACCACCGAGCTTCGCGAAGTCTCGCGCCTTGAGGTCGCGCACCTTGCCAACCCCGACCACCACCAGGCGCGAGACCTTGAGCCCCGCGGGAGCGACGATGTCGAGAGTTGCGGCGATCTTGCCCTTGAAGCGTTCGGCCGCCGCCGCGCGGGCCACAAGATCTCCCGTCTCCGCAAGGACTTGACGGGTCGCAGAGCCAAACTTGAGGCCTTCGTCACAGAACACAACAAGAACCCCCTTAGGGGGCGTCGAAAGCGGGGCAAATTCGAGCTTGAGGGCCATGCGAACTCCTTGCGGCCAGCGAGCGGATTGGCCGGAAACGCTTACCGGGACCAAACCTACGGCGAGGGCACAGATATGACCCGGCTTTCAAGCACTGCAAAGCCCCTGGTGCAAGGCGGCCACAGAGAGGGAAAATTTTAGCGAGAGTGTCCCGCCACCCCCGGGTTTTGTTGTGAATATACAATGACTTTGCCTTGGGACTTTGCCTTGGCGGGGCCACGATGTTGTTGGATGACTCGCGACCTCGGGACGGACGTGTTGCAGCGACTTTCGGGGGCGAGGGCGAGGGGTGCCCGGCAGCACGGCCAGGGGACGTTAGGGGCGGCGGTTAGGGGTACGGGGGCGACACGCGCGAATGGGGTCGATCGGGCGATACATCTTTCGCACCACCCTGGGTGCCTTCCTGGTCGTGCTCGCCAGCGTCACGATGCTGATGTGGATGACGCAGGCTTTGCGCAACGTCGACTTGATGACCAATCAGGGACAGACGATCCTGGTCTTCGTCGGTATCACCGGCCTAATCATTCCCCTGCTGGTTCTGCTGATCGCACCGATCGCACTCATGATTGCGGTCGGCTACACCCTGAACAAGCTGAGCACTGATTCCGAGCTGATCGTCATGAACGCCGCCGGAATGGCGCCATGGCGGATATTCCAGCCGTTTCTCGCGGTCGGTATCGTGGTGGCGCTCGTGGTCGCAGCAATCAGCATGTACGTGTCGCCCAAAAGCCTGCGCGAGCTGCGCCGCTGGGCCACGGAGGTGCGCGCCGAGGTCGTCACCAGCAACGTGCAGCCCGGTCGATTCGCTGTCGTCGACGGCCGCATGACCATGCATGTGCGCGGGCGCGCGCCCAACGGCCAACTGCTCGGGGTGTTGATCGACGACGCCCGCGACGCCAAGGAGCGCGTGACCATCCTGGCCGAGAAGGGCAGCATGCTGACGAACGAGAACGGGACCTACTTGATCCTTGAGAACGGCACCGTGCAGCGGCACGTCGCCACCCAGCGTGACCCGGATTTCATCGCCTTCCGCGAGCATGCCTTCGACCTGTCCCGGCTCGCGCCCACGATCTCCTTCATCCGCTACTCGGTGCAAGAGCGCTTCCCTTGGGAGCTCGCCTATCCGCCGGCTGACGATCCGCTCTACAAGGAGCAGCCAGGCAATTTCACCGCCGAATTGCACAACCGGATCACCGCGCCGCTCTATCCTCTGGCGTTCCTCTTCATCACCTTTGCCTATCTCGGCGCGCCGCGCACCACGCGGCAAAGCCGCACCATGTCGTTCGTCAGCGCGGCGCTGGCCGTCTCGGTGCTGCGCGGAATCGGCTTCATCGGCACCATCCTGGGAGCGCAGCGGCCGATCACGCTGATCATTCCATATCTCGCGATCGCGCTCACCTTCGTGTTCGGCACCTGGGCGATCTTACGGGGTCTCATCATCGAGCCACCCGCCTTCGTCACCAACACCATCACCGCGCTGGCCGACGGGCTCTCCCGGCGTACCGCTGCAACGTCGGGGCAGGCGCAATAATGACTGGCACCCTGGCACGTTATTTCGGGATGCGTTTCCTTGGCGCTGTCATCGCCATTTTCCTCGGACTCGTGGTCCTGGTGGCGATGGTCGACTTCATTGAGATGATGCGCCGGACCTCGGACATGAAGGACGTCTCGGCGATCCTGGTTGCCAAGGTCTCGCTTTATCGAGTGCCCCACCTCACCGAGCGCGTGCTGCCCTTCACCGTTATGACGGCGGCAATGTTCTGCTACCTGAACCTGTCACGACGACTCGAACTGGTCATCGCGCGCGCAGCCGGCCTGTCCGCATGGCAGTTCATCGGTCCCGCCATCATCATCGCCTTCGTCATCGGCGCCGCCACGACGGCGCTCTACAATCCCATATCGGCGAGCTTGCGCGAGGAGTCAGCGCGTCTCGAAGCTGAGCTGTTCAACAAGACGCGCGGCTTCGCGGACGTTGGCAGCGGCTTCTGGGTGCGTCAGCGCAGCGACGAGGGCCAGTCCATCATCAATGCCAAGTCGTCCAGCCAGCAGGGTGTCCAGCTCGCTGGTGTGTCCGTCTTCAAGTTCGATGATTCGGATCATTTCCTGCAGCGAATCGAGGCGAAGACCGCAGCGCTCCACAACGGCTTCTGGCGGCTCGAGGCTGCCCGCATCTACGTGAAGGACGAACCGCCGGCTGACCAGGAAATCTACGATCTACGGACGAATCTAACCCTTACCCAAGTAAGGGAAAGCTTTGCCACGCCTGATACTGTGCCGTTTTGGCAACTGTTGGCATACATTCGCTTGGCCGAGAACGCCGGACTAGCTGCCGCGGGCTATCGCGTGCAATATTATCAGCTGCTGGCGCAGCCGTTCTACTTGGCCGCGATGGTTATTCTGGCGGCATCCGTGAGTCTCCGATCTTTCCGTTTCGGGGGGGTACAACGGATGGTTCTGGGTGGCGTCCTGGTGGGCTTCCTGCTCTACGTGATGTCGAAAGTGATCGGGGACTTAAGCAAGGCTGGGCTGCTTTCGCCGGTGATTGCCGCCGGTCTGCCGCCACTTGCAGGTGGGCTAACGGGTTTGATGATGCTGCTGCATCAGGAGGATGGGTGATGGCCGCGACCACCGCTCATCCAAATCTGCGCGGTTGCGGCTGGTGGCGCCCGGCCGCGAGGGCGGCTGCCGTTGGCGTGCTTGCGCTCGCAAGCATCGCTTTGGTGAGCATCGCCACCGCTCCGTCTGCGTTCGCCCAGCGCGGCAGCATTGTCTCGTTCCCGCAACGTCCAAAGCCGGCCCAGGCTGGCAGCGGGCTCCTCGGCGCGAAAAAAAATCAAAAAGATCAGATGATGGTGCGCGCGACCGAGATGCACTACGACTACACCAACGAGCGCATCGCGGCGGTCGGCAATGTACAGATCTACTATTCGGGTTCGACGCTCGAAGCCGATAAGGTCTTCTACGACCAGAAGACAAAGCGGCTGCATGCGCAGGGCAACGTCCGACTGACCGAAGCAGACGGCAAGGTCGTCTACGGCGAGGTCCTCGATCTCAGCGACGACTTCCGCGATGGCTTCGTCGATTCGTTGCGAATCGACGGTCCCGAGCAGACCCGATTCGCGGCGACCCGCGGCGAGCGCACCAGCGCCGACGTGACCGTTTTTCAGAATGGAGTCTACACGGCCTGCGAGCCTTGCAAGGAGGATCCGCAGAAGCCGCCGAAATGGCAGATCAAGGCTTCCCGGATCATCCATGATCAGGGCGAGAAGATGATGTACTTCGAGGACGCCCGCTTCGAGTTCTTCGGCGTGCCGCTCGCCTACATCCCATATTTCTCGTCGGCCGATCCGAGCGCCAAGCGCAAGAGCGGCTTCCTCGTCCCGACCTATCACACGAGCTCGGTCTACGGCTTCAGCGTCGCCACGCCCTACTACTTCGCGCTGGCGCCTGACTACGACGCCACCATCACGCCCATGATCACCACCAAGCAGGGCCCGCTGGTGCAGGCCGAATGGCGTCAGCGCCTGATCAACGGCTCCTACATGGTCCGCGCCAGCGGCATCTTCCAGCTCGACAAGCAGGCCTTCCTCGACAAGGGCGATCTGCCCGGCAACCGCGACTTCCGCGGCCACGTCGAGTCGTCGGGACAGTTCAGGCTGAACGATAAATGGGTCTACGGCTGGGATGGCACGCTGGTCACCGACCGCACCTACTTCCAGGATTATGGCCTGTTGAAGAGGGTCCAGACCGCCAATCTGCTGGCGACGACGCCGGACTATGTGACGTCACAGGCGTACCTGCAGGGCCGTGGCGAGAAGAGCTACTTCGACATGCGGGCGATGTACTTCTATGGCTTCTCCAGCCAGGACAGCCAGCGCCAGATCCCGGTCATTCATCCGGTCATCGATCACGACTACGTCGCCAAGCAGCCGTTCCTCGGCGGCGAGGTCAGCCTGCGCACCAACCTGACCAGCCTGAGTCGCGAAGCGGCATTCTTCGACCCGATCAACCCCAACGCCTCAACGAACGGGCTGTGCTCGATCGCCAGCGCCGATCCGACCGTCAAGACCCTCAACAACTGCCTGCTGCGCGGCGTGCCCGGCACCTATTCGCGCCTGTCGAGCGAGGCGAGCTGGCGGCGCACCGTGGTCGACCCGTATGGCCAAGTCTGGACCCCGTTCGCCTCGGCCCGCGTTGACTTCGCCAATGTCGAGATTCAAAACGAGCCGGGCGTCTCGAACTTCATGAAGACGGGTGAAACCGACGTGGCACGGGTGATGCCGACCGTCGGTCTGGAATATCGCTACCCGTTCATCAGCGTGCAGTCGTGGGGCACCCAGACGATCGAGCCGATCGCGCAGATCATCGCGCGCCCGAACGAGACCTCGATCGGACGGCTGCCCAACGAAGACTCCCAGAGCTTTAGCTTCGACACCAGCAACCTGTTCGCCGTGAACAAGTATGCTGGCTGGGACCGCGTGGAAGGCGGCGGACGCCTGAACGCCGGCATCAACTATACCGCGCAGTTCAACCGCGGCGGCTTCGTCAACGTGATGTTCGGGCAGTCCTTCAGCCTGTTCGGGCAGAACTCCTTCGCGATCGGCGGCCCGACCAACACCGGCATCCAGAGCGGCCTCGACACCAGCCGCTCCGACTATGTGGCGCGCGTGGCCTACCAGCCGAACTCGACGTTCTTGTTCACCTCACGGTTCCGCATGAACGAGGACGACTTCACGCTGGCGCGGACCGAGTTCGAGGCGCAGGCCAATTTCGACCGCTGGAGCACCTCGGTGATCTACGGCAACTATGCGGCGCAGCCGGCGCTTGGCTTCCTGGACCGGCGCGAGGGCGTTGTCGGAAGCGCCAAATTCAAGGTTAACCCGAACTGGCTGGTGCTGGGAGCGGTCCGCTACGACCTGCGGGCCGAGCAGCTGACCGAGACCCAGATCGGATTGGGATATATTGACGATTGCCTTATCTTGGCCCTGAATTACATCACAGAATTCAATTACAACGTCAGCTCGACGACCCAGAAGCACAACCAGACGCTCATGCTGCAGCTCAGCCTGCGCACACTCGGTGGAAGCTCAGCCAGTACGGGCGTTTCGGGACTTGGCAGCGGTCAGAGCGGCTCAGGGTTCCCGAAGTAACGGCCGGTGCCCCGTTGCAACCGGCCATGTAACCGGGGCAAGATTGCAATGATTCACCAGATGGCGATGTCTCCCGTGGCCTATTCCGCTTCAGCATGCTGCCGGCTCGTCGCTGCCGCTGCCATAGGCTCCTTCGTGGCCACTGTCATGGTATTGGCGACACCCTTGGTCGCATCGGCTCAGACCGTCGTTGTCGTCGTCAACGGCGAGCCGATCACGGCGCTCGACGTCGAGTCGCGGACGAAATTCACGCAACTGTCGACCCAGAAGCAACCGGCGCGGCCGGACGTGATCAATGAGCTCATCGACGAGAAGCTTAAGATCAAGGAGAGCAAGCGCTGGGGCATGGAGCTCACCGATACGGAAGTCGATTCCATGTACGCGAACATGGCGAGCCGCATGCATCAGACGGCCGATCAGCTCACGCAGAACCTGCAGAAGGGCGGTGTCAACCCGCTGACACTCAAGTCGCGCATCCGTGCCGACTCGGTCTGGCAGCAGCTGGTGCGCGGACGTTATTCCGCGAGCCTGCAGCTTTCCGAGAAGGACATCGAGTTGGCCCTGCAGGCCAAGAACCAATCGGGGCAGAGCACCACCGCGACCGAATACACCCTGCGGCCGATCCTGTTCCTGGTGCCGCCCAGCGCACAGGCGACGATCGATGCCAAGCGCAAGGAGGCGGAGGCGCTGCGCACGCGCTTCAAGAGCTGCCAAGACGGGCTTCCCGCGGCGCGCGCGACGGGAGCGGTCGTGCGCGACCAGGTCATTCGCAGCGATCTGAACCCAGAATTGCAGAAGGTGCTCGACGCCGTGCCGGTCGGCCAGCTGACGCCGCCGGAAGTGACCCGACATGGTGTGGAGATGTGGGCGGTCTGCGCCAAGCAGGATTCCAAAGCTGACGCACCGGTCAAGAAGCAGACGCGCGAGGCCCTCGCCACCGAGCGCTTCGAGCAGACATCGAAGGCATATCTGCAGCGGCTGCGTCGCGAGGCGCTCATCGAGCGCAAATAGGTCGGGGATATAGGTCGGGATTGATATGGCGCTGCCTCTGGCGCTGACACTGGGCGAGCCGGCAGGTATCGGACCCGACATCACCTTCGCGGCCTGGCGACGGCGCGCCGAGCTTGGCCTTATGCCGTTCTATATCCTCGCCGATCCAGTTTTCCTGCGCGGTTGCGCCGAGAGCATCGCTCCCGATGTGCCGATCGCGGTGGTCGAGCCGCCGGCAGCCGTGACCACATTTGCGCAGGCTCTGCCGGTTGTCGACATCGGCGTCTCCATCACTGCCAAGCCCGGCCACCCGGACTCATCGAGTGCGCCGGCCGCGATCGCCGCCATTCGACGCGCCGTTCATGACGTGCATACGGGCCGCGCCCATGCGGTCGTCACCAACCCGGTCGCCAAGGCTATCCTCTATCGGTCGGGCTTCGCTGAGCCCGGCCATACCGAGTATCTCGCCAAGCTCACAGCCGAGATGATGGGGATTTCGGCGCAGCCGGTGATGATGCTGTGGTCACCTGAGCTTGCCGTCGTTCCAGTCACCATCCATCTACCGCTGCGCGAGGTGATGACGCGGCTCACGACCGAGCTCATCAGCACCACCGGGGAGATCGTCGCGCGCGACCTCAAGGAACGGTTCGGCATTGCCCGCCCCCGGCTTGCCATAGCGGGCCTCAACCCGCACGCCGGCGAGGATGGCGCGCTCGGCGAGGAGGATGGCACGGTGGTCGCGCCCGCTGTTGCGCGACTGCGCGCGCAGGGCATCGAGGCGCGCGGGCCACTGCCTGCCGATACGCTGTTCCACGCAGCTGCGCGCGCAACCTACGACGCCGCGCTCGCAATGTACCACGATCAGGCGCTGATCCCGATCAAGACGCTTGCCTTTGACCATGCCGTCAATGTCACGCTCGGCCTGCCGTTCGTGCGCACCTCGCCCGACCACGGCACTGCCTTTGACATCGCGGGTACGGGCCGCGCCGATCCATCGAGCCTGATCGCCGCGCTGCGGCTCGCGCAACGCCTGTCGGCGAATGCCCCGACGCCTGCCGCGCTGCAACAGGCATGAGCGCCATCGATGATCTCCCGCCCCTGCGCGAGGTGATCAAGCGCCATGAGCTGCGCGCCAAGAAGTCGCTCGGTCAGAACTTCCTGCTCGACCTCAATCTCACCGGCCGCATCGCTCGTGCGGGCGGCCCGTTCGACGGCGTCAGCGTGCTCGAAGTCGGCCCGGGTCCCGGCGGGCTCACCCGCGCGCTGATCGCGCAGGGCGCGCGCGTCGTCGCCATCGAACGCGACCAGCGTGCGATCGCCGCGCTCGGCGAGATCGCGGCGCGCTATCCCGATCGCCTCAAGGTCATCGCTGGCGATGCGCTTGCATTCGACCCCCGCCCTCATCTCACTGTGCCGGCACGCGTGGTCGCGAACCTCCCTTACAACATCGCGACCGCTCTGCTCGTGCAGTGGCTGACCGCCGAGCCGTGGCCGCCCTGGTACGATCGGCTGGTGCTGATGTTCCAGCGCGAGGTGGCGCTGCGCATCACCGCCGCGCCCGGCTCGAAAACTTATGGGCGACTATCCGTGCTCGCCGGCTGGCGCACCAGGGCGCGCATTCTGTTCGACATCGCCCCGTCGGCCTTCGTGCCGCCGCCCAAGGTCACCTCCTCGGTGGTCGAGCTTGTGCCGCGCGGCGAGCCGCTCGCTTGTGCGAGCGGCCTCTTGCAGCGCGTGACCGAGGCTGCGTTCGGGCAGCGCCGCAAGATGCTGCGGCAGAGCCTCAGGTCGCTGGGGGGCGATCCGCTCGAATTGCTCTCGGCCACCGGCATCGCACCGACGGAGCGCGCCGAGGACATTCCGGTCGAAGGCTTTGTTGCGCTTGCCCGTGCGCTCGCCGCCCGTTAGCGAGTGTAGGGTGGGCAAAGGCGTTGGCACTGCATCCCAACTCGACAAGCCGATCGTGCGCCGTGCCCACCAGCGGAATCGATGCGAGCTGCGCAATCGTTGGTGGGCACGGCGCACGAGAGGAATCATCGTGCTGAAAGTCAGTGCGACGCCCACCGCCCGTCGAAGACGGGCGTAAACGCCCTGGTGGCCCCACCCTACGGCGCCTGCGCTCGGGTAACACACAGCAATCGCCCGAGATCACGCCTGCGCCAGCAGGCCGCGCACCAGCGCCGAGAGCCCGCTCTGGCGCTCGCGCTTGAGCCGCTCGGCCGAAAGGATCGCGCACACTTCCGCGAAAGCACGGCCGATGTCATCGTTGAGAACAACATAGTCATATTCCGGCCAGTGGCTGAGCTCATCGCCGGCCTTGGCCATGCGGCCTTTGATCACGCGCTCGTCGTCAAGCGCGCGCGAGCGCAGCCGCCGTTCGAGCTCGGGCATCGACGGTGGCAGCACAAAGATGCTGGCCATGTCGCCGCGCGCCTTCTCGCGCAGCTGTTGCGTGCCCTGCCAGTCGATATCGAACAGCACGTCGCGACCCGCCGCCAGCGAGGCCTCGACCGGCGCACGTGGCGTGCCGTAGAGATTGCCGAACACCTCAGCCCATTCGAGCAGCTCGCCCGCTTCCACCATGTGGGTGAAACGGGCCTTGTCGATGAAATGATAGTCACGTCCGTCCTTCTCGTTGGCGCGCCGCGCCCTGGTCGTCACCGACACCGACAGCTCGACCGAGCGATCATGCTCAAGCAGCATGCGCGAGAGCGTGGTCTTGCCAGCACCCGACGGTGAGGACAGAACCAGCATCAATCCGCGGCGGGCGATCGAAACTTTCGGGCCAGGTGGCTTTGGTTCTGGCCGCGAAGTGGTCTTCCTCTTGGCGTTCTTTTTGGTATCGGCCTTATCCGCCTTCTTGGTATCGGCCTTATCGGCCTTCCCGCCGCCGGTCTTGGTCCGGCCGGTCTTTTTTTGGCCAGCTCTGGCCGCCGGCGTTCTCGCCATCCTCAAACCCCCGAAGTGCCCTGCCCGACCGCCACGCTACGACGTGCTACGAGATTTGGCGCTATTCCAGATTCTGCACCTGCTCGCGAAACTGCTCGACCACGTTCTTCATTTCCAGGCCCGTATTGGTCAATTCGATATCGTTCGACTTGGAGCAGCAGGTGTTGACCTCGCGGTGGAACTCCTGCGCCAGGAAATCGAGCCGGCGGCCGATCGGTCCGCCCTTGCCGATCAATTCGCGGGCCTGCGCGACATGCGAGGCGATGCGATCGAGCTCCTCGCGGATATCGGCCTTTGCCGCGATCAGAAGCGCTTCCTGGTTGAGCCGATCGGCGTCGAAGCGGTCGGAGGTCTCGAGCAGCGCGGCGACCTGCTCGGCAAGGCGCGCCTTGATCGCCTCGGGCTTGCGGCCGGGGGCCGCCTCGGCCTTCTTCGCCAAGGCCTCGATCTCGCCCATGCGCTGGCCGAGAATGTCGCCAAGCGTCGTGCCCTCACGCCGCCGCATGGCTACAAGGCCGGCGAGGGCCTCCTCGAACGCCGCCGCCGCGGCGGCCTTCGCCGCCTTGTCTTCTTCCTCGTCGCTCTCCGGCTCGACCACCTCGATCACGCCCTTGATCGCCAGCAATCCGTCGATGCTCGGCGCCACCGCGTCGATCCTGCCGGCAAGCTGGGTCGCAGCCTTGACGACCGAGGCCAGCACCTCCTCGTTGATCCGCACGGTCGACAGTGCGTTGGCGCGCTTGACGTTGAGATTGGCATACACCGTGCCGCGCGACAGCAGCTCGGCGGCGCGCTTCTTGGCGAACGCCTCAAGCTCGTCCCAGCCCTGCGGCAGCCGCAGGCGGAGGTCGAAGCCCTTGGCGTTGACCGACTTCAGTTCCCATTCAAAGACGTAGGGCCCGCTTGCGCCGTGGCTTCGGGCAAAGCCGGTCATGCTCGACAGCGCCATGGCGTGAATTTCTCCGGCAGGAATTGTGTCAGATTCGCGGGGCGAATGCGCGCGGACCATAAGACGTTTTCAGGAAATGTGGAGTCCGATCCGGCACCGCCCGATCGCGCCCCTGGCCGGGGCCAGCACCGCTATTGCTGAACCACCGGCGCCGTCGATTGTGCGGCTCCCTGCTGGGCGGCACCCTGGCGCGCGGGCGCGGCGCGGGCGGGCTTCTTCGCCGCCGGCTTGGCGGTAGTAGCGGTGGCGTCGGCGGGCGCGGCCGCCGCTCCGGCGGGCGGAGGATCGTCGGCGGCCGGTTCGACCGTGTCGTTCTGGATCTGCTTTTCCATCGCGCGCAGTCTGGCGACGTTCTTCTGGTGCTGGTCGTAGGTTTCGGTGAAGGTGTGGCCGCCGGTTCCGTCGGCGACGAAGAAAAGATCGCGCGTGCGCGCGGGATTGGCGGCGGCCTCCAGCGAGGCGCGTCCCGGATTGGAAATCGGCCCCGGCGGCAGGCCGTCGATCACATAGGTATTGTAGGGCGAAGGCTGAGTGATCTCGCTGCGCTTGATCGGCCGGCCGAGCGTTCCCTTGCCGCCGACCAGGCCATAGATGATGGTCGGATCGGACTGCAGCTTGATTTTCTGGCGCAGCCGATTGCTGAACACCGCGGCAACCCGGCTACGCTCGTCCGACTTGCCGGTTTCCTTTTCGACGATGGATGCCAGCGTCACCAATTGTTCCGGCGTCTTGATCGGAATGTCCGGGCTGCGGTGCTCCCAGATCTCCGCCACAAGGCGCTTCTGCGCCTGCTGCATGCGCTGGACGACCTGCTCGCGCGACGTGCCGCGCGGGAACTTGTAGGTCTCCGGCAACAACGTCCCCTCGCGCGGGATCTCGCGAACCCCGCCCGCGAAAATATCGTTCTCACCCAGCCGAGCGAGGATCTGCTCGGACGTCAAACCTTCCGGAATGGTGACGGAATGTTGCACCACCTTGCCTTCGACGATGGTGGCGATGACCTCGCGCAGGCTGGCACTTTTCTGGAAGTTGTATTCGCCGGGCTTCAGATCCGAGCGCGCCTTCATCGCGAACACCGCACCGATGAAGGCCCAGCGATTGCTGTCGATCACGCCTTCGCGCTGCAGAACCTCGGCGATGTCGGCCATGCCGGCGCGCGAGGGAATGTTGACGATCTTGTCTTCCTGCAGCGGGCCCGGCGCTTCGATGGTCTGCCTGCCGTAGTAGTAGACGAGGCCCGCGCCGATCATCAACACCAGCACGATCGTGATGATCGCGTTACCGATGACAACGAAGGGATTGCGGGCACGCGCCGAGCGCCTTGGCGGTGGGGGAACTTTCTCGGGCTCCAACGCGGCACGCGGGCTGCGGGGCGAAATGGGCGGCCTTTCACTCATCGATGCAACCTGAATCCTGTCGCTTTCATCGCGGCCTCGCGAGCGGCCCGCAGTCTGCGCCCGATCTTACGATTCGTCACTGAATGCGGCGAAACGGAGGATTTCCGCCGGCATGCATCAGTTGGTCACGCGCCGCACGATCACGGAGGCGTTGGTGCCGCCAAAACCGAACGAATTCGACAGCGCAATATTGATCTCGCGCTTGCGCGGAGTCCGCGGAACGAGATCGATCGCCGTATCAATCGACGGATTCTCGAGATTGATGGTCGGCGGGGCAATGTTATCACGAATCGCAAGAATGCTGAAAATCGCCTCGATCGCCCCGGCCGCGCCCAGGAGATGCCCGGTCGAGGACTTGGTCGATGACATCGACACTTTGGAGGCGGCGTTGCCAAGCAGCCGCTCAACCGCGCCGAGTTCAATCTCGTCGCCGACTTGCGTCGAAGTGCCGTGGGCGTTGATG
>Ga0137409_10002218_pt2 | contig 18543 bp, 16 predicted proteins | sample CZODoug1_16funga_FD_122059 | JGI IMG/M metagenome (GOLD analysis project Ga0137409, IMG submission 122059) | Vadose zone soil fungal communities from Angelo Coast Range Reserve, California, USA - CZODoug1_16fungal (Hybrid Assembly) | ecosystem: Environmental > Terrestrial > Soil > Vadose zone... | reverse complement strand
TTCGCCGCCGCCGTGCGGATGGTCCACCGGGTTCATCACGACACCGCGGACGGTGGGACGCACGCCGAGCCAGCGGACCGCCCCGGCTTTGCCGAACACCCGCAGATTGTGCTCGTCGTTTCCGACCTCGCCGATGGTGGCGCGGCAATCGACGTGGATCTTGCGCATTTCGCCGGATTTCAACCGCACGCTGGCATACATGCCCTCGCGTGCCGCGAACTGCGCGGAGCCGCCGGCACTGCGCGCCAGCTGGCCGCCCTTGCCGACCTTGAGTTCGATGTTGTGAACGGTGCTGCCGACCGGGATGTGCCGGAAGGGAAGCGCATTGCCCGGCTTGATCGGCGCATCGGCGCCCGAACGGATTTCATCGCCGGCCTTTACGCCCTTGGGCGCCAGGATGTAGCGGCGCTCGCCGTCCTTGTACAGAACCAGCGCCAGGTGCGACGTGCGGTTTGGATCGTACTCCAGGCGTTCGACCACGCCCGGTATCCCGTCCTTGTCGCGCTTGAAATCCACCAGCCGGTAGCGCTGCTTGTGACCGCCCCCAATGTGCCGCGTGGTCTGGCGGCCGGAATGGTTGCGTGCGCCGGTGCGATTCTTCTTCGTGGTGAGCGAGGCGAGCGGTCCGCCTTTGTGCAGGTGCGAGCGGTCGATCTTGACCACGAAGCGCGTGCCCGGCGAGGTCGGCTTCATTTTAATGAGTGCCATGGCCTGATCCTTACTTGGCGGCGCCGGTGAAGTCGATCGACTGCCCGGTCTCCAAACTTACGTACGCTTTCTTGTAGCCGTTGCGCCTGCCGGCCACATTCTTGAAACGGCGCGTCTTGCCCGGTTTGTTGAGCAGATTGACGCCTTCGACCTTGACCTCGAACATCATTTCCACCGCCAGTTTGACTTCGGCCTTGGACGCGTCGTCGCGCACGCGGAACACGTACTGATTCGCCTTTTCCGTGACGTTCGCAGCCTTCTCGGACACGTGCGGCTGGATCAGCACGGTCATCAACCGTTCCTTATTCATTCGCGCCTCCGAGACGCTGCTCGAGCAACTTCAATGCGCCGACCGTGGCCAATACCTTGTCGTGCTTGATCAAGCTCAGGGGGTCGAGCGAGGCAACCGGCATCACGTCCACATACGGCACGTTTCCGGCCGCAAGGAACAGCTTCTCCTCGTATGCCTCGACCAGGATCAACGCCCGCTTCAGGCCGAATTCGGCCAACTTGGCAATGAGCAGCTTCGTCTTCGGGGCCGACAGCTCGATGGATTCGATGACCAGGAGACGATCTTGGCGCACCAGCTCGGACACCATGCACTGCATGGCGGCGCGGTACATCTTGCGGTTCACCTTTTGCGAGAAGTCACGCGGCCGCGCGGCGAACGCCCGTCCGCCGCCCACCCAGATGGGGCTGCGAATCGAGCCGGCACGAGCCTGGCCGGTGCCCTTCTGACTCCACGGCTTCTTCCCGCCGCCACGAACTTCGGCACGGGACTTCTGCCGCTTGGTGCCGGCACGTCCGGCGGCCATATAGGCCGTGACGACCTGGTGAACCAGCGCCTCGTTGTACTTGCGGCCGAAGGCCTCGTCCGACACCTGGATTTCGCTGGCGGGACTGACGTTCTTGAGCTGAAGCATCATGGCGTTTACTTCTTGTCCGATTTGGAGGCGCCCTTACCGGCTCCGCCCTTGGCGGCAACGGGGGCCTTGTTCGGGGCCAGGCGCTTGCGGCGCGCCTGGGAGGCAGCCTTCAGCGAGGGCCGGATGACGACACGGCCGCCCTCCGATCCGGGTATCGCCCCGCTGATGAGGAGCAGATTCCGGTTCACATCGACTTCGACGATTCGCAAATTGTCGATGGTGCGGTTCTTGACGCCCATGTGGCCCGACATGCGCTTTCCCTTGAACACGCGACCCGGAGTCTGGCGCTGGCCGATGGAGCCCGGAGCGCGGTGGGAGAGCGAGTTTCCGTGGGTTTTCATGCCCCCGGCAAAATTGTGGCGCTTCATGGTGCCGGCGAAGCCCTTACCCACCGTGGTGCCGGTGACCGCGACCACCTGTCCGACGGTGAACATATCGACTTTCAGCTCGCCGCCGGCGGCCAGCGACTCGCCTTCGTTCTTGTTGAGGCGGAATTCCTGGGAGGTGTAGCCGGCAGCGACGTTCGCCTTGGCGAAATGGCCGGCGAGGGCCTTGGGTACCCGGGACGGGCGGCGCGCCCCCAGGGTCACCTGTACGGCACGGTAACCGTCCGTTTTGTCGGTCTTGACCTGCGAAATGCGATTCGGCAGCGCCTCGACGACCGTCACGGGGACAGTCACGCCGGCGTCAGTGAAAACGCGGGTCATGCCGCATTTGCGGCCAACCAGACCTATGGTCATTTGTCGAATCCTCATTCAAGCGAGAGCTACGATTGGCCCCCGCTTTCGTTGCAACAGATCGGCGGTTTGGACGCTCGAGACCCCAGGATCCTTGAGGGATTACTGGCGTCGGCACCCACGCGCTCCGACCTCCAAAATTGGACGGCGAATTCTACACGATTATGCGCTGCCCGCAAGTCGGCGTGGCCATGCCGGCCGGGACCGGAGGGGGCCGGCGGAGGGGCCGGGGAAGCCTTAGGGGCTCAAGTCCGTCAGGCCCGTCACGGCGGATCGTTCGAGCTCAGCGTAGCGGCCTAGCTTGAGCAGCGAAAACAACCGGTCTACAGCGGCGGACTCTTCCATCCCGATGCAACGAAAAAATGCTCTTCTTTCAGCCGCCCCAGGCACCCCGGCCCAAAGCTCTTACCCGCGTCTCAATTCAGCTTGATCTGCACGTCCACGCCGGCGGGCAGTTCGAGCTTCATGAGGGCGTCGACGGTCTTGTCCGTCGGGTTCAGGATGTCCATCAGACGCTTGTGGGTGCGGATTTCGAATTGATCGCGCGCGTCCTTATCGCCGTGCGGCGATACCAACACCGTGAAGCGCTCCATCTTGATGGGCAGCGGGACGGGACCCTTGACGGTCGCCCCCGTGCGCTTCGCGGTATCGACGATTTCACGCGCCGACTTGTCGATCAACCGATGATCGAAAGCCTTCAAGCGGATCCGAATGTTCTGGTTCGCCATAAAAATGTATTCCCAGGCGCTACGCGCCGAATTTAACGGGGCCGCTGCGGCCCCCCGTCCTAAAAATATCGAAACCTACGCGATCACCTTGGATACGACCCCGGCGCCCACGGTTTTAGTCGCACGGATCACGCGATCACCTTGGACACAACCCCTGCACCCACGGTTTTACCGCCTTCGCGGATGGCGAATCGCAGCCCCTGCTCCATCGCGATCGGCGCGATCAGCTCCACCACGATCTTGATGTTGTCCCCGGGCATCACCATCTCCGTCCCCTCCGGCAACTCCACCGCCCCGGTCACATCCGTGGTGCGAAAATAAAACTGCGGCCGATACCCCTTGAAGAACGGCGTATGCCGCCCCCCTTCCTCCTTCGTCAGCACGTACACCTCGGCCTCAAACTTGGTGTGCGGATTGATGCTCCCGGGCTTGCACAACACCTGCCCGCGCTCCACTTCCTCGCGCTTCGTGCCCCGCAGCAGCACCCCCACGTTGTCCCCCGCCTGCCCCTCATCCAAGAGCTTGCGAAACATCTCCACCCCGGTGCACGTCGTCTTCATCGTCGGGCGGATCCCCACTATCTCCACTTCGTCGTTGATCTTCACGATCCCGCGCTCGATCCGTCCCGTCACCACCGTGCCGCGCCCCGCAATCGAAAATACGTCCTCCACCGGCATCAAAAACGCCCCTTCCACCGCGCGCTTCGGCACCGGTATGTACTCATCCAGCGCCTTGACCAGCCGCAGCACCGAGGGCACCCCAATCTCACTCCCATCCCCCTCCAGCGCCTTTAACGCAGAGCCCGTGATGATCGGCGTCTTGTCGCCGGGAAATTTGTACACGTTCAACAAATCCCGCACCTCGAGCTCCACCAGCTCGAGCAGCTCCGCATCGTCGACCATGTCCGCCTTGTTCAAATACACCACGATGTACGGCACCCCCACCTGGCGCGCCAGCAATATGTGCTCGCGCGTCTGCGGCATCGGGCCGTCCGCCGCCGATACCACCAATATCGCCCCGTCCATCTGCGCCGCTCCCGTGATCATGTTCTTCACGTAGTCCGCATGCCCCGGGCAATCCACGTGCGCGTAGTGGCGCGCCTCGCTCTGGTACTCTACGTGCGCGGTCGCGATCGTGATCCCGCGCGCACGCTCCTCCGGCGCCTTGTCGATCTGGTCGTACGCCTTGAATTCCCCGCCAAACTTCTCCGCCATCACCTTCGTCAAGGCTGCCGTCAAGGTCGTCTTGCCATGGTCCACATGGCCTATCGTCCCCACGTTCACGTGCGGCTTCGTTCGCTCAAACTTCCCCTTCGACACGGCAAGTACCCCCAGAAATTAGAAAGGCAATGATGGAATGTAAGCGTTTGGAATCTTATGAAGCGATCTTCATCACGGCGTCGGCGACATTGTTCGGCACCTCCATGTACTTCGCGAACTCCATCGTGTAGTTCGCGCGCCCTTGGCTCATGGAGCGCATCGCCGTCGAATACTGAAACATTTCGGCCAGCGGCACTTCCGCGGTGACCACTTTTCCCGAGGGAGAATCTTCCATGCCGATGATCTGGCCGCGCCGGCGGTTCAGGTCGCCGACGATGTCGCCATAGTAGTCTTCGGGCGTCACCACCTCGACCTTCATGATGGGCTCGAGGAGCACCGGCTTGGCCTTGCGGAAGCCCTCCTTGAATCCCATCGAGCCGGCGATCTTGAAGGCCATCTCGTTCGAATCGACATCGTGATACGAACCGTCGAATAAAGTGACCTTGACGTCGACGATGGGGTAGCCTGCGATCACCCCGGTCTGAACGGCCTCTTGGATCCCTTTGTCCACGGCCGGAATGAACTCGCGCGGAACCGATCCGCCGACGATGCCGTTGACGAAATTGTAGCCCTTGCCCGTCTCCTGCGGCTCGATCTTGAGCCACACATGACCGTACTGCCCACGACCGCCGGATTGGCGCACGAACTTGCCCTCGGATTCGACGGTCGCGCGTATGGTCTCTCGATAGGCCACCTGCGGCTTGCCGACGTTCGCGTCCACTTTGAATTCGCGCTTCATGCGGTCGACGATGATTTCCAGGTGCAACTCGCCCATGCCCGAGATGATGGTCTGGCCCGATTCCTGATCGGTGTGCACGCGGAACGAAGGATCCTCCTTCGCCAGGCGCTGCAGTGCGAGACCCATCTTCTCCTGGTCGACCTTGGTCTTGGGCTCCACCGCCACCGAAATGACGGGCTCCGGAAACTCCATCTTCTCGAGGATGATGACCTTCTCGGGATCGGACAGCGTGTCGCCGGTGGTGACGTCCTTGAGGCCGACCGCCGCGGCGATGTCGCCGGCGTGGACTTCCTTGATTTCGGAGCGGTCGCTGGCGTGCATCTGCAGGAGGCGGCCGATGCGCTCGGTGCGATTTTTCGCTGGCACGTACACCTGGTCGCCCGAATTCAGAGTCCCCGAGTAGACCCGGAAGAAGGTCAGATTGCCCACGAACGGGTCGTTCAGGATTTTGAAGGCGAGCGCGGAAAACGGCGCATCGTCGTCGGGCTTGCGCGTCATGGGCTCGCCGCGCTCGCTCTGACCCTTGACCGCCGGCACTTCCCTGGGCGAGGGCATGTATTCGACGATGGCGTCGAGCACCGCTTGCACGCCCTTGTTCTTGAAAGCGGATCCGCAGGTCACCAGGCAGATTTCGTTCTTCAGGGCGCGTGCCCTTAAGCCCCGCTTGATCTCCAGATCGGTGAGATCACCGCTCTCGAGATATTTGTTGAGCAGCTCTTCGTCGCCCTCGGCGGCCGCTTCGATCATCTTCGCGCGCCATTCCTCGCATTCCTTCCGCATGTCGGGCGGAATTTCACGGTACTCGAACTTCATGCCCTGGGTTTCATCGTCCCAGAAGATGGACTTCATCTTGACGAGATCGACCACGCCGACGAAGCCGTCCTCCGCGCCGATGGGCAGCTGGATCGCAACGGGGTTGCCTCGGAGCCGTGCCCGGATCTGCTCCACGCACCGCACGAAATCGGCGCCGGCGCGATCCATCTTGTTGACGAAGGCGATGCGCGGTACGCCGTACTTGTTCATCTGGCGCCACACGGTCTCGGACTGCGGCTGCACGCCCGACACCGCGCAGTACACCGCTACGGCCGAATCCAGCACCCGCAGGCTGCGCTCCACCTCGATGGTGAAATCGACGTGTCCCGGCGTATCGATGATATTGATGCGATGCTCGGGGAAGCTCTTGTCCATCCCCTTCCAGAAACACGTGGTGGCGGCGGCGGTGATGGTGATGCCGCGCTCCTGCTCCTGTTCCATGTAATCCATGACGGCAGCGCCGTCGTGCACCTCGCCGATCTTGTGCGACACGCCCGTATAGAACAGGATGCGCTCCGTCGCGGTGGTCTTCCCCGCGTCGATGTGCGCAGAGATACCGATATTCCGGTATCTTTCGATGGGCGTCGTACGTGACATATAACTCTAGAATTTCCAAGCGCTTCGCGCAACTTGCCATGCGCTTCGCGCAACTATTAACGGGGTCGAAGCGACCCCGTCCGATAAGTCCAATATAAGGCCGGAGTGGCGGATTACCAGCGCTGGGCCGCCGCCTCAGGCCCTACCAGCGATAGTGTGCGAACGCCTTGTTGGCTTCGGCCATGCGGTGCGTGTCCTCGCGCTTGCGAACCGCGGCACCGCGATTTTCAGCGGCCTCCATCAGTTCCGCGGCAAGGCGGTGGGCCATGGATTTTTCGCTGCGGGCCGTGGCGGCCTCGATGACCCAGCGCATGGCGAGGGTCTGGCGGCGGTTGGCGCGGACTTCGACGGGCACCTGGTAGGTGGCGCCGCCGACGCGGCGGGATTTCACCTCGACCACGGGCTTCACGTTGTCCAAGGCCTGCTGCAGAACCGCGATGGCGTCGCTGCCGGCCGCGCCGCTCTTTTTCTCGCCGATGCGATCGATGGCGCCGTAGACGATCTTCTCGGCGGCGGACTTCTTGCCGCGCTCCATCACCATGTTGATGAATTTGGCCAGCATGTCGTTCCCGAACTTGGGGTCAGGAAGGATGGTGCGGTGGGGGGCTGCTGCTCTGCGGGACATGGAGACCTACTTTGTTATTTCTTCGGACGTTTGGCGCCGTACTTGGAGCGGCCCTGCCGACGATCGCTGACGCCGGCGCAATCGAGCGCGCCGCGGACCGTGTGGTACCGTACTCCGGGCAGGTCCTTGACGCGGCCGCCGCGAATCAATACCACGGAGTGCTCTTGCAGGTTATGACCTTCACCGCCGATGTAGCTGGACACTTCGTAGCCGTTGGTCAAGCGGACCCGGCACACCTTGCGCAGCGCCGAGTTGGGCTTCTTGGGCGTCGTCGTGTAGACACGCGTGCACACGCCGCGCTTCTGCGGCGAAGCGGCCAGCGCCGGAACCTTGGACTTCCAGGCAGGTTCATTGCGGCCGGTGCGGATCAATTGTGTCGTCGTCGCCATAAATACCTTTGAGGCCAAATCTCGCGAATTGGCGTGAGAACCCTTAGAAACCTTAAAAGTAGCCGCACACCATAACACGGCGCCCAGCGACAAAGGCCGGCGATTGTAGGAACCGAGGGCGTGGGTGTCAAGGTAATTGCTGGCCCGCAGCAACGAATTTACCATGCTGGAAAATGGCCACCCCCACCCAGAAGCGCAATTGAAAACGCCGTGCCGGGTGATCGGCTGCTTGGGGTTTCTGGCGTGTGCCGGCTTTGCCGTCCCGGCCGAGGCGGAACCGGGGGACGTGGTCGTGACGGCGACGCGAATACCCGAACCGGCCGATGAGGTGCCCGCCTTCATCTCGGTCGTGCCGCACGGCGACCTCCGCATCCGGGGCGTCACCGACCTGGCGACCGCCATGAGCCTGGTGCCCGGTACCGAGGCCCCGCCCGGCGGCGATGCCGGCCCCTCGAGCGCGGTTCCCTCCCTGTGGGGTCTGCACGAGTTCGACGCCTTTCTCCTGGTGGTCGATGGCCGATATCTCGACGAACAGAACGCGGCTCCGGTGGGCGGCTACACGACCGTGGACGCGAACGTCGGCTATTCGTGGAAAAAGTACCGGCTCAGCATCGACGGCACGAATCTCACGAATCAGCGGCCGCCCGTCACTTCCAGCGAATTCGGCAGTCAGTCCTTCTACTTCCTACCCGCGCGGATGATTTGGCTGCGGCTGGGGCTTGCCTGGCGGTAGCGACTTGCGTGGGGCCGCGCTACTCCGCGTCGGCCTGGTCGGGGTCGTGGGGCGGCGCGAGATCGGCGCGCAGCGTCGGTTTGCCCGCGCGGCGCAGTGCCGCGTCGAGGAGCGCGATGTCCTGCGTCTTCAGACGTTCCCATTCGGCCGCGAGGGCCCGCCAATCCGTCACCGCCGCATCGGCGGCGGTCCCTTGCGCCTTGGTCGGCGCCGCATCCGCACTGCTGACCTGGCCGTACAGGGTGGCGAGATCCCCGTTGACCCCTTCGAGACCGTGGCGGTCCGCCGGACGGCCCTCCGTGGGGCGACCGTCCGCTGCGGTGTCGGGCGGCGGTGAAAGAAGCTCCGCCAATGCCTGGTCGAGCGCCCGGATTTGGCCTGCCAGCGCGCCGCCGGCAGGCGGCGTGAGATCCTTGATTTGAGCCCGCAGCGATCGCGCCCCCAGCAGCGCCCCGGTGCTCGCATCGAGCGCGTCGGCAAGACGCTTGGCGAGTTCGAACTGGGCCGCGTAGACCGCCGGCAAGGCCTTTACCCGAGGGTCGGCGACGACCGTCAGCGGCTGCTCCCAGCTATGCTTACCGATACGCAGACGTACCCGGTACTCGCCGGGAACAGCCGCCGGTCCCACGGGGTCCTGCGGTGTTTCTCCGGGTACGGCGGAAATCGGAAAGCCCCGCAGAGCCGTGCGCGGCGCCGCATGGTGCAAATCCCAGATCCAGCGGTGCATCCCGACTGTGGCGCCGGGAAGGCGCGGATGGCCGATCCAGTAGGCGGGGATCAGCTCGCGCTCCTGTTCCGTAAATGGCGAGGCGTCCGTGCCGGCGACGCGTCTCACCAGGTTGCCGCCCGAGTCGAGCAGGTCGATCGTGACGGTGCCCGCGGCCGGCCGGCCGAGGAGGTAGTCGACGACGGCGCCCGCGGGCGGGTTGCGGGCGGCGGGTTCATCGGGTGGAATCGGCGTGTCGGTGCCGGTGCTGCGCTGGACTCGGACGGCCGGCGATGGTTTCAGGAGGACGGCTTCCTGAGCGGAAAAGGCTGCGGAATACTGCCGCAGCGGACCGACGTCATCGAGAATCCAGAACGAGCGGCCGTGAGTCGCGACGATCAGATCCTGATCGTGGACTGCGAGGTCGCGCATCGAGGTGTGCGGCAGATTCAGCTGCAGCGAACTCCAGTGCTCGCCGTCGTCCAGGGAAAACCATACGGCCTTCTCGGTGCCCGCATACAGCAGCCCGCGGCGCACCGGATCCTGGCGCACCGTGTTGGCCGGGGCGTCCTCGGGCAAGCCTGAGGAAATGAGCTGCCAGCTCCGCCCTCCATCGCGGGTGCGGTAGATGTATGGCTTGAGATCATCCACGCGAAAACGGCTCACCGACGCGAAGGCGACCTCGGGGTCGAAATGCGATGCCTCGAGCTGCGTCACCTTGCTCCAAGGCGTCAGGCCCGCCGGAGTCACTTGCTGCCAGTCCCTGCCTTCGTTCGACGTGCGCCAGATCAGCCCGTCGTCGGTGCCGGCCCACAGCAATCCCTCCCGGACGGGAGAGGCGCTCACCGCATAGATGACGCCGCGTTGCTTGTCCGCCTTCGGCTGCCGCTGGTCGCCCACGCTTGGCGGCACTCCCGGATTCTCGCGGGTGAGATCGGGGCTGATCGCGTTCCACGAAGAGCCGCCGTCCACGGTGACGTAGAGCCGGTTCGCCGCGTAGTAGAGCCGGTGCGGATCCTGCGGCGAGAAGAGAATCGGCTCGGTGCGGTCGACCCGCGCGTCGGGTCCCTTGAGCGGGATCGGCGTGATGTTCTGCACCTGACCCGTCGACAGATGCGTTTTGGTGACGACGTTGCGTCCCGCACCGTAGATGATGTCGGCATCGAGGGGGTCGGGCGCAACGTACCCGTACTCGATCACACCGACCGGATGCCAGTCGCGGTACGTGACCTCTCCGTCATTGCCGCGGCTCGAGATACATACCGAACCGCTCTCCTGTTGGCCGGCGCAGATGCGGTACGGGAACGTCGGCGTGATACTGACGTGATAGAGCTGCGCAGTCGGCTGGTTGTACCAGGTGCTCCAGGTCGCCCCGCCGTTGACGGTGATGAGCGCACCCTGATCGCCGACGAGCGCGATGTGGTTCGGGTCGAGGGGACTCACCCACAGATTCTGGTAGTCGTCGCCGCCCGGCGCACCGCGCCACGAGCTCCAGTGCGCGCCACCGTCGGTGGACTTCATCGCGACGATGGTCGCGCTGTAGATCACGTCGGCGTTCGTCGGGTCGACCTTGAGAGTACCCAAGTCGCCGCCGCCGACGCGCAATGCCGGCCGCGGGTCCTGCGTTGCCCGCGTCCAGTTCTCGCCTCCGTCTTCCGAACGATAGATGCCGAGTCCGACGGCGGAGCCATAGTCGCCCGGGGTGGTCGTCGCCACGATGGCATACAGCCGCCCCGGCTTGCTCGGCGCCACCGCAATGTCGATCTGCGAGAGATTCTCCGGCAGCCCATTCTTCAGCGGCCGCCAGTGCTCGCCGCCATCGGTCGATTTGAAAAGACCCCCGGCCGTGCCGTTGAATACGTTGCTGTCCTCCCACGGGCCCGAGCGCGCATTCCACAGGGTCGCGTACACGACGTGGGCGTCGTTGGGATCGATCTTGACGCCGAAGCCGCCCGTGTTCTCGTCACGCCGGAGCACGGCAGTCCATGTCCGGCCGCCGTCAACCGACCGATAGATGCCTCGGCCGGCGCTCGGCCCATAGGGATGACCCAGGACGGCCGCGAATAGCCGGTTGGGATCTTTCGGGTCGACGGCGAGGTCCGGAATCTGTTGCGCATCGTCGAGCCCCAGATGCACCCACGTCTTGCCGCCATCCGCCGACCGGTAGATGCCGTTTCCCACTGAAAGATCGGGCCGATGCAGGCCCTCGCCCGAACCCACGTAGATGACGTTGGGGTCCGAGGGGGCGACCGCTATCGCACCGATCGACTGCGTGGGCTGGGCATCGAAGATCGGTGTCCAGGTGCGGCCATAGTCATCGGTCTGCCACACTCCGCCGTTGACCGCTCCGATCAGGAATCTATCCGGCCGGCCGGGAATGCCGGCGACGGCCCGCGTGCGGCCGCCGCGGAACGGGCCCACCATCCGCCAGGAAAGTTCCTGCGTGGCCGCCGAGATCGGCGAGTCGGCGGCGTCGAACACCGGAATGGCGAGCAGCAACAGCAGCGCACCGAAGCAACAATGGGGAGCAGGGATTCGCATCATGAGATTCTCGTTTTAACGGCGCGATCTTCTCGGCGATGGCCAAGTTCTTAGGGCGCAATAGGATAAACGAATCGCGCCCGAAACTGCGGGTGCGCCCTGACCGCTTGATGCCACGAGGCGTCGCTCGAGTCGGTTCCCAGCGGGGCCTGCGCGTCGCTCCGCCGCCATTTGGCGAGCCACTCCTCTCCCAACAGCTCACGGCCGTGCATTAACTCGCGGCCTTCCGGGTCCACGGCCGCCCGCGGCGTGAGGCCGATGGTGGTTTCGGCCTTCGGCCCGGTACGGCGGCCCCTGGCCACATAGAAGCCGGCCGCCAACAGCGCGGTGCGCACACTGGTGGAGTGGGAATAGGTGAACAGTTCCACGGCCGTGGAGGACAACAGATTCGCCAATTCGCAAAACGCAGCCAGCGTCCAGAGTGCGCTGTCGGTCTTGGAGGAGAACGGATCGAAGAAAATGACGTCGGGCAGCGGTGCCGTGAACTTGGTCGCGTTGAAGTCCCCACGGAGGAGCAGCCAATCTACTCCCGCCGCGGCGCTGCTCCAGCGGTTGTCGGCCAGCAATCCCCGGGGTGCCGCATGCCGCAGGTGCTTGAACCACGCCGGATGGCGCAGCGCAAGCTTCAAGGAATCCAAGTCGTTTTCGAAGCTCACCAACGTCAAACGGCGGTGGGGGCCGGGCGGCCGCATCGCCTCCACCGCCTGAATCGCCGCCATCGCGTTGCTGCCCGCACCCAGCCCAACGTCCCAGACGACCAGCGGCGCCGCGTCGGACTGCGCCAAGCGCTCCACGAGCCGCGATTGCTCGACATAGAGCGAACGAGCCTCCTCGGCGGGATCGTTGACCGAATGCATGACTTCGCCGGAGGCCATTTCCCGAATGTGGCCTATGCCATCCAGCACGATCACTTCGTAGCGCCCCAACTTGAGTTTGAGCTTCTGCCGCTGCGCCTTGGTGACATGGCGCACCGGAGCGCCGTAACTGTCGCGGGCATCCAGCAAATCCCGCTGGGAGCGGTAAAAACTCAGCCAGTCATCCGCGAGGATGTGTTCGCGCATCGTGCGCATCAGTTGCATGTAGAAATGAACATTGTGCAAGCCGAGCAGCTGCCACCCCTGCGGTTCCTGCACCTTGTTGAGGTGGAACAGATATGCGATCGAATGCGTCTTGCAGGTGGCACAGCAGCACCTGGGATCGATGGGTCCGTCCATGCCCCGGTACGCCGCACGCCGCAGGTCACGGCGGCCCAGGCTGGTGAATGCCACACCCTGCTTTGCGAGCGCGGTCGGCAGAATGCAGTCGAACATGTCGACGCCGCGGTGCACCGCCTCGAGCAGGTCGTGCGTGGTGCCCACGCCCATGAGATACCGCGGCTTGTCGTGCGGCAGCAGCTCGGTGACGATGCCGGTGCAATCCTCGCGCGCGCCGGAACTCTCGCCCACCGCGAGACCTCCGATCGCGTACCCGTCGAAGGGCATATCGGTGATCGCGCGCGCACTGGCCGCACGCAGATCCGCATAGCCCGCGCCTTGAACGATGCCGAACAGCGCCTGCGGCGAGTCGCCGCGCGCGGCAAGACTGCGCAGCGCCCAGCGGTGCGTCAATTTCATCGCCCGCTCCGCGGCGCCGCGCTCGACCGTGGAGGCCACGCATTGATCGAGCGCCATCATGATGTCGCCGCCGATGGCCCGCTGCGCCGCAATGCTGCTCTCGGGACTCAACCGGATGAGCGTTTGATCCACATAGCTCTTGAATTCCGCGCATTCCTCGCTCACCGAACGGCTGCCGGGCAGCGAAAAAATCTGAAACCCGCCCGAATCGGTCAGCACCGAACGCGGCCAGTTCATGAAGCGGTGAATGCCGCCGAACTTCTCGAAGATCTCGACCCCGGGCCGCAGCATCAGGTGATAGGTGTTCGCGAGCAGCACCCCCGCACCGCTCTCCAACACATCCTCGCGGCGCTGCGCACGGACGGCCGCGTGAGTGCCCACCGGCATGAAGGTCGGCGTCAGAACCTCGTTGTGCAGAGTGGTGAAGCGGCCGGCACGGGCGCGGGAGCCCGAGGCGGTCGCCTCCAGTTGAAATTTCAGCCGCGTCATGCGCGTGAGCCTACATGCAGTCGCGCGCGATGGTGTTGTCCCAGCTGCGCTCGAAAATGGTCTTGCCGCCTTCGAGCGCCTCGATCGACTCACGCAGACGGAATTGATCGGCGGTCGACGTGAGTTCCGCCGCCGCGACGACGGTGGTATCCCAATCGCCGCGCTGCTCGATGGCTTTGATCGGCCGTTCCGGCGGGAGGGTCCAGGGTCCGCGGGCGGCCGCAGTCGAGGTGCACCATGCTGCCGTCCCGAATGCGGACATCCCCAACGCAGCCGTCCCGAACGCCGCTGTGCCGCGCAGAAATTCACGCCGCGAAGAGTGCTCGCGGCCCCGGGAAATACTCAGACAGGCTCCTGGGGCTGGACAACGGCTCGTACCTCTCCGCCGTGCACCACGCTCACACAGGGATTGGCGCCGAGGTTGTAGCATAGCTCGGCAGGGCGATCGATCCGGTACAGCGCAAAATCCGCGCGCTTGCCGACTTCGAGCGTGCCGACTTCCGCCTGAAGTCCGAGCGCCTGCGCCGCGTGGCACGTGACCCCGCTCAAGGCCTCCAGCGGGGTCAGGCCGAACAGCGTGCATGCCATGTTGAGCGCGAGCAGTATGGATGTGCAGGGTGAGGTGCCGGGATTGCAGTCGGTCGCCACCGCCATCGCGACGCCCGCCTGCCGCAGCAGATGTACCGGCGGCGGGTTCGATTGCTTGAGCATGAAATACGCGCCTGGCAATAGCACCGCAACCGTGCCGGCGGCAGCCAGCGCGCGCGCTCCGCCATCGCTCAAGTATTCCAGGTGATCCGCCGACAGGGCGCGGTATCGAGCCGCCAACTCGGCCGCACCCATATCCGTGAGCTGCCCTGCGTGGACGTGCGCGGGCAGACCCAAGGCCTGCGCGGCGCGTAGCAATTGCTCGGTTTCGGCAAGCGTGAAGGCGATGTTCTCGCAGAACCCGTCCACCGCATCCACGAGGCCTTCGCCGGCGAGCGCTTCGAGCCATGGGCCGCATGCCCGTGCGACGAAACCGGCGCGGTCCGCGTGATATTCCTGCGGCAGCGTGTGCAAGCCGAGATACGTGGTTCTGACCGAGAGCGGGAGCCGGCGGCCCAACTCGCGCGCAACCGTCAGCAGGCGCCGCTCCGCGTCGAGCTCGAGGCCATAACCGGATTTGATCTCCAGCGTGGTGACCCCCTCGGACATGAGGCGCCGCGCTCGCACCACGGCCGACGCGTACAGAGTGTCCGCCGCAGCGGCGCGGGTCGCGCTGACGGTCGATTGTATGCCGCCGCCGGCCCGCGAAATCTCCTCATACGATACGCCGCAGAGCCGCTTCTCGAACTCCTCCACCCGGTTGCCGCCATACACCAGATGGGTGTGGCAATCGATCAGGCCCGGGGTCATCCACAGTCCGTGGCAGCTCTCGACCGGGGTGTTCCCGGCCGCCGCCCTGGTCACGGCCTCGGCCGCGGGACCGATCCACGCTATCCGCTCGCCTCTCACGGCAAGGGCGGCATCGGCGAGGTTGCCATAGGGCTTGCGGCCCGCCACCATCGTGGCGATGTTCGCGCCTATCCAAACCCGGTCCCATTCTCGATTCGATGCGTGCACGTGACGGCCTGCTATTGCTGTTCGCGCCATGATACGGCACGGGACCGCCGGCGAGCGGCGGACCCTGCTAAAGTCCCTATACAGGTATAGTCAAGATGGCTCAACAGTACCGTTTGGATTCCGTCCTCCTGCCCCAAGGCTGGACGCAGGGCGCCCTGGTAACGGTGGCGGAAGACGGTCGCATCAGCGCCATTGAAACCGTCGGTGGCACAGGCGGCACGGGCACGCCGCAAGAGGTCGAACGGGTCTCGGGATTCGTGGTGCCGGGCATGCCGAACGCGCACAGCCATGCGTTCCAGCGCGGCATGACGGGCAACACCGAGTATCGCCTGTCGGCTCGCGACAGTTTCTGGACGTGGCGGCAAGCCATGTACGGGCTGGCCAATCGAATCGAGCCCGACGATCTGCAGGTCCTGGCGACCCAGCTGTTCATCGAAATGCTCAAGGCGGGCTACACCTCGGTGGCGGAATTCCATTATCTGCACCGCCGTCCCGCCGGCGATCACTATCCGGATGGCATCGGCCTGTGGGACGCCATCATCGCCGCCGCCGCCGCGAGCGGTATCGGCCTCACCCTCTTGCCGACGCTGTACCAAACCAGCGATTTCGGCGCGGCGCCACTGAAGCCCGAGCAGGCGCGATTTGCCTCGGACACGGATTGGTTCCTGCGCCGGGTCGAGACCCGCATCGGCGCAGAGCGTAGTGCGGCCCCGGCGGCGCTTCGCACCGGTGCGGCATTCCATAGCCTGCGTGCCGTCCCGCTCGAGACGCTTCGCGAGGCGGCCCTCGCGCTGCGCCGGATCGATCCCGCACTGCCGCTGCACATTCACGTCGCCGAGCAAGTACAAGAGGTCGATTCGTGCAAGCGGCATACCGGGCGGCGTCCCCTCGAATTGCTTCTGGAGACGGGGCTGCTGGATCAATATTGGTGCCTGGTGCACGCGACCCACGCGACGCCCGCCGAATTGCAGGGCATTGCGGCAACCAAGGCAACCGTGTGCCTGTCCGTCACCACCGAGGCCAACTTGGGCGACGGGTTCTTCGAAACCGCCAGATTCCTGAAATTGGGCGGCCGACTCTGCGTAGGCTCCGATAGCCAGGCGACCGTCTGTCCGGCCGAGGAGTTGCGGTGGCTGGAATATCAACAGCGGTTGCGCAAGAAACGCCGTGCCGTGCTCGCCGACAAACTCGACCCGCACGTGGGAACCCGATTGTGGCGTGACGCCGCGCGGCACGGCGCACAAGCGATCGGCCAACCGGCCGGAACCATCGAGGTGGGTCGACGTGCGGATTGGTTGGTCCTCGACGGCGCGCATCCGAGCATGGCGGGTTCCGTCGCGGATAATGCCCTCGATCATCTCGTTTTCGCGGGAGGCAGCGCCGCCATTCGCGACGTCATGGTCGCCGGTCGCTGGGTCGTCAAGGAGCGCCGTCATGCCGCGGAGTCCACCCTGCAGGCCCGCTTCGCCGAACTGATGAAGCGTCTCGCGCCGTGACGGAAGACATGCTCCGCAAGGATGGCTCATTGAAGCCGGCATTGACGGGCCTCGCCGCTGCCAGCATCGAATGGTATGACTTCTTCATTTATGCCACGGCCGCTGCGCTGGTTTTTCCCAGCGTTTTCTTTTCGGCCCAGCTGCCGCCCTTCGCCGCCTTGATTGCCTCTTACAGCACCTTCGCCGTCGGCTTCGTAGCGCGGCCGGTGGGAGCTCTGCTGTTCGGTCACCTGGGCGACAGGCTGGGTCGAAAAACGGCACTTGCCGCGGCGTTGGTCCTGATGGGAATCGCGACCACGCTGGTCGGATTGCTGCCGTCCTACGCGACGGCGGGAGCGCTTGCGCCGCTCGCGTTGGTGGCGCTGCGGCTGATGCAAGGACTTGCCGTCGGGGGCCAATGGGGCGGAGCCATTCTCCTCGCCACTGAAAATGCGCCCAAGTCGAGACGGGGTCTGTACGGCAGCATCGCGCAGGCCGGCGTACCGATGGGGGTGGTGTTGGCCAATCTCACCTTTCTCGCCGCCAATGGCGCAATGTCGGCCGAGTCGTTCATGAGCTATGGATGGCGCATTCCTTTTTTATTGAGCGTCCTCCTCGTATGCCTTGGCCTGTACATCTTTTTTCGAGTCGACGACACGCCGGCCTATCGTCGGCTGCGGCAATCCGCCCCTTCTCGTGCCGATGTCCCCGGGAGCAAGAACGCCGAGCCGGCACGCGTCTCGCCCATCATCGAGGCACTGCGCCGTCATCCCAGATTGATCCTGCTGGCAGCCGGCGCCTACATTTCGACCAATCTGTCGTTTTACATCTTCATTACCTACATCGTCTCGTACGGCACGAGCACCACGGGCCTGCATCTTCCCCGCGGCACGCTGTTGTCCGCGGTTCTGATTGCCAATGCGGTATCGGCGCCGGTCATGTTCCTGGCAGGCAGGCTGTCGGACCGCTATGGGCGCCGCCGGATCTTCATGACCGGCGTGTCTCTCGCGGCGCTCTGGGCCTTCGCGATTTTCCCGCTGGTCGAGACGCGGTCCTGGCCGTGGATCACCGTGGCCATTCTCGTCGGCCTGAGTTTGAATTCGGTTTGCTACGGCCCGATGGCTGCGATGTTCACGGAACTCTTCAGCACCGGGATCCGATGTTCCGGCGTCTCGCTTGCCTACCAGATCGGTGCCATCGCCGGCGGCGGCCTGGCCCCCATCATCGCGACCGCGCTGTTCGCCCGGTTTCACAGCAATCTCTGGGTCTCGGTCTACATGGCCGGCGCCTGTGGGATTTCCCTGATTTGCGCCAACAGACTGACGGATGTGCACGATACCGATCTGGATCGACCGCCGAACAAGATTCTCATGGCGTGATTAGGGGAACTGTCGGGTAATAGGCAGGCAAGTCCACCACCGGCCGAGATCCGTTCTTTAGTCCACGCTCAGAGCTACCCGTAGCGCCGTCCGGAGCTCGTTAAGCTTTTTTGAAGAGAGCATCCCGATGTAGTCGGTCAGCACACTCTTTTCAAGGCGAGTCAAATGATCACAATTGACGACGGAGGGGTGCTTCAAGCCCTCCTCGACGCCGACGCTGACTTCGGTGACGAGCCCCACTCCTAACGTATTGACGGGCGCACACAGAACTCGATTGGCATTGGAGTCGAGCAACTCTTGACGGCTCACAACGACGAAGCAACGGGACTTTTTCGGATCCCCGTGCTGCGGGTGTCGAACACGATAAACCTGGCCGCGCCGCAGTGCGGGTGACACCGAAACTACTCAGCGTCCCACGCGG
>Ga0137409_10002809_pt1 | contig 18546 bp, 17 predicted proteins | sample CZODoug1_16funga_FD_122059 | JGI IMG/M metagenome (GOLD analysis project Ga0137409, IMG submission 122059) | Vadose zone soil fungal communities from Angelo Coast Range Reserve, California, USA - CZODoug1_16fungal (Hybrid Assembly) | ecosystem: Environmental > Terrestrial > Soil > Vadose zone... | reverse complement strand
CAGTCCCCCGGCACCTCCAACGAAGCCATGTCCAGGGACAGTCCCTGGGCATGGCGTTTTCGGCTAGACCTCGCCGTCGAAGTAGTCGACCGCGTCCGCAAGACGGAAGATCTTGTCCTCGGGCCACACGCCGACCTTGGCCGAGTCCGGATAGACCGCCGCGCTGGGTTGACCCTTGTTCGAGAGGATCGCGACGCGCACCGGCGTGTCAGTGCGGTTGAAGACCTTGTGCGCGCCTTCGGCTCCGTCGGGGAAGAACGCCAGGTCCCACGGCCGCAGCTCCTGCTCGCCGTCGGGGCTGCGCAGGATCGGCGCGCCGACGAGCACGATCAGCCACTCGTCGAAGCCATACTCGTAGTGGTACGGACAGATGCTCTGCCCGGGCGGCAGCTCGTAGACCGAGATGCCGAGGTTCTCGGCGCCGATCAGCGGCCCGACTCGGAGGTAGCCCGCGTTGTAGCCCTCGGGGTCGCCTTCGTCCCAGTTCGGGTCGACGTCGAACAGGTTGACGTCGCTCACGGCTCACCCTCCCAGTACGGCCCGTCGTCGCTCAGCTTCATCATGCGCTTGAAGCCCGGCCCGATGACCGCGATCCGGTCGCTGTCCGGAGATCCGGAGCGGGCCCGGCGCCTGGGTGCACGCGTCCGGGAGAAGGCGCGTGGCTATACCTGGTCGGCGCGGGGCGAGCGGCTCGCCCGCGTGGTGCGGCCGCTGCTCCAGCAGCGCTGAAACGTCGCTACGGCGCCTTCTGCACTCGATTGTCCACGGGCAGCGCCAGCAGGTCGCCGTTCAAGCGACGCGACCAGTCCGCCACGGTCAGCAGCTCCGAGCCCCAGCGCGAGATGTAGAGGGTCTCGTATCCAAGCCGCGACAGCAATTTCGCCAAGTCGGTCTTGCGTTGGCTCGCTTCCGAGGCGGAGAGATACAGGTCGTCTTCGTGCTCGAGAATCAGCGCCGGCCGATAGCGGGATATGATCACGTCGGCGCCCCGCAGGACTTCGAGCTCGTGTCCCTGGACGTCGATCTTCATGAGGCTGACGGGCGCCCCTTCGATGCTCAGAATATCGTCGAGGCGCGCCAACGGCACTTCAGTCGGCGCGGCCTGGCGGGCGCCGGCATACACACCTTGGTTAAGGGAAGACATGTCGTCGCTGCCGTACAGCGTGTCGGTTCCGGCGTGATCGGACAGTGCCTCGGCATGCAAGCGGATTCTCGCCGTAAGGCGGTTGAGGGCCACGTTGCGGACCAGGCGGCTGCGCACCTCGGGGTTCGGCTCGAAACAGTGCACGGTGACATCCGCGTTGACTGCCGCCCACGGCAGGGCATAGATGCCGATGTTCGCGCCGACGTCGATCACGCGGCTGCCTGGGGAGATCAGGTCCATGCCAAGCTCGAGAACCCGCCAGCGCTGTTTGAGGGCACCGCTTTCCACTTTCGCGGACTTGAGTATGTCGGCTTCGATGGAAGATGAATTCCGGTCGCAATAGAAGAATACCGGCGCGGATACGCCCATAAGCCGGGCGACCACTTCATTGCCCGCGAACTGAGCGGCATCGTCCTTGGCGACATAGCGCCAGTCGTTGATCTTCCGCTTGGCCAAGCGCTTGAGATATCGAGTCCGATCGATTTGCCAGAATGGCGTCAGCAGGCCGACGCGGTAAAGGAACTTGCGTAGAAGGGGTGTAAGCATGCGCACCGCTTTGTGAGTGAAGGCGACCCAAACTCTAGCAGTTCGCTCCAAAGCCTTGGGATTGCCGGGCGAGGAAGCCGTTGAGGGATAATAGGTGCATGGAAGACGGTGCTTCCCGCCCGCTGCTGTCGGTAGTCATCGCAGTCTACAACGGGACCCCCTATCTGCCGGAGCTACTGGATAGCCTGCTGGCACAGCAACGGGTACCTGACGAAGTGATCTTCGTGGATGACGGGTCCACCGACGATTCCTCCGCGATGATCGCGCGGCTCGGGGCCGGGCTGGCGGGCCTGCGGGTGATCAGACAGAAGAATCAGGGGCAGGCGCTCGCGCGCAATGCCGGAATGAGACAGGTGACTGGCCGCTACCTGGCCTTTGCGGATGCGGACGATGTGCTTGATCCGAGCATGTACGCGACGCTGGTCGGCCTGGCCGAAGGCGAGCAGCTCGATATAGCCATCGGCAACGCCTGGAATTTCAACGAAGGCCGAAAGCCCGACACCCTGGTGTATCGCGATGTTCCCGACACGGGCGTGATCACCGGCGAAGCGTGGTTCCAGCAGCGCTGGCTTTCCAAGAATCTGTCGCACTATTGCTGGATGCACGTTTACCGCCGTTCGCTCATCGAACGGCACGGCTTCGCTTTTCCTCCCGCCGATCCTCATGAGGACGTGATCTGGGTGACGGAAACGCTGCTCGCGGCCGAGCGGGTCCATTTCGTCCCTGCGCCGCTTTACCGGTATCGCAAGAAGCAGACTCTGGACCTGCCGCCCGCCCCTCAGGCGCCCGACGGAACTTTCCGCCGCCACAAGGTGGTCGAGGCTTCCCTGTACAACACCCGCGCCCTGTCTGAAATCGCGGGCAGAGGAACGCTACAGCCCCTCACCCGGAGGCTGATACGCAGGGAATTCGTCAACGGCGGCTGCCATGTTGTCCGCCAGATTCGCAGGCTTTCGGACCCCGCGCAGAGAGACCACTATCTCGTGCGCATTCATCAAGAAGGATTTTTCCGTATCCTGTGGCGGAATGCAGGCGGCCTGCGCCAGTATTGGCGGGTGGTTCGCTGCCACCTGCTTGCCTACTTAGGGGGATTGTGAGCGGGGACCCTACGCGAATCCTAGTGATCCGCCGCGACAACATCGGCGATCTGGTTTGCACCACTCCGCTCCTGTTCGCGCTGCGCGAGCGTTTTCCGCGTGCCCATATCGCAGCGCTCGTCAACACTTACAACGAAGCGGTTCTTGAGCGGAATCCGGCTGTCGATGCCGTCTACGCCTACGAGAAGGGAAAGCACCGCGGGGAAGGACGCTCTCTGCTTTCGACTTACGCCGGTCGGCTGCGCCTGATCATGAGACTCCGAAAACAGCGCTTCAACTACGCGATCCTGGCGACTCCGGGATTCGAGCCGCGCTCGCTGCGTTTCGCCCGTCTGATCGGCGCGCGTCACCTGCTCGGCTACACCGAACCGGGCAAAACTCATTCGCAGCTGGACATCGCGCTACCCTACGACCGATCCGCTCCGGCGCACGAGGTGGAGCAGGTGTTCGGTTTGCTCAGGGCTTTCGGCATCAACGGTCCACCACCCTCCACTCGAGTGTTTCCCGACGCAGAAGCGCGTCGAAACATCGAGCAAGCGCTTTCCCGTCTGGGACAAGGCACACCAGTCGTGTGCGTGCACATCAGTGCGCGGAGAAAAGGCCAGCAGTGGTCGGCGGAAAACTTTGCGGCTCTTATCAAAGCCGTGGCAAAGCGCTACTCCGTGCGATTCCTGCTCGTCTGGGCGCCGGGCGAAACCGACAACCCGAGACACCCGGGAGACGACGACAAGGCGCGGGCAGTAACCGAAAAGTGCGGCCGCCTTCCTTTGCTCGCTTGTCCTACCGAGGAGCTTCCCAAGTTGATCGCTGCCCTGTCGCTGTGCGACTGCGTGGTATGTGCCGACGGCGGGGCGATGCACCTCGCCGCGGCCCTCGCCAAGCCGATCCTGTGTTTTTTCGGTGACTCCCCGCCGGAACGCTGGCGGCCGTGGAGAACGACCCATGAGTTGCTGCAGCCGGCTAGCCGCGATCTTGCGGACCTGACCGTCGAGGAGGCGCTGGCGGGATTCGAGCGCCTCTGGCGCGCTCGACTTTCTCAACCCTTTTCCTGAACCTCGCGCACGGCGACGCCTGCGGCGGCGAACTGGTATTCGGGCACTCTCCTGCCGAGCTCCCGTCTGACTTCGTCATCCCCGGGAGACCGCGGCTGAGAGAGCCAGGTCTCGATCTCCGCGAGCCATGTTTCGCCGGGCGCGGCCGCCGCCCTGGCGATCCGCAGCTTCGGATGCGGCGTCGGCAGCGTGCTCTCCCGGTCCGAGAGCAGCTCCTCATGGAGTTTTTCTCCCGGACGAAGCCCGGTAAAGTCGATCCGGATGTCTTCCTCGCTGAATCCGGATAGCCGGACCATGTCGCGCGCGAGATCGGCGATCTTGACCGGTTCGCCCATTTCCAGCACAAAGATCTCACCCCCGTTTCCCATGAGGCCCGCCTGGAGCACAAGCTGCGCGGCTTCGGGAATCGACATGAAGTAGCGCGTGATCTCGGGGTGAGTTACGGTCAGAGGTCCCCCCCGAGAGATCTGCTCGCGGAACTTGGGGATGACGCTGCCGGTGCTGCCGAGCACGTTACCGAAACGGACCACGACAAAACGGGTGCCGGCGGGGCGCTGCAGAGCCTGGCAGACTTGCTCTGACAAACGCTTGGTGGCTCCCATGACGTTGGTCGGGTTTACCGCCTTGTCGGTCGAGACCAGAACGAATTTTTCCGCGCCGTAGTCGCGCGCTGCGCGCGCGAGGAGCAGCGTCCCGAGGACGTTGTTCTGCGCCGCTTCCCAGGCATTGTCGATCTCCATCATCGGCACGTGCTTGTACGCGGCGGCGTGGAACACGACGGCCGGTTTGAACCTGGAGAAAACCGCGCGCAGCCGTGCCGGATTGCGCACATCGCCGATTGTGGCCGAAAAGGCGGGCTTCTTTTCCGCCGACAAGAATTCCTGCTCGATGCCATACAAGGCGTACTCGTTCAGCTCGAAGAGGACAAGACGCGCGGGCTCGAATTTCACGATCTGGCGGGCGAGCTCGGAGCCGATCGAGCCGCCAGCCCCGGTCACCATCACCACCTTTCCCTTGAGCAGCTGATGCAGACCGCCATCGTCGAGCACCACCTGGTCGCGGCCGAGCAGGTCTTCCAGCTCGATGCGGCGGATCTGCGATACCGTGACCTTGCCCGACAGCAGGTCGTCATAAGAAGGCACCGTGAGGACCGTCAGCCCGGCGGCGCTGGCGAGTTCCGCTGCACGCCTGCGCACGCTCACCGACGCAGTCGGCAGCGAGATGATTGCATGGCGGGCGTCCAGTTGTTGCGCGCAGCGGCGAATCTCGCTGAGCCCGCCGAGGACCTTCACGCCGAGAAGGACCTGTCCACCCCAGGACGGTTCGTCGTCGAGGATGCCGACCGCGCGCCACTGGCTTGAGTGCTCCATCTCCCGCAGCAGATTGATGGTGACGTCGCCGGCACCGATCACGAGCACCGGTTCGCCGGTCAGGTGGATGTGACCGTACAGGGCGCGTTCCCTCAAGGCGCGATAGGCAATGCGGCTTCCCGACATGATCGCCGCGAGGAGCAGGGGCGCGAGGAGGTAGGTCGAGCGCGGGACGTTCGCGCCGGCGCGAAGCAAGACCAGCAGCGCGGGAACCGCGAGCGCCCCGATCAGGCAGGCAATGGCGATGCGCTTCAGGTCGGGCAGGCTCGCGTAGCGCCAGCTTCCCCGGTAGAGGCCGAGCGACCAGAAAATCAGAGCGTGCAAGGAAACCGCGGCCGCCGTCGCCGCGGCGAGCGCGGGGAGAAACCCTTCGGGGATATCCAGGTTGAACCGCAGCCAGAAAGCGAGCAACCAGCACGCCGCGGACGCGAGGACGTCGTGCGAAAACGCGAGCGCCGCGCGATATCTGGGTTTAAGCTGCTTCAATGTGGCTGTTCTTGTGTTTTCGCCACACGCGCTCTACCAGGAGCGCAAGGGCGACATGAAGCGCGACAAGGCCGGCGGCGGCCAGCTGCAAATATGCCGAGTGACGCAGTGCCCAGAGTGCGGTCGCGCCGCAGATCAGCATCAGCGAATATTCCGCGAGCGCAGTGCTGCGATGGGTCCAGCCCATCCTCACCAAGCGTTGGTAGTAGTGCTTGTTGTGAGCCTGCCATATGCGCTCCCGGGCGATGATCCGCTTGAGCAGGGTCAAGGTGGCGTCGACGACAAAGGGAGCGAAGACCATCACCGGAAACCAGAGGGGCCATTCGCCGTCGCGCCACCCCTGAAGGGACAAGGCCGCGGCGAGAAAACCGGTCGGGACGGATCCGGCGTCGCCCATGAAGAGACGCGCGGGCGGGAAATTGAACAACAGGAATGCAATGCCGGCGGCCGCTACGATGGCGCAGTCGGCGAGCAAGGCGGCGTCCCCGCTCATCCAGGCGCCGGCCCCGAGAAACGAAAAGCCGAGCACCGTCATTCCGCCCGCGAGCCCGTCGGAGCCGTCCATGAAATTGTAAAGGTTGGTCGCCCACAGAATGCCGGCGAGGACCAGCGCAAGCGCCGGCAACCCCAAGGTGGGAAGCGAACCAAAAGCGAATGCTGCGGCCGCGACGAGCTGTATTCCCAAACGCAGCGGGATCGGCACGCCGTGAGCGTCGTCGAAATGCGAGAAAGCGACGAGCAGGGCCACCGGAAGAACGACGACGAGCGGGGTTTGCATCAGGGCAAACCCCGCGAAAATGCCCCCCATCATCGCGATGCCGCCCGAGCGCGGCACCGGACGCATGTGCAGGGAGCGCTCGTTCGGGATGTCCATGGGCAGCCGGTCCCGCAGCTTGAGCATCCAGACGATGAACAGCAGGGTCGCGAGCGCAGAGACAACGGGCGAAGCGAAGGCGACATCGGGCATCGCGACTCTCATTCACCTTGAATCAGCACGGGACGCATTCTAGCGTGTTCGTCGCGCCGTCTCAGCGGCGCAGTGATCGGTACCAGCGAGCGGTTTCCGCGAGACCCCGGTCGAGGGCTTGCGGAGGCCGCCATTCAATCTGGCGCCGCGCTTTGGACGTGTCGACCGCCAGATTTCCGGTCAGGCGTCGGATTTCGTCGCCAAGTCCCGTGATCGCGCCGGCCACACGCAAGATACTCGGGGGCGCCGGAATGAGTCTCGCAGGACGTTCCAGGGCTGCGGCGATGCGCGACACGAGCTCAGGGGTGGAAACGATCTCATCGTCGGCGAAGAGGAACGGGCCGACCGCGGCAGGATGCTCCACGCAGCGGACAACTGCGTCGACCAGATTGCCGAGATAGATCAAGCTGCGCCGGTTGCGTACGCTCGCGAGGGGCACGGGCAGGCCGGAGTCGACCCAGCGGAGAAGATTCAGGAAATTGGCCTTGACTCCCGGACCGTATACCAGAGGAGGACGGAGCAGCACCAACTCCAGCCCGCTGCGCGCGGCCAAGTCGCCAAGGGCACGCTCGGCCTCGAGCTTCGCACGGCCGTAGGCGTCTTGCGGTCGCGTCGGATCGGTCTCGGCGTAGGTACCGTCGCCCGAGTCTTCGCCGTGCACCTTGACCGAGCTCATGAAGAGGAAGCGGCGAACCAATCCTCCCGCAGCCTCCGCCAGGCGGACCGTCGCGTCGACATTGACGCGACGGACTTCAGCTTCCGGCGCGGCCCGGTGTGCGATCGCCGCGAGGTGCACGACGACGTCGACGCCTGCGAGCAGCGTGCGCCGGTCGAAATCCCTGGTGAGATCCGGTACCACGACTTGCTGCACACCGGACAGCCCCTCCGTCGGTGTCATGCGCCGTACCGCCGCGCGCACGTCGTGCCCGCGCGCGAGCAGCTCTCGGCAAAGTACAACACCGACGAAACCCGATGCACCGGTGACGACAACGCGCATGTCGAGCTGTTGGGAGGGCGCCGCTGATCGGCGACGCACGATTCTAGCAAGCCCCTATCTGAGGCTATCCCGTACCACTACAATACGCGCTTTATCCGGGCGCAAGGCGTGCGGTGACTACATCTTTCCATCCTCTGGTTCTGTCAGGCGGCTCGGGCAGCCGTCTCTGGCCGATGTCGCGGCGCCTCCTGCCGAAGCAATTCCTACCGCTGACCTCGGAGCGCAGTCTGTTTCAGGAAACGGTAGTGAGGTTGCAGGGAGTTCAGGGTGCCCGTGCTCCGATTGTCGTCTCGAACGCCGAGCACCGGTTTCTCGTCGCCGAGCAGCTGCGGGAGATCGGTGTGAAGCCCGACGTGCAGATCCTCGAGCCGGTCGGGCGCAACACTGCGCCGGCGGTTGCGGTCGCGGCGTTGCAGGTCCAGAGCCGGGAACCGGACGCCTGTCTGCTCGTTCTCCCCTCGGATCAGTTGATCCGGGACGTGCCGGCTTACCACGCGGCGATCGCCACCGCCTTACCTCTGGCCGCGGGCGGCTCGCTGGTCACCTTCGGGATCGCGCCGCGGGGCGCCGTGACCGGATACGGCTATCTCGAGCGCGGCGAGCCCATCTTCGAGAGCAAAGGCAGCTTTCGGGTCGCGCGCTTTGTCGAAAAGCCCGATCTGGAAACGGCGCGCCGCTATCTCGCAAACGGCCGGTTCTTCTGGAACAGCGGGATGTTCGTATTTCTGGCGAGGCGCTATCTCGAGGAGTTGCAGCGCTTCCGGCCGGATATTGCTGCTGCCGCAAAGGCGGCGTGGCAGGGAGGCAAGAGCGACCTCGATTTCCTGCGGCTGGACCAGGCGGCATTCGAGGCCTGTCCCTCGGACTCCGTGGACTACGCGGTGATGGAACGCACTTCCACGAGCGTGATGGTCCAGGCCGACATCGGCTGGAGCGACGTGGGGTCGTGGACGGCGCTTTGGGAAACCGGAAAGAAGGATGAAAGAGAGAACGTCGTGCACGGCGATGTCGACCTGCGCGACGCCAAGGGATGCTATGTTCGCGCCGAGAGCCGTCTGGTGTCGGTGCTCGGCGCGACGGATCTGGTGGTGGTCGAAACCGACGACGCCGTGCTCGTCGCCGACAAGTCGCGCTCGCAGGAGGTCAAGGAAGTCGTCGAGAAGCTCGACCGCAACGCCCGGACCGAGCACGTTTCGCACAGCCGCGTCTACCGCCCGTGGGGTTACTACGAAAACATCGACGCGGGCGAGCGCTTCCAGGTCAAGCGCATCATGGTCAAGCCGGGTGAAGCGCTGTCTCTGCAGATGCATCACCACCGGGCGGAACACTGGGTGGTGGTGTCGGGCACGGCGAGGGTGACCCGTGATGACGAGGCGAAGCTGCTATCAGAAAATGAGTCCACCTACATACCGATCGGCACGAAGCACAGGCTGGAGAACCCGGGCAAAGCCCCTCTGTTTCTGATCGAAGTCCAGTCGGGCGGCTATCTAGGGGAGGATGATATCGTTCGCTTCGAGGATCGCTATAAGCGGGAATGAAAGTGCGCGGTGCCAGTGGTGTCGACCAGCATGCGCATCGCCAAACGTCCATGGGGATTGGCCGCAACCTTGTTGCCGGATTCGCAAGCTCGATTTGGACTGCGCTCATCGGCCTCGCGGTCATTCCGTTCTACGTCAAGTACCTGGGTCACGAGGGCTACGGACTTATCGGATTCCTGGTCACTGCTCAGGCCGTGTTCCAGGTACTCGATCTGGGACTCGCAACCAGCATCAACCGCGAGATCGCCCGTGAGGCCCAATCGGGCGACCTGTCCGGGGCGCCGGCATTGCTGCACACCGTCGCTGCGATCTACTGGGTCATGGCGGGAGTCATCGCACTGGCCATGCTGGCGCTGTCACATTTCATCGCCGCGCATTGGCTGAGCGCAGAGACACTCGCCTTAGACGATCTTGCCTATGCCGTGATGCTGATCGGCCTCGTGATTGCCGCTCGCTGGCCGGGACAGCTCTATCAGGGTGCACTGATGGGCGCGCAGCGCATCGTCGTATCCAGCGTGCTCAGCATCGCCCTGGTAACGCTCGGGAGCGGCGGTGCCGTGCTCGTCCTCGCGTTCGTGTCGCCCAGCGTGTCGGCTTTCCTGCTGTGGCAGGCGGGCGTCGGCCTCGCTTACACGCTCGCCGCGCGCGCTGCGAGTTGGCGGGTCATCGGCCGGGAAGGCATCCGGCGCGACCGCAGCCAGCTGAAGCGGATCTGGCGCTTCTCGGCGGGCATTACGGCGATTACGATCGCCGGCATGGTGCTCGGCCAACTCGACAAGCTCGTACTGAGCAAGATGCTGAGTCTCGCCGAGTACGGGCAGTACATGATCGCCTTTGCCCTCGCGGGAACGCTCTACCTGTTCAGCGGTCCGCTCTTCAACGCCGTGTATCCGCGCTTTTCTGCCCTGGTCCGCTCCGGCGAAACCGAGCGCCTGGAGCAGGCTTATCGCCTGGCCACGCGGTTGCTTGGCGCGATTCTCTTTCCCCTAGCGATGCTGTTCTCGGTCTTCCCGGAGGATCTGATCCGGGCCTGGACGGGCGATCCCGGACTTGCCGGGGCCGCGCGGCTGCTTTTGCCGATTCTTGCGATTGGTACTGCTTTGCACGGCGTCATGTACGTCCCCTTTGCGCTCCAGCTCGCGTACGGAACGACCCGGCTTCAGCTGGCGATCAGCGCCATCTTGCTGGTGGCCGCCACGCCGGCGACCGTCATCCTGGTTCTCCGCTACGGCGCGCTCGGCGGCGCGCTCGCGTGGCTCTCGCTGCACTCGCTGTACATGGTCCTCGGCGCCTGGATGACCCATCGCCACGTTCTCAAGGGGCTCGGAGCGAAATGGATCGCGCTCGACGTTGGTGTTCCGTTCGCGGTGTCCGGGCTGGTGGGCTTGCTCGCCCACACCTGGAGCGCCAGCAGCGACTTCAGCGCGTCTGTTCGGCTGGTTTGCGGAGCGGCATGGACGCTGGCCGCGATTGCCCTTGCGATCGCGGCCTCGCCGGCTCTGCGTATCGCGGTGCTGCAGCGGTTTCGCGGTGTGGCGTACCGGATACCTTGAGGGGAAGATGATAAGCGCACTGCGAAACTACCTTCTCGATCTTCGCGATCGTCAGCACGTCGCCATCGCTCTCGCCCGAGGCGCGGCGATGATGAACGCCAGAAAAATCGATCTGACCGCGCCGTCCACCTGGGAATTTTCCGGCTTCAGCCAGAACGGCGAGGACGGGATTCTTGAGGTTCTTCGCAAGCAGCTTGGATCGACCAACCGCTATTTCATGGAGATCGGAGCGGGGAGCGGAATCGAAAACAATACGGCCTGGCTCGCACTCGCGGAAAAGCACAGCGGGATCATGATAGAGGGCGACGCGCTGCGTTCCGCGCGCGCGGCACGCATGATCTCCAGCGCAAATCTCGGCGTCGATTGCCATCACCTGTTCGTCGTGCCGGGAATCGCGCCACAGATCGCGTCCCTTACCCTGCGGCGGGACCCGGACGTGCTTTCCGTTGACGTAGACGGTTGCGACTACTACATTGTCCGGGCACTCCTCGACGCCGGGTTACGGCCGAGGATTCTGGTTGTCGAATACAACTCCGTCTTCGGTCCTGAGCAAAGTGCGACGATCGAATACCAGGAGCATTTCGATCTCGCCTTGGCGCACCCGACGCAGTTGTACTACGGGGTATCGATCGCCGGGTGGCGGAGCTACCTCGAGAAGCAGGGCTATCGCTTTGTCACGGTCGAGCGCAACGGGGTCAACGCCTTTTTCGTCGATCCCGTGCATTTCGATGCGGACTTTCTGCAGAAATTGAGAGGGCTCGCTTTTGCGGAAAACTACTATCAGCTGAGGAAATTCCGAATGCCGAGCTCACGGCAGTTTTCGCTGATAGCGTCGCAGAGGTATGTTTCGATCTGATCGCCCAGCATCGGATTCCCGTCGTGCCCGGCTCCCGAAACCCCTTGAGGCTTTCCGTCTGCATCGCGACCTACAACCGCGCCGCGTTCATAGCGGAGACCCTGGAGTCCATCCTCGGGCAGATCACGGCCGGCGTGGAGTTGATCGTGGTGGACGGTGCTTCGCCCGACGAGACTTCCGAGGTCGTCGCCCGGGTTGCCGCTCGCCATCCCGAGCTGCGCTACTATCGGGAAAAGGTCAACTCGGGCGTGGATGGGGACTACGACAAGGCGGTGGGCTATGCCGCGGGCGAGTATTGCTGGCTGATGACCGACGATGACGTGCTCGTCCCGGGCGCCATCGCGCGGGTGCTCGCCGCGCTCGACGGGCGTACCGACCTGGTAGTGGTCAACTCCGAGGTACGCAACGCCGACCTCACGGTGAGACTGGTGAGCCCGCGCCTCGACGTTTACGAGGATCTCGAATACGGCGCGAACCGCAGCGAGGACTTCTTCGCCAGGACGGCGACTTATCTTTCTTTCATAGGCGGCGTGGTGATCCGGCGCGAAGTCTGGCTCGCGCGCGAGCGGAAGCCCTACTACGGCACGCAATTTGTCCACGTCGGGGTGATGTTCCAGAGCCCGGCGCTCGGCGCGGTCAAGGTCATCGCCCAGCCTCTGATCGCGATCCGCAACGGAAACGCGATGTGGACTGCCCGCGCCTTCGAGATCTGGGCCTTCAAGTGGGCCACCTTGCTGTGGTCCTTCGGCGATTTCCCGGAGTCGACCAGGCGCTCGGTTTGCCCGCGGGAGCCGTGGCGTGGATTCAACTTCCTGCTTTTCCACAGGGGCCTCGGCTCGTATTCGATCGCGGAGTTCCGGAAACATCTCTCAGGCATCGCTCGCGGGCGCGCCCGGGCCGTCGCCTGGCTGGTGGCACGTTGCCCCGCGGCACTGGCGAACCTCGCAGTGGTGGTCTATTTCGGGCTGTTCAAGAGGAGGGCTCGCGTCGAGCTCTATGACGCGCTGCGAAGCCGGCACGCGGGCTCGACAAGCCGTCTGGCGGCGCGCGCGCTGGGCGTCGACCTCAGCTGATGGTTTCGCGGACCGCCCTCATCACCGGGATCACCGGGCAGGACGGCAGCTACCTGGCCGAATTGCTGCTCGGGCGGGGATATCGGGCAATCGGAGTGGTGCGCAGGGACCCGGCAGAGGCACGGCGCTCGCTTCCTCCCGAAGTGGCCGGGCGCGCCGAATTGGTCGCCTGGGATATGCGCGACGCATCGAAGATCGCGCAAATTCTCCAGGAATACCGCCCGGCGGAGTTCTACAATTGCGCGGGTTATTCGTCGGGCGCCGGGATGTACGACGAGCCGCTCGGGATTGGGGAGGTCAATGGCCTTGGAGTGGCGCGCATTCTGGAGGCCATACGCGGCGTGGATGCGGGCATTCGCTTCTGCCAGGCGTCGAGCAGTGAGATATTCGCCAACGCCTCGGAAAGCCCTCAGTCCGAGGCCACGCCGGTCTGTCCCGGCAGTCCCTACGGCGCTGCAAAGGCATACGCGGACTTCATGGTGCGAATCTACAGGGAAAGGCACGGATTGTTCGCATGCTCGGCGATCCTGTTCAATCACGAAAGCCCGCGCCGCAGCACGGCGTTCGTCACGCGAAAGATCACTTACGAGCTGGCCCGCATCACGCGGGGACTCGCGGCGAAGATCAAGCTGGGAAGCCTCTCGGCCCGCCGGGACTGGGGATTCGCAGGCGATCACGTGCGCGCCATGTGGTTGATGCTGCAGCAGCAGAGCGCGGAGGATTTCGTCGTTGCTACGGGCGAGACTCATTCCGTCCGCGAGTTCTGCGAGTGCGCTTTTGCGCAGCTCGGCATGGACTATCGCGATTACGTGAAGGAGGACGCGGACGCCTCCCGGCGCGCCGAGACGGTTCAACTCGTAGGGAACAGTGCCAAGGCGCATCGGCTCCTCGGTTGGAAACCTGAAAAGGGATTTCGAGACCTGGTGAAGATGATGGTGGATTCCGATCTGCAGATGCTCGGCACATAAGGACCGGCGAACGACTGGCGCAAATGTATACAAGAACCGGAAAGTGCCGCATCTGCGGAAACACCGAGCTGGTGAACGTGCTCGACCTGGGCGTGCAGGCGCTGACCGGCACTTTCCCGCACGAAAACAACGCGTCGATCACCAGCGGCCCTCTTCGTCTTGCGAAATGCACGGGCGGCGAGGCGGCCTGCGGGCTGCTGCAGCTGGAGCATTCCTACGATCTGCGGGAGATGTACGGCGAAAACTACGGCTATCGCTCCGCGCTCAATATGAGCATGGTCTCGCACCTGCGCGGCAAGGTACGAAAGATTCTTCGGAGTGTGGCTCTCAATGACGATGACCTGATCGTCGACATCGGCAGCAACGACAGCACGACTTTGCAGGCCTATCCGTATCGCGGCGCGATCCTGGTCGGCATCGACCCGACCGGCATCAAGTTCGCGGAGCACTACCCCTCCCACATCCATCTGATCCCGGACTTCTTCTCCGCGCGCGCTCTCCAGGAACGCTTTCCCGGGAAGAAAGCGAAGGTCGTCACGTCGTTCTCGATGTTCTACGACTTGGAGGACCCTATTGGATTCATGCGCCAGGTCTACGACGTGCTGGCCGATGACGGGATATGGGTCTTCGAGCAGAGCTACATGCCGACGATGCTCGAAACCAACTCCTACGATACCGTGTGTCACGAGCACCTCGAGTACTACGGCCTCAAGCAGATCAAGTGGATGACGGATCGTGTCGGCTTCACGATCGTCGATGTCGAGCTGAACGACGTCAACGGGGGCAGTTTCTCGGTGGTCGTGCAGAAAGCGAACGGCAGGGCCACTCCGGGCGCGGCCGTGCAGCGCATGCTAGGGGAGGAGCGGGAAAAGGGACTCGACACGCTCGCCCCGTATTCTGCGTTTGCGAACCGGGCTACAGCCTCGAGGGCGGAGCTGCTCGATTTCCTGCGTCAAGCTCGAGCCGAAGGGAAAACGGTGGCCGGGCTCGGCGCCTCGACCAAGGGCAACGTCATCCTCCAGTATTGCGGCATCACGGACCAGGATATCGGCGCGATCGGGGAGGTCAACCCCGACAAGTTCGGCTGCTATACGCCGGGAACAAGAATCCCCATCATTTCGGAAGAAGAAGTGCTCGCGCGGAAGCCGGACTATTTGCTCGTGTTGCCCTGGCACTTCCGGAGGTTTTTCGAGAAAAGCCCAAAGTTTTCCTCGGCGCGCCTGGTGGTGCCCCTGCCTCGCCTGGAGTTCATCTAGAGACTTGCGATGGCCGACACCGCGGGCGTAACCCTGTCGATCGTGAGCCATCGACATAACGGGATGACCAACCACTTGCTGGGGGACATAGGGCGCCATTGCGATGGCAAGATTCGCGTCATCCTGACCGAGAACATACCTGATTCTGTTTCCATTTCCACCGAAAACCTGTCTTTCCCAGTCGAGAAGGTCGTCAACGAGAGCCCCAAGGGATTTGGCGCAAACCACAATGCGGCATTCGCACGCTGCCATACGCCTTTGTTCTGCGTCGTCAACCCGGACGTCCGCTTCGAGTCCGATCCCTTGCCCTTCTTGTCAAAGACGCTCGAGGACGGGCGCGTCGGCGTCGTCGGACCCTTGGTCCGCAACTCGAGCGGTACGTTGGAGGACAGCGCCAGGGTGTTTCCCACCGGCACAAGCCTGCTGTTGCGTGTGTTCGAGAGGCGCGTGGGCGCCGCCTATCCGATCGACCAAGGTCCTCTTCCAGTCGATTGGATAGCGGGCATGTTCATGCTGTTTCGGCGGGAAACGTACGCGGCGGTTGGCGGCTTCGACGAGGCTTATTTCCTGTACTACGAAGACGTGGACATCTGCTGGCGGCTGCACGCCAAGGGGTATTCGGTGGTCTACGATCCCCGGGTCGAGATCACCCATGACGCGCAGCGCGCGAGCCGCGGGAACCTCCGCCTTGCGGCTCATCATCTGGCGAGCATCTTCCGATATCTGCGGCGGATCAGCGGATAGCCGCACCAAGGCCGGTAGCCGTCAGAACAACACCGTGGCCGATCAAAGCGCAACTCGACCGAAAATCACAGTGGTCGTTGCCAACTTCAACAGGGGCAAGACACTGCAGTTCTGCCTCGACTGCGTTGCACGGCAGACTTTCGCGTCCAGGGAGCTCATCGTCATCGACGGAGGTTCCACGGATGGCAGCGTGGATATCATCCGCGCAAATCGCGACAAGATAGATCGCTGGATCTCGGAACCGGATCGCGGGATCTATCACGCATGGAACAAAGGTGTAGCCTTGGCGAGGGGCGAGTGGATATGCTTTCTCGGTACGGACGACTATCTTCACGATCCGCACACTCTGGAAAGGATGTCGGTGCATCTGGCGGCGGCCTCTCCGCAGGAGCGAATCGTGTACGGGCGGGTGATCATGGTAGATGCAAATCTTCGGGAAATCGCCCGGTTGGGTATGCCTTGGGCGAGCGCCCGTGCGAGCTTCATGCGCGGCACCTATTGCCTGCCCACCCCCGGGGTCATGTTCCGTCGGGACCTCTTTCAGGAGCACGGGCTCTTCGACGAGTCGTTTCGCGTGGCCGGAGACTATGAATTTCTGTTGAGAGAGCTGAAAACGTCGGAGCCGCGCTACGTTGAGGAAATCGCCGTCACCGACATGCAATACGGGGGAATAAGCAGCCGTCCGGAAACCACGCTCGTCTCGCTGCGCGAAGTGCGGGCCGCGCGCGTCAAGCACGGCCTGCCTGGCTTCAACCTTCACTACTTCGCCGCGCTCCTCAAGGTGCGCTTGCGCCTCATCCTGTGGCGAATCGTGGGAGAGCGGGCTGCCCGGCGTGTACTGGATTGGGGGAGGCGGGCCCTGGGAAAGCAGCCTTACTGGACGAAGACGTAAAACCGGACGGGGATGACCGATTGCCGCCAAGTCCCGACGAGCATGTGCCCGTCAGTGCGGTGATTCCGTGCTACCGGTGCGGCGCGACGATCCGCCGCGCGCTCGAGTCCGTTGCCGCGCAGACCGTGCTGCCCCGGGAGGTCATACTGGTGGACGATTGCAGTGGGGATGGGACTGCGGAATCTCTTAGGCGGATTGCGGCGGAATACCCGGCCGGCTGGGTCAAGCTGCTGTCGCTAGCGGTCAATATGGGGCCGGGTCAGGCCCGCAACGCGGGCTGGGATGCAGCCACGCAGCCTTACATCGCCTTTCTCGACGCGGACGACAGCTGGCATCAAAGGAAACTCGAAATCCAGTACGGCTGGATGCGGGCTAACCCGGATGCGGTGCTCACGGGGCATCCGAGCAGGCGTATGGTCGACGGGGAAATGCCGTCACCTCTGCCCGAGCAGGTGCGGGCCTGCCCGATCGACCGCCGACGGTTGCTGCTCGCGAACTGCTTTTCATCGAGGTCGGTCATGGTACGACGGGATCTGCCTGTCCGCTTTCACCCGACCAAGCGCTATATGGAGGATTATTGGTGGTTGCTGCAGATCGTTTTCTCCGGCCACGAGATAATCAGGCTCGATCTGCCATTGGCCTTCACCTTCAAGGCCGCCTACGGTGAGAGCGGGCTAAGCGCAAGACTCTGGGAGATGGAAAAGGGTGAATTGGACAATTACTGGAGCCTCCGAAGCGGAGGCAAGCTGGGGTTGATGTCCGTTTTGCTGCTGAGCCTCTGGTCCCTGCTCAAGTATGCGAGGCGTTGGATCGTTTCAGTGCTTGCGCGATAGGCTGGCCAACGGCGGTGCAGGTAGACGCGAGACACGGCAGAAAGTCCTGACGAAATGTTTTCCGAGAAGAACAAGCAGGCCATCAAGAAAGTTCTCGATGTGGTCCACTACGACTACGGACATTGGGCCAGGACCGTCATGTACAGGGAGTGTTTCCGGCTGCTCCGCGATCTCGATCCATCGAAGCTCGATGCGCTAGAAATTTCGGCGGGAAAAGTATGGAAGCCGCTCGGATTTCAGTCCTTCACCGAGGCCAATTTCCCAGAATTCGACGTCTGCAGCATGACCTTGCCCTTGAGGTTCGATCTGATCATCGCCGACCAGGTGTTCGAGCACCTGCTGTGGCCTTACCGCGCCGGAAGGAATGTTTACAGCATGCTAAAGCCGGGGGGGCATTTTCTAGTGACCACGCCGTTCCTGATCAAGGTGCACGAGGTCCCCGTCGATTGTTCGAGATGGACGGAGCTGGGTATGAAGCACTTGCTGGCGGAATGCGGTTTTCCCATCGACGGGATCCGCACCGGATCGTGGGGTAATCGCGCCTGCGTGCGGGCCAACTTCCGGCACTGGGCACGGCGGGGATGGTTCAAGTCGCTGGAGAATGAGCCGGAGTTTCCGGTTTCGGTGTGGGCGCTGGCCCGGAAGTAACCGCGGCGAGGCCCGATCAGAAATTGCGCACCGACCCGCCCTGACGCAACTGGGCGTGGCATGCCTCGAGACAGGTTTCCCATGGCGGCAACTTGACGCCGAAGCGCTGAAGCAGTTTTTCATTGGACAGGCGGGAGTTTTTTGGTCGAGGCGCCGGCAACGGGTACTCGCTCGACGCAATCGGCACGACGGAAGGCACCTGCGGCAAGGCAGCTTGCTCCAGGCGCGCGATCTGCGTGGCAAACCCGAACCAGGACGTGCTTCCTCCCGCCGTGGCGTGATAGGTGCCGGACATTTTCCCGAGTGCGGGCATATCGTGGCGGCGCAAAAGTTCAGCCGTCGCATCGGCCAGGGCTCCCGCAGAAGTCGGAGCGCCGATCTGATCGGAAACGATCCGCAAGGCGCTCCTCTCCCGAAGCAATCGCAGGATCGTCATGTAAAAATTCTTTCCGCGCGCCGCGTACACCCAGCTGGTGCGCAATATCAAATGGGGGACGCAAGCGGCGCGAATGGAGACTTCGCCGGC
>Ga0137409_10002808_pt1 | contig 18552 bp, 14 predicted proteins | sample CZODoug1_16funga_FD_122059 | JGI IMG/M metagenome (GOLD analysis project Ga0137409, IMG submission 122059) | Vadose zone soil fungal communities from Angelo Coast Range Reserve, California, USA - CZODoug1_16fungal (Hybrid Assembly) | ecosystem: Environmental > Terrestrial > Soil > Vadose zone... | reverse complement strand
CTTACTGGGCGCAAGGACGTCCAATCGGCATCGTTGCGCGCGCTCTCGATCACTCGCTAAATTTCGGACTCTACCAAAAGAATCAGCAGGTTGGTTTCGCGCGCGTCGTGACAGACTTTGCAACGTTCGCCTGGGTGGCCGACGTGTTTGTGCTTCCGGCACATCGCGGCCAGGGTCTGTCCAAATGGCTGATGGAAGCGGTGCTGTCGCATCCGGAATTGCAAGGCTTCCGACGCTGGGTTTTGGCAACCAGAGACGCGCACAGTTTGTATGCGCGCTTCGGCTTCATCCCGCTGCATCGGCCGGAGCGTTGGATGGAGCGTCCCGATCCGAATATGCAGGAGAGTCCGGATTATTGGAAAAACGATCTGCCAGGTTAAGTTTTCTTCAGGGGTTAACATTTGACTACCAAACGCGGGCCGCTGGCGCTAATTATCATTGACGGCTGGGGATATTCTCCACGGCGCGAAGGAAACTCGATCGCCCTCGCCGCCACGCCTTACTACGACGAGCTCTGCGAAAACTATCCGCAGACACTGCTTGAAGCTTCGGGTACGCGCGTGGGTTTGCCTGCCGGTGTGATGGGCAATTCGGAAGTGGGCCACTTGAACATCGGCGCCGGACGCGTCATTCGAATGGACGTGTCGCGCGTTGATCACGATATCGCCACCGGCGAGTTTTTCCGCAATGAAGTTTTACTGGCGGCGATGGATGGCGTTAAGAAACGCGGCAAGGCGCTTCACCTGATGGGCCTGCTTTCCGACGGACAGGTGCATTCATCGCAGGAGCATCTCTACGCGCTGCTGCAGCTCGCCAAACAACGCGGCCTGGATCGCGTCTTCATACAATGCTTTCTTGATGGTCGCGATACGCCGCCTTCGTCCGCGGCGCATTACGTTGCGGCGCTACAAAAAAAGATCGAGGAGATCGGTTGCGGCCAAATTGCTTCACTCATCGGGCGCTATTACGCGATGGATCGCGACAAACGCTGGGAGCGAACCCAGCGCGCTTACGAACTGTTGGTGAAAGGCAAAGGCGAACCAGCCACCGATCCGGTCGCGGCGATCCGGCGTTCTTACGAGCGAGGAATTACGGACGAGTTTATCGAGCCCACCGTGATCGTCAACGCGAACGGCGAGCCTGTGGCGACAGTCCAGGACAGCGATGCCGTTATCTTTTTCAACTTCCGGCCCGATCGCGCACGCCAACTTACGAGGGCGCTGGCGATTGCGGACTTCAATGAGTTTGATGTCTCCGGCCGTCCGCGCATCGATTTTGTTTGTTTCACAGTCTACGATCGGTCGTTTCCGCTGCCGGTTGCTTTTCCGCCACGCGATCACAAAAACGTTCTGGCAGAAGTTTGGGAAAGGATTTGCGTGCGCAATTATCGTTTGGCCGAGACGGAGAAGTATGCCCACGTCACTTACTTTTTCAACGGCGGCGTCGAGAAGGAACACGCCTGCGAACGGCGCCTGCTCGTGCCCTCCCCAAAGATTGCGACCTACGATTTGCAGCCGGAGATGTCGGCTTTCAAAGTCACTGAGAACGTTCTGCGCGGCATCGAAGAGGGAGAGACGGACGTTTTCATCGTTAACTTCGCGAACCCTGACATGGTGGGCCACACGGGCAAGCTCGATAAAACGATCGAGGCGTGCCAGTATGTCGATACCTGCCTGGGTTGGATCACCAAAGCTATTCAACGAGCGCGCGGCATTACAATAATCACCGCGGACCACGGCAATGCTGAACAGATGATCGATCCGCAAACAGGCGGCCCGCATACTGCGCACACGACTAACCCGGTGCCGCTGCACTTGATCGACGAAGCTTCGCGAGGTTTGAAATTGCGCGCAGGCGGCGCGTTGGAAGACGTCGCGCCCACGCTGCTCGGTTTGCTCGGCAACGAAAAACCGGAAGAGATGACGGGGCGCGATTTGCGGGATTTGGAGTAGCCGCAACGCATTTGATTAAAGAAACTATTGGAAGTTTTAGAGCATGTTTGATCCACGCAACATTCTGGTGATTGATTTTGGTCAGCTTGGCGACGTTGTGCTTAGTTTGCCGGCGCTGGGCGCTGTTCGAAAGCGATTTCCGCGAGCGCGGATTACGGTCGCGGTTGGGAAGCCGGGTGCAGAGGTCGTTGGTTTGTCCGGTTTCGCTGATGAGACGCTGGTCGTGGATCGTGTGGGCCTGCGTGACGGCTTTAAGCCGCTTTCAGTCCTGCGCGTTTTCAAGATCGTCAAGCAAGTCAGGGAAAAGAAGTTTGATTTCGTCATCGATCTTCATAGTCTTTCCGAAACCAACCTGCTTGGTTTTTTGTCCGGAGCTCCAAAGCGACTCTACTCGCGGCGTCCCGGGCGCTCGTTGGATTATTTGGCAAACTTTCGCCCGGCTCCTCCCGTCGAAACAGATCACCGCAAGCGACATCTAATCGATCGCTACCTTGATGTGCTGCTCCCGCTCGAAATTAAAAACGCCGATCGGCTCCCGACTCTCAAAACTCGCCCAGCCGATGCCGCGGCCCTCGAGCGCATACTAATAAAGGCCAAAGCCGACGCCGGCGCGCCGCTGGTCGGCCTGTTTCCCGGCGCCGGTCATCCCAGCCGCTGCTGGCCGCTCGAACAATTTGCCAGTCTCGCTGATTTCCTGATCAGAAACGACCAGGTGAAGGTTGTGGTTTTTTTAGGTCCCGAGGAGCGAGAGTTCATCAGAGACATTCGCCGGCAGTTTCCGCCCTCGATCATAATTGTCGATCAACTGACCATTCCGCAGTTAGCCGCGGCCCAGGCGAGGCTGGCGGCTTTTGTTTCAAACGACACTGGTCCGATGCACATCGCGTCCGCAGTCGGGACGCCGGTAGTGCTGTTGCTTGATAAGCGCGCGCCGGAAAGTTATTTGCCCCTGGGCGATCGACATCGAGTGATCTACAACAACGTCATCAGCGACATCAGCGTCGAGGAAGTCTATGCCGCCACCCGATCAATTCTTGCCTCCGGACGGACCGCAACTCTCTTCGCCAGTTGAGTGCGCCATAGTTTTGTTAGAACTTTGTGGTTTTTCTCCTGAATAAACTCCAGTACAAATCTTGAAGAAACATGAATAGCAGCTACCTAAAAACACGCAGCCTGCTCGTAAAGAGTTTCCTGGTTATTCTTCTGGCCGTGCCGCTGGTGTTGCTGCTCAGGCCTCTCAGCACGGGTACTGCAAAGGACAAAGCCCGAAAAGAACAAGCAAAACTGCCAACGGTTTCTGCGAAGCCAACCGCCGCGCCGCCAACTGAATTGGCCAAACGCATCGACAGCACAATCGATCAGAGCGAATTTGCATACGCGCGTTGGGGGATCAGCGTAGTCTCGATGTCTGATGGTTCGACGCTTTACCAGCGAGATGCCGACAAGCTCTTTACTCCCGCTTCCAACATGAAAATCTATACGACGGCAGTTGCTCTGGATTTGCTCGGCGCTGACTATCGTTGGCGAACTTCTGTCTATGCAAACGCACAACCTGATGCCGGCGGCCAAGTTGCGGGTGACCTGATTCTTTATGGACGCGGCGCGCCTGATCTCGTCGCGCGTGGTAAAGACGACAATCAAGAGTCACTCGCAAAACTCGCGGACGATCTCTATGCCCGCGGCGTCAGGAGCGTCAGCGGTAATTTGATCGGAGACGAAAGTTATTTTCGTGGCGATCCGCTGGGAGATGGTTGGCAGTGGACTGATCTTCAGTGGTATTTCGGCGCAGAGGCGAGCGCACTGTCAGTTAATGGGAATGAGGTCGACGTCAACTTCGTACCTTCGGGCGAAACGGGGGAAGCCCCGGACGCCAGAGTCAGCGACCCGGAAGGTTATGTGACGATGGAAAATCGTATGGCGATTGGGAGACCTGGCGTGCGGCCAACCGTCGGTTTGCATCGAGGACTTTCTGATAACACGATTGAAGCATGGGGAGAGTTTGCTCCCGGCTCAAAAGGATTTGGGGCTCGACTCTCGGTGCACAACCCCGCGCTCTGGGCCGCGAAATTATTTGCGGGCGCACTCAAGGCGCGGGGGATAACAGTCGCCGGTCAAACACTCGCGCGGAGTTCGCGGGTGCCGCCGAGTCAAAGATTTGATCCCACACAGGCGATCGAACTGGCGTCGGCGGTAAGCAAGCCTTTAAATGAGATCGTCAAGCGAACAAACAAGGAGAGCATCAATCTCAACGCTGAACTGATTCTGCGCACGCTCGGTAGAGAGCGCGGCGAGATGGCTGCGTTGCCGGAGGCGATTGGAAGAGAGTGGGGAGACGATGAAGCCGGGCTTGCTGTTATTCGCGTGTGGCTCGCACGAGCGGGGATAGCGACGAGTCGCCTGGCGTTTCACGACGGCTCTGGTTTATCGCGGCTAGACCTGGTCACGCCCGAGACGAGCGCGCGGTTGCTGCTGGCCATTTCCAAAACTGCGTCGGCATCCGTCTTTAAAGAATCGCTGCCAATCTCGGGACGTGACGGGACACTGGGAGGCCGCCTAAAAAGCGCAACTGATCGCGTGTTTGCCAAGACGGGTTCCTTAACTTACGACAACTCTCTCTCCGGTTACGTAACGACTTCCAGGGGCGAATCCCTTGCCTTTTCCATCATGTGCAACGACCAAACCAGTCGGAGCGAGAGCACCAGATTAATTGACGCCATTGTCGCTCTGGTAGCTGTATTTCCCGACCTTCCCGCCGAAAAAATCCAAAAACCGTAGTAATTTCGCTTACCAGCTAACGTTGGCTCTAGACAAACTACGTTCAACACGTTATTATCGGTCTCGCGAGGCTTCGGATAGTCCAATCTACCGCAGCCGGCGCGACCTCATATCATAATTTGAGAACGGTCCCACCCTCTTCGAGTCAGGAGTGAAAATCAAATGCTAAGACGGATCGGTAGTTTCACTTTTTGTGCGATCACAATCGCTGCCATCAGTGCCACGACGCTGGCGCAGTCGAGTCTTACGGCGAAAGCAAGCGCGCCGCAGCCGGTTCCGGCCCGCGCGGTGGTGGAAAGCGATCGCATGAGAGACGGATTGGTTGGCCCTGTGCGAAGAGTGAGAACAGAGGTTGCCAAACTTTCAAGTGAGACTGGCAAACTGCTGGAGGCCAAACACGCGGTTTTGGAGGTTGTGGCTTACGACATCAAGGGCAACAAGATCGAAAACCAGTACTTTCCAATCGCCGGCGCGAACCTGACCGGCAAAGAAGTTTACAAATATGACGACAAGGGAAACATCAGCGAGATGACTCTCTTGAATACGGACGGATCTTTGTTGGGCAAGGAAGTCTACAAATACGAATTTGACTTCGCGGGCAACTGGAACAAGATGACTACTGCGGTTGCGGTGATTGAAGGTGGCAAGGTTTCTTTCGAGCCCACGGAAATCACCTATCGTTCCATCATGTATTACCTTGATGAGAACATGATGAAAATGGCGCAGCCGGCTACTCAGCCAACCTCGCCAGCGCCGGCTCCGGCAAACAATGTTGCAGCCGTTTCGGAAACGAAGAGCACACCGCAGGTCGCTAAGCCTACAGTCAACAACAACTCGGCCTCGAATCACAAAACTTCACCCACACTGCCCAGCGCGGTGAACACCGCGGACAAACTCAATGGCCTGGCATCGGTCGAGGCAGGAAGCGCGCGAGCCAACGTAGATGTCCAGGCTCCGGTGGTCCAGCTTGATTCCGAGCCGCCTCCTCCAGCGCCGCGCCCAATTCTGAAACCAGTTTCTGGCGGTGTACTGAATGGGACAGCCCTTAGTTTGCCCGCGCCGAACTATCCCGAGCCTGCGAGACGTTTAAGAGTTGCAGGTCTGGTCACAGTGGAAGTAGTGGTGGATGAGACAGGAAAAGTAATTTCCGCACAGGCCACCAGTGGACCAGCAGTATTGCGAGACGTTGCCGTACAGGCTGCGCTGAGAGCGCGATTCTCTCCAACAAAACTCTCGGGCCAACCGGTCAAAGTCTCAGGCACGATCAACTACAAATTCGCACTCGCGCAATAATGTTTCTCAAGGCGACGGCACCGCCTCCGGTGCCTTCGCCTTGTGGGTTCAATCCCCCGACATCTCTTTTCATAAGAGGAGCTAACTCTGATGGCACTAACCGGACACCTGAGCGATCTTTCACTTTCCGAATTGATCGAATTCTTCTGCAATCAACGTAAGACGGGACAGCTTAAAGTTCTCTATCCACAAGGCCCTGGTTATTTTTATCTTCAAACCGGCTCAGTGGTTGACGCCCGCATCGGCGTGCTGCGAGGAATCGATGCGGTCTATTACGCCTTGACGCTTCCCAATGCGAAGTTTGAGTTTGGCGGTGCGTTTGATCCAACCGAGCGCACGATCAATCAACCGTGGACTCAAGTGGTGCTCGAAGGTTTACGTCGGCTCGACGAAGGCATGGTTCCCACCAACGCGTTTCCGCCGGACTATCAGGAAGAGAACGATCCTGGAAACGTGAAGAAGCCGGAGACCGCTTTCACTGAGCTGGAGAGTTTGCGCGTGCCTGCCTTTCTTTCTTTCGTGGGTACAGAATCGATCGGCAAGCGAAAGTTTATGATTGCAGGCGCGGTGGCTTTTGCTGTGATTGCCAGCGTCGCTGCGATCGGTGTGCCGGCGGGTTGGTATAGCCACGCCCGGTCATCGGCATCTACCAGCCCGCCGGCGAATGCAGCGGCCACGATTGAGACCTCGTCTGCCGGCGTTGCCGAGGCTCAAAAGAGCGAGTTTGCGGCGCCCTCGGAGGCAAGCGATCACAGCGAAGAGGCTGCGCTGGCAGCGAAACGACAGCATGAGAGGGAGAAGGAAAAGGCGAAGGCTCGTGAAGAAAAGACTGCGGCGTTGAATCAACCCGCGCCAGGTTTGAGTTCACCCGCGCCGTCGAATGCTGCTGAAGCTGCGAAGTCGGGACCAAAGAAGATTGCCGTGACGGTTACTTACGATGAGTCGGGCCGCGTCACGCAGGCGTCGGGCGGCGACGCGAGCGCCATACGCATCGCGCGTCAGAAACGTTTTCCCGCCGGAAAAGCAGGCTCCGCAACGATCACGATTCCGATCAACTAGGAATAAGGGGAAAAGGGTAACGGGGAAAGGGTAAAGCGACGTGGCTTTACCCTTTCCCCGTTACCCTTTTCCCCTGTACCCTTTGGTCTAAACCAACTGCATGATTTCGTCGTCAGCTAAAACCGCGGAAGCTTGTTTGGCCCGATCGTAAATTCGGCCGACGCGTTCTTCGTTTGCTTCGATGCCTCGCTTCTCCAGCCAGTAGATCACGTTTGACTTACCGCTCATCGGCCCGATCTCGACCACTTGTTCCAACCCAAACTGTCCTGCCGGAACGCCGGAGTAAACCAGGTCGGCAAGTTCTCGATCGCCTTTCCGGTAACTCTTGATCACCGCCGCCGCGTGTACGCCTGTGGCCGTGCGAAAAGCGTCGCGCCCAAACACCGGATAGTTGCAGGGAATTTCCCAGCCGCAGGCCTTCGAAGCCACCGAACAATACTCGCCCAGTCGCGATAGATCATTTTGAATCCAGCCCATTAGTTTCAAATTGACCAGCAACTGGTCCATTGGCGTGTTCCCGACCCGCTCGCCCATGCCCAGCGCTGAGCCGTGGACTTGATCCGCGCCGCCCTGGATTGCCGCAATGGAATTGATTACGCCCAGCCCTCGATCCTGATGACCGTGCCAATCGAGACGGATGTTGCCGCCCTGCTCCTCAATAATGTTTTTGACGAACCGAACCACTGCGCGCGCGCCGTCCGGCGTTGAATGGCCCACTGTGTCGCAGACGCAGACCGCCTTCGCCCCACATTGGATGGCCGTCGTGTAGAGCGCGCGAATAGTTTCCGGATTAGCTCGGGTCGTGTCCTCGGTAACGTACATCACCGGCACACCTTCGCTGACGGCAAAGGTCACCGCGTCTTCCGTCAATTTCAACAACTTGTCGAGCGTCCAGTCTTCCGCAAAAAATCTGATGGCAGAAGAACCGATGAAGGTGCAGGCTTCGATCGGAATACCGGCGCGTTGCGAGATCTCGATAATCGGCAGGATGTCGTTGCGGTGTGTGCGCGCGGCGCAGTTAGGCCGAATTTTCAACTTCTTCTCGGCAATCTCGCGGGCCATTAGCTCCACACCGGCAGCGTGAGTTCCGCCGGCGCCGGGCAGTCCAATGTCGGCGGTATCGATGCCCAGCGCGTCCATCAGATGAAGCAGTTCAATCTTCTGCTCAACCGGCGGCTCGCTGACGGAAGGTGATTGCAGACCATCGCGCAGCGTTTCGTCGTCAAAACCGATATGCCGGTTTGGGGCTATCAACGCCGGATCGATTGTGTTCCAATCGTAAACTAATTCAGCAAGCGACACTCAAAACCTCCAACTCCAACCGGGGGAGAAATTTGATTACAGCAACCGGCCACAGTTAATGTCAAGCGAGCTATGATCGCCCACTTTTGACGTGAACCATCGCTCTGTTATAGCCTCTCACGCGTTTCAGCTTACGAAGGTTTTTGGTTCTACTCTGTCAACTTTGAACAGCGAGGCTCAAGTTAAGACGATCGCGCTCGGGTCTGACCGCGCGGCGAAGATCATGGCCGTGCGGGCAAGCATTGCGCGCGTTGCTGCCATCGATTCCTCCTGGGCTGAGGCCAGCGTGCTGGCGCGTGCGGTGGAGACGACTGTGCCGGCGATGCCGATGAACGACTGGGAACTGATGCAGGGCGCTCGCGAAAGAGCGCTGGCGGTACGCGATCAACTTCACGCTCAGCGTCGAGAGGCCGACATTTACGTTGGCCTCGAAGGCGGCTTTCATTCCATCTCGATCGAAGGCGAGTGGCACACATTTCTGCGCGGGTGGGCCTATGCGACTGATGGCAAGCAGGGAACGTTTGGCGCCACGCCTTCGATTAGTGTTCCGGCGTCGCTCGCGAAAAAAGTCATCGAGGGACGCCGCGAGCTGGGACTGGTGATTGACGAGGTGGCGGGCATCCAGGACGTGCGCAGCCGCCAGGGGGCGTGGGGCATTCTTTCGCGCGATCTGGTCACGCGCGCGATGAGTTTTGAGTTGGCGCTGATTGCCGCGTTTGCGCCGTTTTATAATAAGAAGATGTATGCTTGAGGTTTAGAGTCCAACCCTTTAGGTTGGTCTCCTGGAAAGGACGCAAGCTAAAGCTTGAACTCGCAACTTTTCTGATATGGAAGAACTTATCGCACAGGTCAATGATGGTGAACCGACGCACCAGTCGCGCGCAACCGCTGGTTGGATTGAAGTGATTGCAGGCGCGATGTTTTCAGGTAAGTCTGAGGAGCTGATTCGGCGTTTGCGCCGCGCGAAGATCGCGCGTCAGAAAGTCCAGGTTTTCAAGCCAGACATCGACTCACGTTTTTCAAACGACCATATCGTTTCACATTCCGAGATGCGCCATGAATCAGCCATAATTCGCACTGCCGCCGAGTTACTTGCGCGCATCGAACCTGACACCGAAGTTGTAGGCATCGACGAAGGACAGTTTTTCGATAACGCGCTCGTGGATGTGGCAAATCTTCTGGCAAAAAGAGGCGTGCGGGTAATCATCGCCGGCGTGGACCAGGATTACACCGGCAAACCCTGGGAACCGATGCCGCAACTGCTGGCCATCGCCGAGTACATCACCAAGACTCACGCCATCTGCATGAAGTGTGGCCAGCCCGCCAACTATTCACAACGCACTTTCGAATCTGAAGAGCGCGTCGCGGTCGGCGCGGCCGGCATGTACGAAGCTCGCTGCCGCCGCTGCTTCGTGCCGCACGCCGACGCACCGACAGTGCATTCCGATTAAGTCCAAGTTCTCGATAGCTGAAGTCGACCACCCGGTCGCCACAGCTCCCGGTTCTGCTTGTTCGCGCTTTCAATGAAAGCAGCTCGAGAGTATCCTAAGAACTCTCCTGCAAAACTTGCCGGACACCCTCGGCCGGCAATGACGAAATTCAACGACGGAAACACGAGCACGGCGCATTTAGAACACGTGCGCACATCTGTTTGGGGAACACTTGTCACTCGAAAGGAGCTTTGCGATGAAGGGAACCAGGGTTTTATTGAGGTTGAGTTTGGCATTGATGATATTTTTCGCAACGTTTGCGGCCCTAAGCCCAGCGTCAGTCGCCGGCAACCGCTGTAAAGACCGATGCAATGACGTTTACCGCTTGCAAAAGGACGTATGTAGGGCGATACCGCTAAAGCACGAACGGAAGAGCTGTGAAAAAGCTGCGAAGCGCGCCAAGGACGATTGCAAACATCGTTGCCGCTGAGGCAGTGGGCAGTTAGCGGTAGGCAGTAAGCAGCAAGCAGCGAGCGACAGCGCTCAATAATTACGCCCGGGCAATGAACTCAAAGCGGGAGCAAACGGTGAAAGTTTGAGTCTACCTGCAGATGGGCGCCGATGCTCGTGGTAAGGGGTTCGCACGCGAGCATCGGCAGCTTGGGGTGAGTACTCTCCTAAACCTGATCATCAAATTCCCAGACCTGGATATTCAGAGCCAGGACGTCGAACCGATAAGAATCTTCTCTTCTCAGCAGTAATGACCTGTTCGAGGAAAACGTTTCAGAAAGCGTTTGTCCCCTGCCGCTCGCAATCTTCTTGGCGCAATCCCTAGACCTCGCAGCCGCGGTCTCGCGTAGTTGCTATAGTGTTCTGGAAATTATCGTGAACAGCAGCGGCGGCCTGCGAATCGTCGCGGCCGCCTGGCGGATCAATCGGTGGCGAGGTCTGAGCCGGGTCTGCTGGGCGTGGGGGTTAGAGGGAATGCTGCAAAGTGGCTACTTAAGCGAAACAACCTGTCTCGAGCGTCAACTGTTTTCAGTAGGTTGAAACCTTTGAACTTGGTTTCATCCAAACCCACAGATACAATGCCGTCGCTAAGATCAAGCAGCCCGTGCGGCCTGTGACCCCTCCTGAGTTCACGGCTCACAATAGTTATTCAGGGGGCTGCAAGTCCTTAAGAAAATGTTAAGAAACGAGTGGAGCGTAAATGGGTAGGGGCACTGCTCAGGCTTTCGGAACAAAATACGATTTTGACGACTTTCAACTGGATACCAGCGAACGGGTGTTGCGCCAGTCGGGTGAGATCCTGCCGCTTCCTCCCAAAGCACTCCAGGCGCTCGAGCTACTGGTCCGCAATGCCGGACGCGTCGTTTCGCGGACAGCGATGGTGGAAGCACTCTGGCCCGATTCCTTCGTTGAAGAATCAAACCTCACCGTTACCATTTCTCTGTTGCGAAGGGCGCTGGGGGACAATGAGAACGAAACAATATTCATTGAGACTGTTCCCAAGCGCGGCTACCGGTTTGTGCCCCCCGTCAGGATCAGCAGTAGTGCACGGTCCAACAGATTAAATTTCAGTTCCATGCACATCATCCGCCTGACCCACAATGGTCACGTGCTGGATGTGGCGATTTCGCCGGATGCGCGGTTGCTGGCGTACGTGCCAATCGAGGCGGGCGAGTACAGCTTGTGGCTCTGGGATCTCGCGTCAGACGACAAACGGCAATTGCTCCCGCCGTCCTCAGCCTTGTGTTGGGGCTTGCGCTTCACACACGATCAGAAAGACCTCTTTTACATCACCACGCCGCCCAACAGCACGATTAGCGTCCTGCATCGACTTTTTTTGTCCAGCGGAGCGTCGCAGAAACTGGTTGTTAATCTTGACGCGCCGATCGCTCTTTCACCCGACGGGCTCCAAATCGCATTTGTCCGTTGTTATCCCGGCCAACATCGCGACGTGCTGATCGTTGCCAACGTCGATGGCTCCGACGAACGCGAGCTCGCTGTGCGGGCTCATCCCGATAAATTCTGTTTCTCTGCCGCTTCGTGGTCGCCTGATGGCAAACTGATCGCGCTTGGCGCTAGTCGGAATAACGAGCTCGAGTTTGCAGTGCTGGGCGTGCCGCTGGATGGAGGTGCGCTCGTCGAACTGTCGCAATGGGATTGGAAGGACATGCGAGCCGTAGAGTGGAGCGAAGACGGCAGCGGCCTTTACTTTTCCGCTACGGCCATCCGCTCCAATTCGCTTCAGATTTGGCGCTTATCATGCATTGACGGTGAGAAGCAACGAATAACCAACGACCCAAATAACTACGAACAGATTAGCGTCGCTGAAAGAGCGGAAGCGCTGGTCACAATGCAAAAGGAGCCGCAGGCCAATATTTGGATTGCGCGGGCGAATGGCGCAGCGCGACGTATTACTTCGGGCCGCACTGAAGGCTTTGACGGGCTGGCAGTCGTCGCCGCCCGACGCATCGTCTATGCGTCGACCGAGAATCAGCAGTCAGACTTGTGGAGCATCAACGCCGATGGATCGGATGGACGTAAGTTGACGTATGACAGCGGATTCTTTCCCTCGGCTTCGCGCGATGGTCGTTTAGTAGCCTACGTTTCGTCGCAGGGCAGCACCCTTCACGTCTGGTGCATGCTTGCTGACGGCAGCAACAAAAAACAATTGACGAAAGGCGCCGGCGAAAGCCATCCGAGCATTTCACCCGATGGTAGCTGGATCGTCTATACGCCACTGGGCGAGGGGCGCAACACGCTCTGGAAAGTTTCCGCGGCTGGAGGTTCGCCGCTGCAGTTGACCCGAGACAGCATGGCTATTAAGCCGGTTGTGTCTCCTGATGGGACGAGGATCGCTTGCGTGTATCGTCCGGATGAAGCTGATAGGTGGAAGATTGCGGTGTTGTCTTCGAATGGCGGCACGCCGCTCGTCTCCTTTGCTCTGCCTTACCCATTCAATCAAGTTATCCACTGGACCCTGGACAGCAAAGCGCTCATCTATGTTGACCGGCGGGAAGGCGTTCATAATCTCTGGCGACAACCACTCGATGGCGCGGCGCCGACCCAGATAACTAACTTCACGGAAGATGCGATCTTCTACTACGACTGGCTGGGCAACGAAGGACAACTAGTTGTCTCACGCGGCGCCAGAACCAGCGACATCGTACTAATCAAAAACTTCGAATGACGCGCGATCGCTATCCGCCTGGTGCCATTCTGGACTGTCTTTCACCCGTTAGTTAGACAGCAGCCTTCTACTTGTCCTTTTTTTCCTTGGGCTTGAATAGTTCGATTAGATCGACTCCGAACCCAATCCGATAAAAGTCGCGATTCGACTGACGAGAGGTGATCACTACGTTGGGGTCGCTCAACTTTACCGTCGTTTCAGCCGGCTCAAGGATGAATGGAGTACTTCTGAATTTTGGTCCGCCGATTTTCAGATTCGTAGAGCCGAATATGTAGATGGAATTATTCATCAACGCGAAGCGATGAGAACCTTCAAATCCCAGTACAAAGTGGCGCAGTTTGCCTTCAGTAACTGCGGAGTTTTGTCCGAAGGTAACATCAAACATGGATGGGAATTCGCCATCGTGATAAGACTTCACTCGCAGGCCCAGGAAGTATCGCCTGAAGAAACGATCCTGTTCTTGCGGGACGAAAGAAATGTAGGCGGCGCCAGGAGCCTTAGCCTCAGGGTACTGGCTAATAAAATTAGCATACTGCGTGCTGGTTGTGCCCGGCACCTTGAATATAGGGGCAACCTTCGGCGGTCCCGTTAGCGTGCTTATCGCTCCAAAGCCCGCTATCAGGCTGACGGACGTATTTTCCCCCGTATTAAACTGGAGTTCTGGACCAACCTTGAAGTCAAAGCTGCTGGCAAGATCGTTGATCTTGTCTCCCTTAGCCGCGCCGACGACATTTGTTCCAGAGCTGGCAAAAGCGGCTACTTGCTGAGGCGTGCTGGTCAGCTTCACGTCACCCCAGGCTAGCCACTGGCTATTAGACTTTTTCTTAGACTGGTTATCGCCTTGTGATTTGTTATCAGACTGGTTATTGGAAAGTCGCTTACTAAAGAAAAAATCGATGAATGGATTCTGTGCACTGGCGGCCGAACTTGCACCGGACTGTTCAATGCCGAGAATTGCTCGCATGTCGTAAGGCAACTCACTATTTTGCTTTTTCGGCGTTACCGTCTTAGCGAGCGGCTCGCCACCATCTCGTGGTGATGATGGAGTGGAGGCGCGCTCGACCGTGTCGTTACCAACAGGCTCGGCTGCCGTTGTTCGATTGTCGCCAGCAGACGAACCAGGGCTTGAGCCGATTCGACTGGCGGCGGACTCATTGCCGTCGATTGGCACAAGCACCGGCCCATTTATCTTGACGAGTCTCAGGCCGGGCGCTTTGAGGTTGAGAACGCAATCCAAAGTCAGCGCTTCGGCGGGTGCCGATACATCAACTACCTTTAGTCGGAATCGATAACTCCGCGCTCCGGATTCCTGCAGAGTGCCAACAAGAGTTCCGCCTGTCTGTATCGCTAATCCTGCGGGCAGCTCTCCGGCTGCCAGCGACCATTGAAGAATTGCGTCGCGACCGCCTCCCACGAGGCGTAAGCGATACTCATCGCGCAACACGGCTTCAATCTCAACGCGATAAGACTCGCCGGCCCTCGCATCCGGAAGAGTGACAACTTGCGGCTCATCGTTAGCCGCCCTAATAGTTAGTGACGTTCCGCAGAAAACAACGATTAAGCATATTGAGCAGATGAATAGTTGCTTCATTTTCTTTCTCCAAAATGAGGAGTGATGCAGATTGTCAGGCTTCATATCGGCTATGAGAGAACCCGGCCAAACATTTCAGACTGGGACCGTAATTTTTGTTGACAGACCCTGGTGACGCGGCTAATCTTCGCCCAGTTTTCACACGTGCCCTGACCGACCCAGTTATTGTCGCGGTAGCGTTTCGGTGGTAAACCGCCGGAGCGCCCATAAGTGAGACGCGAAGCTCACCACCAGGAATTACTTGCTCCTCGCACTTACGATTTTCCGCTGCTGACATCTCAAGAGTAAGGGCAAGTGGCAGGCGCGCTCTCGACGTCTCTGTTGCGGTGTTGGTTTCCTGACATTCATTGATGAAAAGAGAACGTGAGCCAACGCAGGAAGAACTTGAAAAGCTACTCGCCTGGCTCGCTTCAGCAGGCAGAGAATACGCGACTACACATTACCGGCTGACCAGAGTTTTCATCGTGCGCGGCTGTATTGACGCGGAAACTCTGGCAGATGAGGTCATGAATCGGGTCGCGGTCCGAATCGACAAACTCATCAAGGACTACCCGGGCGATCCGATCAAGTGCCTAATGGGCTTCGCGGACAACGTTTATCTTGAATACCTACGGGAGTTATCGAACCAACGAAAACACTCTGAGGGCGAGCCACCCACCCCGCCCGACGGACAAGCCGAACGCGAGCGGGAAGAACGCGAGCGGAAAGAGGGTGAGCTACGAGAAGAGTGTCTCGCGCGATGTATGGAAGAATTGTCAGCGGCTGACAACCAATTATTTCGGCGTTACTTTCAGGAAGAAGAACGAGCAATGGTTGCCCGCAGGAAACTGGCTGCGGAATTGCGGCTCACAGCTAACGCATTGAGAATTAAAGCCTATCGCATCCGTCGGCGACTGCGCGGATGCATGGAGGCCTGCCTTGAAGAGATTTCGTGAGTGCTGAAACGATTCATGGTTGGAACGCATAACAATTAGCAGGTCTCCTCAGATCGGAAGGCAGTGATAATGGCGCGGAAGCACAAAGATTGGAACTCTGAGGCGGAGACGCTGTGGAGAAAACTGTTTGGCACCGGGTCTCGACAATCAGACGACGGAGTTCACGGAACATCTGCTGAAGATAGGGATGCAATTAGACAATATCTGCTGAGGCAACTTTCCGATGATGAACAGCGGATAATCGAACAACGACTCCTGACTGAAGATGACCTGTTCGAAGAGTTGGAAATTGCGGAAGACGAGTTGGTTGATGAATACCTCGCTGGAACACTCTCCGGCAAGGATCGCGGAAAATTCGCCGATCACTTCCTTGCAACCCCCGAAGGAAAGCAGAGCCGAAGGTTTGCCGAAGCTCTCGAGAGATACAAACGAGATCAAAAAAAACAGGTCATTGAGCCTGACCCGCCGTCGTTACTAAGTCGGCTACGATCGGCTTTCGTGCGCGTCAGTCTCTCTCCCTCACCTCTGGCGATGGCAGCGATCGTTCTAGTCATAGCTGCTCTCGGTTTCGCCGTTTGGCGAGGCTTCCTTTACCAGTCTGAAGTCGATAAGGGATTGCTGGCTCTCAATGCGGCTTATCGCGAACAACGTCCAGTAGAGGCGCGCATTACTCGTCTCGATTATGCACCTTTCGTGACCACGCGCGGTCCAGGAACAGTAAAGTTTAATCAGGCCGAGCTGCGAAGAGCGGAGTTAACACTTCTCGAAGCGCTGCACAGGAATCCAACTCCCGCCGTTCATCACGCCCTCGGCAAAGTCTACCTCGCTAAGAATGACTTCGCTGCGGCTATCAAAGAGTTTGAAGAGGCGCTCAAAGACGATCCAAACAACGCGCAAATCTACGCCGACCTCGGCGCCGCTTATTTGGAGAAGGGCAAGCTTTACCTGGAGAGAGGTAAGTCTAATAAGACCGATTCGGAAGCTGGTAAAGGCTTGGAAGACTTAGCCCGCTGCCTGGAAAACCTCAACAAAGCCCTGGCTCTGAACCCCAACCTCGGCGAAGCACTCTTTAACCGCGCCCTGTGTTATCAGTACATGAGACTGGCTCCCCAGGCGAAAGCTGACTGGCTGGAGTACCTCGAGAAGGACTCATCCTCGCAGTGGGCCGAGGAAGCACGGCGCAACCTGGCATTGCTTGAAGAGCAGCAGCGAAGCAAAGCATCACAGAACAAGGAGCAATTGTTGAAGAGTTTTCTCGACGCCTACCAGACCAAAGATGACGACCGGGCGTGGGGGATTATTGGACAAAGTTACTCATCCGCGGGTAACAGCATCACGAATGGGCTGGTCAGTTCCTACCTTGATCTGAAGAGGGAGCGACGAGAGAAGGAAGCAAGTCAAAAGCTGGAAGCATTGCTTTATGCAGGACAACTAACCAGACGCCGTGGCGGCGACCGCTATGTTGCGGATTTGGCGACCTTCTACAGTTCCATTACTGCCGCAAAGCTAACTATGCTTGCGCAGGCTCGTGTTGCAATGGAGAAGGGCTATCAACTCTTTACGGAGTCCCACTTCAATGATGCGATTGTTGCTTACTCCGAAGCTAAGAGGTTGTTTGAACAGACTGGGGATCTAACTGAAGCCACCTTTGCCGAATATAGGATAGGTCACTGCTATTTGCTTCAACCTAATCTGGATAAGAGTATCCGGGTTTTTGAGCCGTTAGTGGCAACTTCCCAAGGCAGGCGCTACCGGTGGCTGCTTGCGCAAAGTTATTTTAGCTCAGCGCATATTCGGATTGCCCTTAGCGAGTACTCAAAAGCGATCGATTATAGCCATCAAGCTTTAGAGTTATTGGAACAACTGCACGACACAGACGGCGTTGTCAAGACTCTGATCCAGTTAGCCGAGGAGTATCGATCACTTAACAATGAGAACAAATCGTTGGCCCTGATTCTGGAGAGTCTGAATTACATAGGCGACGGTTTTCTTGAGCCGATGGAAGCCTGGGGACCCTACATCGCCATCTCCCTAAACTTCGCTTCCTTCAACCTTCATGCGGCCGCACTTGAGTATCAGAAGGAAGCTTTACGGTTAGCTTTAGACATGGCCAGGCCTTTGATCATTTCCCGTTCCTATGTCTATCTCGGATTGACCTATGGAAACTTGAAAAGCTACCAGGAAGGCATCAGAAACATTCAACTGGCTATTCAGACCGGGCGAAACCTGACCAGCGATCCCAATGGACTCGAGATGGTCGCCAACTCCTCAGTTCAGTTGGGAGAAATTTACCGGCAGATGGGAGACCACGGTAAAGCAGTTGCCGCCTATGATCAAAGCCTGACGTTATACGATAAGTTGAGCTTTCAATACTTTGCGTTTGCCGCCCACAAGGGAAAACTGCTTTCTTTTATGGCGCAGCACGACGATGCTTCTGCCGCGCGAGAGATCCAAATTGTGCTGGACATGTTTCAGCAATTTCGCACCAGGATAACCGAGCAAAATCAGAGAAACACCTTCTTCGACGCGGAGCAATCCATCTACGACGTGGCAATAGACTTTGAGTATTCGAGACAGAACAATGCTCCACGCGCCTTTGAGTATTCAGAATCCAGTCGTGGCCGAACCCTGCGCGACATCATGCGACGCCGCGCGGTTTCGCGTTGAATCGACTTGATTTTGCCTTTAATCGCCGGGTTACCCTCGGTGGCCTTCATGTCTTCCTTCACTTCGGCTTTCGTCTGTTTGATGCTCTTCTCAAAACGCCAGCGCTGAATGAAGAAATCCCCAATTGCCAGAATTCCAATGGTGCCCGTGAGATACACGAGAATGCGCATCGTGATCGACCGCATGATGGCGTTCGAGCCATCGATCGAATATGCAGGAAGGGTGGCCAGTTGTTGCCACGATGCAGCGAGGGTCTTCCATACGACGAGAGCGATAACGCCGACCAGGAACAGCAGTTTCAGCCACTGAGTCCAGGAGATCTGCCCCTTCAAGCGTGACAAGCCCTGCATCG
>Ga0137409_10002807_pt1:5000-18552 | contig 18552 bp, 11 predicted proteins | sample CZODoug1_16funga_FD_122059 | JGI IMG/M metagenome (GOLD analysis project Ga0137409, IMG submission 122059) | Vadose zone soil fungal communities from Angelo Coast Range Reserve, California, USA - CZODoug1_16fungal (Hybrid Assembly) | ecosystem: Environmental > Terrestrial > Soil >... | reverse complement strand
GAAGTGATCCACGACATGACGATGGGCGGCTATCTCGCGTGGCGATTCCAGCCCTCCCGGCGCACCTTCATCGACGGACGCCTCGAGGTGCACGACCAGGCGCTCTTCTCGACCTACCTGGCGCTGCAGACCGATCCGTCGGTGTTCGAGGAGACCGCGACCAGGTTCGGCGCGCGCACCGTCCTCTGGAGCCACCGCCACAGCCCGGAGGCCGCCGGTCTGCTGCACTATCTGGCGCAGGGACACGGCTGGCGGCCGGTGTTCGTGGACCTGGCCGCCTCGGTGTTCACGCGCGATGAGAGCCCCCAGGGAGCGCCCACGATCGACCTCGACGACCCGTCCCTCGCGGTCTCCGTCCTGGACCAGGTGCGACGTGCCGAAGCGGCGTCGGAGCGGCTCGATCCGGCCCCCGGCTTCCTGCGCCGTCTGCTGCCCCGCCGGGATGTTCCGGTCGCGGAGGTGAACGCGGCGCTGTTCTTCGGCGCCATCGGGAGCAACGCGGTCGCCGAGTCGCTGTTCCGGGAGGCGCTGAAGAAGGCACCGGACAACGCGGTGGTCCACTACGACCTGGGGCTGGTCCTGGACCGATCCGGCAGGCCGTCCGATGCGCGTCGTGAGTTCGAATCGGCGCTTCTGATCCAGGCGTCGTTCTCGCCCGCCCGCGAGGCGCTGGCGCTGCGCCGGCTCGGGGACGGAGACGCGGAGGGGGCGCTCAGGGACTGGGCGGCGGCCGAGCGCAGAGCGCCGCTCGCTCCCCCTTCGCTCGCGGCGCGCGGCGCCCTCCTGGCGGCCCGGGGGCGCATCGACGAGGCGATCGAGGACTACCGGCGGGCGGTCGCGCTGTCCCCGCGCGACGCCGACCATCACGCGGCGCTCGCCCTGCTTTGCCGGCGCAGCGGTCTCAAGGAGGAGGCCGCCGTGGAGATCCGCCGCGCCCTCCTCCTCGACCCGCACGGCTGCGCTTCGCTCGTGGCGTTCGGCCGGATGAGCGCGGAGGAGGGGCGCTTCGAGGAGGCGGAACGATCGTTCCGGGAGGCGTTCTCCGCGGGCCGGCCCTGCCCTCAGGCTGCGCAGGCCCTCCAGGACCTGCGATCGCGCGGTTCCGGGCCGCCCTGAATCCTCCGCGCCCCTGCCCGAGCCGGGTCGGTCGGCGGAACGGACTCCTCCGGTCTGTTGCGATTCTGTAACCGGCCGGCCCGCCACACCCATCCGCCGCGCCAGTCTTGACTTCGGGACTCCGTTACATATTTTTGTAGCCGTGGCGCCCCGCCGTCCTCGACGCGGCCGGCCGTCAGGAGATACGAGAATGCACACTGGACGCTCATCGATTCTGACCCGGATGCCGGCACTCCTTCTCGGATCGGTCCTTCTCCTCCCGGCCTCCGTGTCCGCGCAGGAGAATCAGCCCGCGTCCTCCGCCGAGCCTGCGGTCGGGACACCGGCGCCGCAGGGTTCCGCGCAGGGCGCGGATCAGCCCGCGGACCAGTCCGCCCCCCGGAACGGACCCCGGAAACACCGCGGGACTCCGAAGAAGGACGGTGTCGCTCTGGAGCCCGGCTCCACGCTCCCGCCGAAGAACCTCAAGAAGGTCGGCGATCACTGGACGCCGTACGACCCGCCCGATCCGGAGAGCTTCCCACCGGACGCCACCCTGCACATCATCGTCCCCGGTGACACACTCTGGGACCTGGCCGACCTGGTGTTCGGTAATCCTTACCTGTGGCCGCAGATCTGGAACGAGAACCGGTACATCCAGGACTCGCACTGGATCTACCCGGGAGACCCGCTGCTCCTGCCCGCGCGCCCGACGGTGGTCGGAGAGGTCGTTCCGCAGGGACAGGAAGGCGCTCCGGCGACGCCGGAGGCGGCGAAGCCGCCGCAGCCCGAGCCGACCGAGGAGCAGCCGGAGACGGAGGAGCCGGCCCCCGTGACCGCCGAGAAGCCGCCCGCCGCACATCCGTCTCCGGGCTCGGCGCACGCGCCGCGCACCGTCCCGAAGGTCGTTCCTCTGGCCGACGAGTTCGACATTCGCTGCAGCGGCTTCATCGCGCCGCGCGAGGAGCGGCCGGATTACTTCATCTCCAATCAGGTCGAAGAGGCCAAGGTCGGCCTGACCGAGGGGGACATCCTCTACCTGAACCGCGGCAAGGCCAACGGTCACGTCGAGCCGGGGACCGAGTACAGCGTCATCGAGCGCGAGGGGGAAGTGCGTCACCCCATCACACACAAGTTCCTCGGCTACTACTACCGCAGGCTCGGGACGGTGAAGGTGCTGGCGGCTCAGGAGACCACGGCGATCGCCACCATCTCCATGGCGTGTGACGAGATCAGAACGGGCCAGGCGCTCGTGCCGCTTCTGGTGACGGTCCTGCCCGCGAAGATGGCACCGCCATTCGACCAGCTGACCGTGGTCCCGCCGGACAAGGACACGGGCTACATCGTGCACGTCAAGGACAACCAGGAGCGGGCGTCCCCGGGCCAGATCGCCGACATCGACATGGGCTACGAGGATGGACTGAAGCCGGGTGACTTCCTCACCGTCTTCCTTCCGAGCGAGCCGTTCGACAAGCTCCCGCGGATCAAATACAACTACCAGATCAACAACCGCCGCTTCCAGAACCCCAAGAACTGGAAGGACGACAACAACAATCTGCCACCCGTCAAGGTGATCGGTCAGCTGGTGGTCCTGTTCGCCGAGAAGAACACGGCCACCGTGAAGATCCTGAACGCCATCCGCGAGATCGAGATCGGGGATTCGATCGTCCCTCAGTGAGCCGGACGCTCCGGCTCCGCAAACACCTGGGCTGAGAACGCCTCGACCATCGCCCCCTGCGTCCACGCGTCGGGCGGCAGGCCCGCCTTCAGACAGGTTTCCTCGAGGAATGTGCTGACGTTCCACCCCTGCCCCACCGCAACCTGGGGCAGGAGCAGGCCGCGCCTGCGTCCCATCGTCACCATCAGACCATGGGTTCCGAGGATGAGCCGCGACGGGTCCGCGATCCGGAAAGGCGGGTCGAGGGCCGAGATCTCGATCGTCACGCGCTCGAGGTCGCTTGTCCCGAGAGGGTCGAAACGCGGGTCTTCGGTCGCGGCCGCCGCCGCGCACTCGGTCACGGTCGTGGCCAGAGGGCGCACCGGCATCACCACGCCGACGCAGCCTCGGAGCGCGCGGCCCAGGTGCAGGCTTACGAAGGCGCCCTGCGGCGCGAGGAGCCTGGGGGAGGGGTTCTCGAGCAGGGGAGCCGGCCGGGATTGCAGACGCGCCGCAACGGCGCGCCGCGCCAAGTCGAGGAGCGTGGTCTCCTGCCCGGGCGTGAGACGAGGGAGGGCAACCGTCATGCGCGCGACCCCTCCTGGGGCCCCCGCGGACCGCTAGATCATCATGATCTTGTTGCGCAGGATCAGAACCTCGAGCGCCAGCGCCGCCTTCCCGAGAACACGCCGGAACTGCTGGACGTCCGGCGCCGTGGAGGCCTCCGGTCCGTTGTCGGCGTAGAGAATGACCGCCGGCCTGTCCGTGATCGTCAGTGGCATCAGCAGGACGCGCGCCGGTGGCGGGCAGCCGAGATCGAGATAGAACTTGGCGTTCGCGGGCAGGTCCGGCACCGGACCATAGAAATAATCTCCTCCGGTCCGGAAGAAGACGAAGAGCGAGGGCCGGTCGAGAGGTACTATCACGTTGCGGACCCGCAGCGGCTGCAGGCCGCCGCCGCGGCCGCTCCAACCGAGCACGCGCTCCGGCTGCGCCACGAACAGAGCGGCGCGCGTGAAGCGGGATGCGGTGAAGGTGAGAACCGCGTCGAACACCTCGTCGCGCGTTTCTGCCTGGCGGAGGCGCGTGGAGACCGCTTCCATCGTCGTGGCCGGCGGCTGGGTCGCCGGGGCGGTGGCAGCGCCGTCGGCGGCGGGCGACATCACGCCTCCACGCACCATCACGGGTCGCGGCCGGGGAGGAGCGGACGGCGAGACCTCGGCCGCGCCGCGCGGCCGCGCCGCCGACTCCTGGACCTCGGCCTGCTCCCTCCAGGCTTCGAGCGAGCTCGGAACAGCCTCTCCGGAGCCGATCGACGGCGGAGCGGCGCCGGTCGCATCCATGAAAGGCTGGTCGAGATCGTCGGGGCTTGCGTTGAGCGGCAGACCGTCGAGACCGACCTCGGGCCCCCGGGGGACAGGTGCCGGGGCCGCGGCTCGAGTCGCCGCCCTCGGACGCGCCGGATCGGGCGGCCCCGGAGCCACCGGGATCGCCTTCGTGCGGAGACTGATCTGGTAATACTGCTCAATCGCCCGGATCAACCGGAACTCGGTCGCCACATAGGGCTCGATCGGGAGCCCCGTGAGGAAGGCGATCTCGTCCAGGGCGATCAAGTCCTTCGGATCGCGCATCGCCAGGTGGATCCGGCGACTCTCGATCCCGATCGGCACGATGCAGTATTTTGCGGCGATCCGGGCCGGCACGGCGGCGATGACTTCGGGTGGAACACGTTCCAGGCGTCGGGCCGGCGCGTAACGCGTGCGCGACTGCTCCGCCAGGTAGTCTCCGAGAGTGTCCTCGTCGATGAATCCGAGCTTGATGAGACTGTTCCCGAGCCGCTCGCCGAAGAACGCCTTGTCGTGCAGGGCCTGCTGGAGCTGCTCCTCGGTGATCTTTCCCTTGCCGACGAGCCACTCGCCGAGCTGCTGTGTCAAGGAAGGAGCTCCTGGCTGGCGATCATCGGTTCCTAGCGGTGCCGGGAGGAATGCCTCCGGCCGTGGCCGCCGTGCCCGCCCGAGCCGCCTCCGAACGGGCGCCGCGGGCCGGACGGTCCAGGACCGCCGGCCGCCACTTCCTGGGGCGCGGGTTCTCCGGCTTCGATCCGCTTGTCGCGCAGCACCGCCTTGCGACTCAGCCGGACACGGTCGCCGTCGACCTCGATCACCTTCACGAGGATTTCCTCGCCTTCGCTGATCTCGTCCTGGACTTCTTTCACGCGGTGCTCGGCGACCTCGGAGATGTGCAGCAGCCCCTCGAGACCGGGAAGGATCTCCACGAAGGCTCCGAAGTTGGCGATGCGCGTGACTTTCCCGAGATACGTCTTGCCCGGCTCGGCCTCCGCGGTGATCTCCTTGATGATGTCGATGGCCTTCATGGCGGAGCCCTCGTCCACCGAGGCGATGTGGATGCGGCCGTCGTCCTCGACGTCGATCTTGCAGCCGGTCCTCTCGATGATCGAGCGAATCATCTTTCCGCCCGGACCGATGACTTCGCGGATCTTGTCCTTGTTGATCCGGATCGTGAAGATGCGGGGGGCGAACGTAGAGATGTTCGCCCGCGGCTTGGCGAGCGTCGTGTCCATGACGTCCAGGATCTGCATGCGGGCCTGGCGCGCCTGGCTCAGGGCCTGCTCCATGATCGCCTTGCTGATGCCGTCGATCTTGATGTCCATCTGGAGCGCGGTGATCCCTTCGCGCGTGCCCGCGACCTTGAAGTCCATGTCGCCGTAGTGATCCTCGACACCGGCGATGTCCGTCAGAATGATGTAGTTGTCCCCCTCCTTGACAAGCCCCATCGCCGCACCGGCCACCGCGGAACGCAATGGCACGCCGGCGTCCATGAGGGAGAGGGAGCCGCCGCAGATCGAGGCCATCGAGGAGGAGCCGTTGGACTCGAGAATGTCGGAGACCAGCCGGATGGTGTAGGGGAAATCATCCTCCCCGGGCATGAGGGGAAGAAGGGCGCGCTCCGCAAGGGCGCCGTGGCCGATCTCACGCCGGCCCGGACCGCGCAGGAACTTCACCTCCCCCACGGAAAAGGGCGGAAAATTGTAGTGCAGCATGAAGCGCTTCTCGGACTCCCCCTCGAGCCAGTCCAGCCGCTGGGCATCTTCGGAGGTCCCGAGCGTGCTGGTGACCAGGGCCTGCGTCTCACCCCGGGTGAACAGGGCCGAGCCGTGCGTGCGCGGGAGGACCCCAACCTCGCAGGTCACCTTGCGCACCTGGTCCGAGGCCCGACCGTCGAACCGGCGGCGTTCCACAAGGATCTCGTGCCGGCTGATCTTCTTGTGAAGATCGTTCAGGATGAGGGCCGCCTCCTCGCGCTTCAACGGCTCGGAGTCCGGGATCGCCTTGACCTGCTCGTCCATGAGGGCGGCGACGGCGCGGTACGAGTCGATCTTCACCGGTATCTTCATCGCCTGGTAGAGACGGTCGCGGCAGGCGGCTTCGATCTGGCGGTAGAGCGCGGGATCCAGCTCGCGGACCTTCGGCGCGCGCTTTGTCTTTCCGACCTCGCGTCGCAATTCCTCCTGCACTCCGACCAGCGTCCTGCAGTGCTGCTGGCCGAACCAGATCGCTTCGAGCATTTCGCGCTCGGAGACCTCGTTCGCGCCGGCCTCGACCATTACGACGTCCGTGGCGCTCCCCACCACGACCAGATCAAGCCGGCTGGACTCCATCTGCTCGTAGGTCGGGTTCAGGACATAACCCTGATCGCTGAGGCCGACGCGCACCGCGGCGATCGGGGTCGTGAACGGGATGTCGCTCAGGTGCAGCGCGGTCGAGGCGCCCGTGATCGCCAGCACGTCGGGATCGTTGGCGAGATCGGCCGACAGGACCAGGGCGATGACCTGCGTCTCGTACGACCAGCCCTTGGGAAACAACGGACGGATCGGACGGTCGATCATGCGCGAAGTGAGGGTCTCCTTCTCGTTCGGGCGCCCCTCCCGCTTGAAGAAACCGCCGGGGATCTTCCCGGCGGCGTAGGTGTTCTCGCGGTAATCGACGGTGAGGGGCAGGAAGCCCATGCCGGGCCGCTCCTTGCGCTCCGCGGTGGCCGTGACCAGGACGACGGTGTCCCCGTAGCGCACGGTGACGGAACCGTCCGCCTGCTTGGCGATCTTGCCGGTCTCGACGATCAGGGGTCTTCCGCCGAAATCAATGGTGCGTGTGCTCATCAAACAGTCTCCTCAGCCGGACAAGGCGCGCCACGCAGGCGTCCCGGGGTCCGATCGGGCGCATCAGGGCGCCCGGCGATTTATGGAAGGCACCATCGACGACCGACCGCGACTGTGGGCGGCGGCGGAGCGAGGACGAGGTCGAAGCCAGGGGAAGGGAAGACTGAACGGCCAGAAGTATGGATGAAGACAGGGTTCCCTTCTGGTGTTCCCCGGAGTCGGTCCTCAGTTTCGCTCGCAGCCATCCGGTTCGCGTGGATTCCGCCCGCGGGCGCGGTCGCCCGGGATCGCCGTGCCTTCCTATTTGCGAATCCCGAGCTTCTTGATCAGCTCTCGGTAGCGCTCCGCGTTCCTGTCCTTGAGGTAGTCCAGGAGGCGGCGGCGGGTCCCGACCATCTTGAGCAGGCCGCGGCGGGAATGATGATCCTTGGCGTGCGCGTTGAAATGCCCGGTCAGATCTTCGATCCGACGGCTCAGAATGGCAATCTGGACCTCGGGAGATCCCGTATCCGACGGGTGCGTCTGGTAAGAACTGATGATCTGGGTCTTGAGATCCTTCGTCAGTGCCATGCCTCGACTCGTTGCGGTTTCTTGCATCTCCCGTTGGTCTCGATTGAGGCGCCAATCTAACACATGTCGGGGGGCCTGTAAAGGCGATCCGGGGGAGTCCTATCCCGTGAACACGATCTGGGGGCGTATGACCGGCCGGGCCTCGGAAGGAGCCCGGAGCTGGACTTCGCCGATTCCGATGAGGCCCCCTTCGGGCCCCTTCAGGCGGCAGCGTCCGGCGGGCAGCGGCGGTCCCGGCGTCGCCACCTCGCTCAGTCCGCAGGGACGGCCGTGACGGATGGCGTGCGTGCCGGCGGCCGTGAGGACCAGTGTGGGGATTCCCAGAGGAATCTCCTCCATCGGAGTGATGCGTGATGTCGCGCGCGCCCCCAGCGCGATCAAGTCGTCGGGAGTGAGCGCGTCGTCGACGGAGAACGGACCGGCGGCCACCCGTCGGAGCGAGAAAAGATGCGCCCCGCAACCCAGGATGTCCCCGAGGTCGTGCGCGAATGCCCTGAGGTACGTTCCGGCGGACACCTGGGCTTCGAACGTCACGTCCGTTCCGGAGAGTCCCAGGAACCTCAGGACCCGGAAGGTCACCGTGGTGGGGGTCGGGGACACGGGCTTGTGGCTGCGGGCCAGCCTGTACATCGGCGTGCCGCGCACCTTCTTCGCCGAGAACACGGGCGGCACCTGCGTGATGGTTCCGCGGAACCGCTCGAAACCCGCCTCCACGGCCGCCGCGTCCACCTCCACGGCGCGCGCGGGACCCGTCGGGACGCCGTCCCGATCGTAGGTGTCGGTCGCGATCCCCAGACGCAGCGCGCCGCGATAGGTCTTGTCCATGCCCGACAGGAACGTCGCCAGGCGCGTCGCCCTGCCGATCATCAGAACAAGAAGCCCCGTCGCCATCGGATCGAGCGTGCCGGCGTGACCGATGCGCCTCACGCCGAGCACGCGGCGCGCCAGGGCCACCACGTCGTGGGAGGTGGGGCCTTCGGGCTTGTCCAGCAGGAGGACGCCGTCCAGTTCGCTGCCCATGCCGGACTACTCCTCCTCGTCGCCGGGCGTCCGCGGCCCGTCCTGATCGTGGATCTCCCGCAGCACGCGCTCGATCCGGTCGCCCCGTTCGAGCGACTCGTCCAGAACGAACACGACGCTCGGCGCGAAGCGGAGTCTCAGGTTCCGGAACAAGGCGCGCCGGAAGAATCCCGCCGCCGCATTGAGCGCCTTGATGGACACCTGCCGGGCGGCCGGCTCCGCGAGAACGCTCACGTGCACCCTCACGCTTTTCAGATCCGGGCTGACGGTGGCGCCGGTGATGGTCGCGAAGCCGACGCGCGGATCGCGCACCTCCCGCAGGAGCAGCCGGGAAATCTCGCCCTTGATGAGATCGGATACCCGCTCGGTGCGCGTGCTCACGGTGTCTCCCGGCGCGGGGCCCACGGGGGCCCCCACCGCATCAGGTGAGAAACTCGAGGTCGCAGCTCAGGACTTCGCCGGGGACCTTGCGCTCGACCTCGCTCTGGATCGATGAGAACGTCTGCTCGAGGGGCACCCGGGCGGCCGCGATGCCGACGATTCCCAGAGTGGCGCGCTGCCAGAGGTCCTGGTGATCGATTTCGGCGACCGAGACGTTGAAGTGCTGGCGCAGCCGGTCCTTCAAGCTGCGCAGCACCTGGCGCTTCTCCTTGAGAGATGCGACCGCGGGCAGATGGATCTGGATGACGCAGAGCGCGACGTTCACGGCTTCCGACCCGGGTGCGCGGGGGAGAGGTCCTCAGAGGTTCTTGACGGCGATCTTCTCGATCTTGAAGGCCTCGATGATGTCGCCGATTTTCACGTCATTGAAGTTGGCCAGGCCGATGCCGCACTCGTACCCCGCCTTCACTTCGCTGGCGTCGTCCTTGAAGCGCCTCAGGGAGGCCACCTTGCCCGTGTACACCACCACGTTGTCCCTCAGCAGGCGCACCTCGGCGCTGCGCGTGATCTTGCCGTCTCCGACATGACAACCGGCGACCGTGCCGATCTTCGGCACCTTGAAGACCTGACGCACCTCGGCCCTGCCCAGGTAGACCTCTTTCGCCTCGGGCTCCAGGAGCCCCAGCATGGCGTTCTTGATCTCGTTCGTGATGTCATAGATCACCGAGTGCAGCCGGATATCGACCTTCTCTTTCTCGGCCAGGTCCTGGGCGCTGCGCTCGGGACGCACGTTGTACCCGACGATGATGGCGTTGCTGGCCGAGGCGAGATGGACATCGGTCTCGGTGATCGCACCCGACCCCGCGTGGATGATCCGGATCTTCACCTTGTCGGAGGGCAGGTCCGTGAGGCTCTTCGAGAGGGCCTCGACCGATCCCTGGACGTCCGCCTTGACCACCAGCGGCAACTCCTTGACCATCCCCTCCTTGATCTGCTGGTACAGGTGGTCGAGGGTGAGCCGCGAGGATTTGGCCATCGCCTCCTGGCGCAGCTTCTGCTGGCGGAACGCCCCGATCTGCCGAACCTTCCATTCATCCTCCAGCACCTGGAACGGGTTCCCGGCCTCGGGGACGCCTTCGAGTCCCAGGACTTCGACGGGGATGGACGGACCGGCCTCCTTCACGCGGTGTCCGAGATCGTCGAACATGGCGCGCACCTTTCCATGAATCGCGCCGGCGATGAACGGATGGCCGATTCTGAGCGTGCCGCGCTGCACGAGGACCGTGGCGACCGGCCCGCGCGAGCGATCGAGCCGGGACTCCAGGACCACGCCGGACGCCAGGGACGAAGGATCGGACTTCAGGTCCAGCATGTCGGCGGACAGGAGGATCATCTCCAGCAGATCGTCGATACCGGTTTTCTGCTTGGCGGAGACCTGCACCGACACAACGTCACCACCCCAGTCCTCGACCAGGAGACCCTGGTCCGCGAGCTGCTTCTTCACGCGATCGAGATTGGCACCGGGTTTGTCGATCTTGTTGATCGCGACCACCATCGGCACCCCCGCTGCGCGGGCGTGGTGCATCGCCTCGGTCGTCTGCGGCATGACGCCGTCGTCGGCCGCCACGACCAGGATCACGATATCCGTGACCCTGGCGCCGCGCGCGCGCATCATGGTGAACGCCTCGTGGCCGGGTGTGTCGATGAACGTGATGCCGCGCGCACGGCGGCGGATGTGGTAGGCGCCGATATGCTGCGTGATGCCGCCGGCCTCCCCGCCGGCGATGTTGGACTCGCGGATCGCATCCAGGAGGGAGGTCTTGCCGTGGTCGACGTGTCCCATGATCGTCACGACCGGATCGCGCGGGCGCAGGTCCGCGGGAACGGCCTCCCGGGTCTGCTCGATCGACACTTCTTCCTCGAACGTGATGACCTTGGCGTCGAATCCGAACTCCCGGCACACCTCCCTGGCGACGTTGACGTCGAGGGGCTGGTTGATCGTGGCCATGATGCCTCGACCCAGGAGTTTCGTGATGATGTCCTTGGCCTTGCGATCCATCTTCTCCGACAGCTCCTTGATCGTCACCCCCTCCGTGATCGTGATTTCCTGAAGGATCTCGGGCACCTGGGGAGGTGGGGGAGGAGGAGCCGGGCGCGCCAACGGCGGCGGCACGGCCTGCGGCCGAGTGGCCTGGGCGGTCGCCGCGGCCGTGGCCGGTGAACCGGCGCGACGCGGCGCCTCGCCGCGTGACACGGGGCGGAGCGGCGTGGCTGGTGCTCCGGAGCGCGGCGGCATCACCGGCCGCGCGCCGGCGGGCGCGGTCGGGCTGAGCGGACCGACCGTGCGGGGCGGCAGCGGGCGCTGTGGCTGCACCGCTCCGGACGTGTGGCGTGTCGGGACCGCGGTGGGCTTCTGACCGGGTGAAGGAACTCCTGCGGCGGGGCGTCCGGTCGGTGTGGGAGGCGTCCCCGGACGGGCCGGCGGGGCCGAGACTGGACCTCGGACCAGGCCGGGTCTCGGAACTGCCGTGGCCGCCTGCGGCCGCTGCGGGATGTTCGTGCCTCCTGGCCGGACCTGAGCGACCGGGACCGGACGAGACTGCGTGCCCTGCGTCGCGTGCGGCCCCGCCTGCCCCGCGGGCGCCCCTGGCCGCGGAGGAGCGGGCACCGTCGGCCGCGCGGTCGCCCCGGCGGGGCGGGGAACGGTAGCGGTAGGCGTCGGCGCCGATGATTTCACCGGGGGTTTGAGAGGCGTGGCGGCGGCTGGTTTCGCCACGCTGCCCTTGGCTGGGGCCACGGGCGTGGTCTTTGGCGCCGGGGGAGCCGGCTTGGGCGCCATCGGGGAAACGCCCGCCGTCTCGTCGGCAGACTGAGTCCGGGCGCCAGTTCTCGAGACCACTCGGGCGATGGTCGGTTGTTTTGCCGGCGGCGCAGGGCTCGGACGGTCCGCCTGCGCCTTTCCGGTGGATGGGGCGGCCGATCTCAGTCGTGCCGCAACCTCGTCATCAACGGTGCTCAGGTTCGACTTGACCTCGGCACCCAACTCACGCAAGCGCGCCAGCAGGTCGGCGACCTTCAGATTGAGCTCCTTGGCGAGCTGGCCCACGCGAATCTTCGCCATTTAGTCGCCCTCCCTGCGCTCGCCGGCGGTGTTATCGATGGGCTCGGTGTGGGGTGTCGCGGCCTCCTCCGCCGCTGGACTGGCGGCATCGTCATCGGACTCCGACGGTTCCACCCCGCCTTCGCCGGCTTCGTCTTCCTCCACGCCGGCGGCCGGGGCCTCCGCCACCGACTCCGCGGCCTGGCGGGCCGCCTCCTCCGCTGCCGCCTCCTCGGCCAGACGCGCCTGCTCCTCGGCCTGGCGCGCCGCCTCCTCCGCCGCCACGCGTTCGGCTTCGATCCGCTCCTCCTCCTCGCGCTCGGCGCGGACCTGCAGGCCGGCCTGTGCCGCAGCGAGGATCTTCTCGGCGGTCTTTGGACCGACCCCGGGGACGTTCGTCAGCCCGTCGAGCCCTGCGGCGGTGATGGCGTCCAGGCTCTGGACGCCGCCCTCCTGCAGCTTCTGAACGAGCTTCTCGCTCACGCCTTCGAGGCTGGCCATCTCGCGGGCGTCCCGTGCCATGCGCTCCATCTCGGCCTGAACCTCGCGCTTCTTTTCCTGCTCGCTCTTGATGTCGATTTTCCAGCCGGCGAGACGCGACGCCAGGCGCACGTTCTGTCCCTTCTTGCCTATGGCCAGTGACAGCTGCTCGTCGTCGACGACCACCTCGAGCGTCTTGTTTTCGGGATCGGTGATCTGCACGCGGTTGATCTTCGCGGGATTGAGCGAGTTGGTGACGAAGGTGCTGACGTCATCGGAGAACTCGACGATGTCGATCTTCTCGCCGCGCAGCTCGCGGATGATCGACTGCACTCGCGAGCCCTTCATCCCGACGCACGCCCCCACGGGATCGACATCCCGGTCCTTCGATCGCACGGCCACCTTGGCGCGATCACCCGGATCGTGCACGGCCCTCTCGATCTGCACCGTTCCGTCGTAGATCTCGGGGACCTCCATCTCGAACAGCTTGATCAGGAGCCGCTCATCGGTTCGGGACAGGATGACCTGGGGTCCCTTGGCGTTCCGGTCCACGTCGACGATCACGGCCCGGACCCGGTCGCCCTGGCTGTAGCGCTCGGCCTTCGACTGTTCTTTCTTGGGCAGGATGCCCTCGGTGCGTCCGAGATCGATGATGATGCTGCCACGCTCGAACCGCTTGACGACACCGTTCACCAGCTCTCCCGCCCGACCGATGTATTCCTTGTAGACGTTGTCGCGCTCGGCCTCCCGGACCTTCTGAAAAATGATCTGCTTGGCGGCCTGCGCAGCGATGCGTCCGAGCTGAGCCAGCTCCTCCTTGGGCTTCGGGATCTCCACGATGCCTTCTTCGTTGGCGGGCAGGGTCATCTCCTCCGCCTCGTTCGGAGAGATCTCCAGATCGGGATTGGTCACGTCGTCGACGATCTTCTTGCGGGCGAACACCGCCAGAGAACCGGTGTCGCGGTCGAACCTGGCCCCGAGGTCTTCCTTGGTGCGAAAATACTTCTTGGCGGCGGCCGCGTAGGCGTCCTCCACCGCCTGAATGATGATGTCGACCTCGATCCCCTTCTCC
>Ga0137409_10002806_pt1 | contig 18552 bp, 27 predicted proteins | sample CZODoug1_16funga_FD_122059 | JGI IMG/M metagenome (GOLD analysis project Ga0137409, IMG submission 122059) | Vadose zone soil fungal communities from Angelo Coast Range Reserve, California, USA - CZODoug1_16fungal (Hybrid Assembly) | ecosystem: Environmental > Terrestrial > Soil > Vadose zone... | reverse complement strand
GCGCGCCAGCGTCGCGTTGTTGACGCCCTGACTGCCCGGCGATTCATTGTTGACGGTGACCTGGCCGTTGTTGTCGGCGGTCGCGGAGGATTCTTCCCGGGTCTGGCTCGAGCGCAGCACCCGGCCTTCGGGATCGTATTTGTCCGAAGTCTGGGTGATCTTGTTGTAGTCGAAATCGGCCGAGAGCTGGACCCGGGCGCGGCCGGCTCCGACCACCGACGACACGATCGCCTCGACCTGGTTGCGCATCCGCTTCTCGAAGCCGGCGCGGCGCTCGTCGCCGGCGGCATTATCGGCTTCGCCGCTGGCGCCGTCGGCCAGCAATTGACCGGCTTCGTCGACGATCGAGACCCGTTGCGGCTTCAGCCCGTTGACGGCGGAGGCGACGACGTGGCGGATGGCGCGGATCTGCTGCGGCTCGAGGGCGCCGCGCACGCGCACGACGATCGAGGCCGACGGCTCCGGCGTTTCGCGCGCAAACAGCGGCCGCTCCGGCAGCACCAGATGGACCCGGGCGGCCTGGATGCGGTCGATGGCGCGGATGGTGCGGGCAAGTTCACCCTCCAGCGCGCGGAGATGATTGATGTTCTGGACGAAGCTGGTGGTGCCGAGCGCGTCGGATTTGTCGAAGATTTCGTAGCCGACGCCGCCGCCCTTGGGCAGGCCGCCCTCGGCGAGCTTCATTCGCAGCCGCGTCACCTTGTCCTTCGGAACCATGATCACGGCGCCGTCGTTGCGCAGCTCGAAGGGTATAGCCTGCCGCTCGAGGTCCTTGATGATCCCGTTGGAGTCTTCGGTTGAGAGGTCGGTAAACAGCGTGGTCATCTGCGGCGTGGTGACGCGCATGATGACAAAGGCGAAAAACCCGATCAGCGCGGCCGTCACCGCGACCATCGCCATCAGGCGCGAAGCGCCCAGACCCTTCAGGAAACTTACCAGACCCTGCAAAACCAACCCGCCCCTAGTTTCGGCCCCCCGGGAGCCGACTGGGCAATTATTGCCTATGGGATGGTTTCGATATGGTTAACGAAGGTTAAGGTCGGCGGCAAAAGTTTGAAAATGAAAAAAATCGGCTTCGCGAAGCGAGGCCGATTTTCGTCAAATGCCGCTCAATCCTGGAAAAGCGCTTATTGCCGGTATTGCTGGATACGGGTGGTACGCAGCCCGGCAAGGCCATGCTGATCGATGGAAAACTGCCAGGATAGGAATTCGTCGACCGTCAGCGTGTAGCGGCTGCAAGCCTCCTCGAGGGAGAGCAGGCCGCCGCGAACCGCGGCAACGACTTCGGCCTTACGGCGGATGACCCACCGTTTGGTCCCGGGCGCGGGCAAATCCGCAATTGTTAACGGACTGCCGTCGGGCCCGATGACGTATTTTACCCTCGGGCGATGGGGTTCTGTCATGGCGTACTCACAAACTCTCAACCACTGAACTCACTGTGAGAACCTACGCCCCCCGGCTTAAAATTTGCCTAAGCTCAAGGCTTCAATACAAATCTCCTTGAAAATGCTTTCAACGCCTGCGGCCCGGCGTCCGGGAGACGCCGGGCCGGGCAGGGCTTTCGTTGGTGTAACCGGGGCCTGCGCGCCGCGCTCGAACGCCGCTAGGTGGTGGGCGTGGTGGCAGGCGTGTCGGGAACGGTGGCGGCGCGGACCACGCGCCGGATCTGATCGGTCGTATAATTCTGCCCGCCGATCGAGAGCAAAGCCGGCGAGGCGGTGAGATCGACGGAGTCGACCACGCCCTGGATCTCCGTCGCGATGGCGACGTCCTTGCCCGTCGTATCCTTGCCGGTCGCGGTCAGCTTGTAGGCGCCGGCCGGCCACTGCGTGCCGTCATTGCCCTTGCCGTCCCAAACGAAACTGGCGTTGCCCTGGGTCAGCGCAAAGTTGCCGGAATAGACGGTCTGCCCCGCCGTGTTGGTGATCGTGATCGCGGCGGTCGTATCCTTCGCAGCTTTCAGATTCCAGGTCGCCGAACCGTCGAACTGCTGGGTGCTGCCGTCGACGGCGACGGTGTTGCCGACATAGATCAGTGCCTGTGTCGCCTGCGCGCTCTTTTCGATATCGACCAGCGACTTCAACTGATCGTTCGATTTGAGCTGCTGCTCGACGCCGGCGAACTGCACGAGCTGCTGGGTGAACTGGTTGGTATCGAGCGGGTCGAGCGGGTTCTGGTTCTGTAGCTGCGTCGTCAGCAGCGTCAGAAAGGTCTGGAAATTATCCGCAATCCCCGTCGTTGCCGTGGAGGCGGTGCTGGTGGTGCCCGGACTGGTCGTTGCCGGCGCCGATACGACCGTACCCGGCATTGTTGCATCGACTGACATGGTGATCTCCTCAGACCTTGATATCGACGCCGCTGCTCGAACCGAGCATGCGGCCATAGGTTCGTCCCGCGACGGCCGCGGGAATGCTGTCGTCTTCGCTGACGATCAGTCGATGCGCATTGCGGCCCGATCCGCTGTCGCCGTTCTGACCGGATGAGGATTGGTCGCGCAGGCTGAACTGCAGGCCGCCGTCTCCGGTCCGAAAGCCGGCGTCATCCAGCGCGCGCTGCAGCTGCGGCGCGTCCTGGCGCAGCATCGACAGCGTTTCCGGCTTCTCGACCATCAAATGCGAGGTCACATGGCCGTTGCGATCGACATCGATGCGAACGTCGATGCGGCCGAGATCGGCCGGATCGAGCCGGATCTCGAAACGGCTCTTGCCGCTGCGTGCCGTCACCGCGATCTCCATCGCGAGCCCGCTCAATGGCACCGCGTCGCCTGTCGCCGCCGCGGCGGTCAAGGTGCTCGCGTGAGCAACTGACGTCGCGCCAGCGTGAAGCTGCGGCTGGATCGTGCCCGCCGCCTGGATGCCGGCGTTCGATGCGTCGGGCAGCGGCTGTCCTGCCGGGTGGGTCGAATGTGCTTGCGCTGATGTGTTGGCGGCTGATGCCGGCGCGGCGCCGGCGGAAGCGTCCGCTTTCGCCGCATCGACGATGCCGCTGTCGGCCTTCGCTTTACCTGCGGCGGCCGTCGCTTGCGCGACGCCGTTGGCGGGAATCCGTGTCGGTACGGCCGTCGCCGAAGCATCGGCGGTGTCGGCTGCGGTGTCGGTGTCGTCGGACGCCGCTGTCCCAGTGAGTGTCGCCGCGGCAGTTTTGATATGCGCGGCTTTCGGCGCGGCAGGGACCGTCGCGGCGGGGGCTGTCGCGGCCGCGGCTACCGCCCCATTGGTCGCGGCGGCGGCGGCGGCTTCGGTGTGGGTGGCCGCCATAGTCACTGGGACTGCGAGCGCCTCGCTGGCTGCGGTCTGAACATCGATCTTTGCGGCTGCATTGGGGTTGGTTGCGGTGGTCAACGCTGCGGTGTCGGAATCGACTCCGGCTTGCGGCGACGTGTCAGCCGGTGTGGCAGCCGGTGTGGCGCTGGCGGTGGGTGAACTGGCAGCGATGGCCGCGGCTGCGATCGCAAGCGGCGCGGTGGCTTTGCCGGACGCAGGTGCTGCGGGAGCATTGGCCGGCGCGGTGGCGACGGAGATTGGTACCGCGACCGCATTGGGCGTGGTCACGGCCGGTTCGTCCTTTTGCTTTTGCGCCGGCTCGTCGCGATCGGCCGAGGGTTTCGTCGCAGGCGTATCGTCGGAAGCCGGCTTGTCGCTTGATTTGGCGGCGGCGTTTTTCGAATTGCCGGACTTCGATTCGGACTGCTCGACCGCATCATCGCCGGTGTCGGTATTGGAGCGCTGCCGGGCGGCGGCGCGATCGTCGGAATCATTGCTCGCCGCCCGGTCGGCAGCGGCGCTATTGCGCGATCGTCTGTCGTCGGCGGCTGCGGAGGCATCGTCGGAGCGGCGTTGCGCTGTGGATTGGTCCTGTGTCCGGTCGGCTGACCTGTCGGCGGCGGTGCTGCTGTCGACCAGAGCTGCGAAACTATCGTTTCCCTGCGACGGGGCGGACCTCGGCGGCGGCGGGCCTTGAAAAGACAGGTTGGTCGGTTCGGACGTGACGCTAAACACAGGGCGGCCTCTCGATCTCTGGTCTCAGCTATGGTCAGCAAGGACCGGGCCATCCCGGGGTTCCAGAAAATACCCTTATATTTCAATTGGTTGTCCGCATATCGGCAAAGCTGCCTAGCCGCGCGGCGGTGCCTTTTTCCTGCCCGGCGGCAAGATTTGCCCCGTTTGCCTCAGGCAAAACCGGGCTGCCTGATTGCCTCGCGGGAATACGGCCTATATTAAAGGGTGGCTTTCAGCCGTTACGGTCGGGCTCCATCCGCCTGCCGCGGCCGCTCCAAGGCCTTCTACCGACAAGGCTTTTTTTGACCGCGAACGGTGCCATGCTCCGCCGCGGTCGCATCGATGACCGTTACCACAAAGCCTGCTGCAACCATCGATACCCCTTTAGCTGCTGAAGAAGCGGCTAAAGGGAAAACCAATCTGGATCAACCGGCTCCCAACACGGAAACTCTGCCGGAGGTGCCCATGCTACCGCCGATGCCAGCTCGAGCTGTTCCGGAGACTGCCGAGGAGCCGCCACCGCCGACGAGCCAGGTGTTAGGGTCCGAGCACGAGCATCACTTTACCGTCGGCGAACGGCGTTACCGGGTGCGGGATTTCTGGACAACGCATCTTGAGTTCGAGGCGTTTCGCGAACGCTTTTCGCTGGAGTACAGAAACTTTGAGCAGTTGCTGTTAGCTGAGGGCGTGGTCGAAAGGCAAGAGATCGTCGGCGCCTACTACGTGAACGAAGGCAGTGACGGGGACCTGGCGGTCCCGGCTGAAAGCTGAGGAGACGAAAGAGTCATGGCGAAAGAGAAATTTGACCGAAACAAGCCGCACGTGAACGTGGGGACGATTGGGCACATTGATCACGGGAAGACGACGTTGACGGCGGCGATCACGAAGGTGCTCTCGAAGCACAACCCGAAGAACACGTTCCGGTCGTTTGATTCGATCGACAACGCGCCGGAAGAAAAGGCTCGAGGGATCACGATTGCGACGGCGCACGTTGAGTACGAGACGCCGAACCGGCATTACGCGCACGTGGATTGCCCTGGGCACGCGGATTACATCAAGAACATGATCACGGGCGCGGCGCAGATGGACGGCGGGATTCTGGTGGTGGCGGCGACGGATGGTCCGATGCCGCAAACGCGGGAGCACGTGCTGTTGGCGCGGCAGGTGGGCGTGCCGTACCTGGTGGTGGCCTTGAATAAGTGCGACGCGGTGGATGATCCCGAACTGCTGGAGTTGGTGGAGCTGGAAGTGCGGGAATTGCTCTCGAGCTATCAGTTTCCGGGGGACAAGGTGCCGGTGGTGAAGTTGTCGGCGTTGGGGGCGTTGAACGGGGAAGCGAAGTGGGAAAAGCAGATAGACGAGCTCATGAAGGCGGTGGATGAGTACATACCGCAGCCGGCGCGCGATCTGGACAAGCCGTTTCTGATGCCGATCGAAGATATCTTCTCGATTTCGGGGCGCGGCACGGTGGTGACGGGCCGGATTGAGCGTGGCAAGACCAAGGTGGGGGAGGAAGTCGAGATCGTGGGTTTCCGCGACACGCGCAAGACGGTGGTGACGGGAATCGAAATGTTCAAAAAGTCGCTGGATGAAGGACTGGCTGGCGACAACGCCGGACTGCTGCTGCGCGGCATAGGCAAGGATGACGTGGAGCGGGGCATGGTCATCGCCAAGCCGGGCTCGATCACGCCGCACACGAAGTTCAGGGCTGAGGTTTACATTTTGACGAAGGAAGAAGGCGGCAGACATACGCCGTTCTTCAAGGGCTACCGGCCGCAGTTTTATTTCCGTACGACGGACGTGACGGGAGTGGCGGAGTTGCCGGCGGGCACGGAGATGGTGATGCCAGGGGACAACGTGGCACTGGAGATTGAGCTGATTACTCCGGTGGCGATGGACAAGGGCTTGCGCTTTGCCATTCGTGAAGGCGGGCACACGGTGGGAGCGGGAACGATTTCCGAGGTTATCAAGTAAGAAGGGGCTGGCGGCCGGTGGCCGTTTAGCATCAACCACGAACGCGGCTTGCCGCTTGCCGCACGTTCTTTCCTCCGGTTGGACCGGAGGGGCGAGAGAGAGAAACAGAGTGATTGGAAAAGAAAGAATTCGGATTCGGTTGAAGGCTTACGACTATCGCATCCTCGACCAGTCGACGGGCGAGATTGTGGAAACAGCCAAACGCACCGGGGCGCAGATTGCGGGACCGATTCCGCTGCCCACGGTCAAGAACAAGTATTGCGTGCTGCGTTCCCCGCACGTGGACAAGAAGTCGCGAGAAGCGTTTGAGATTCGCACGCACAAGCGCCTTCTCGACATTCTGGAGCCGACGCAGCAGACAGTGGACGCGCTGATGAAGCTGGATCTTCCGGCGGGCGTGGACGTTGAAATCAAGGCGTTTGGCAAAGAGCACAAGTAAGGCGCGAGGTTTTTGGCAGGTCACGGCTTCAGCCGTGACATCCAGGAGCGGAACAACGAGGGCTTTAGCCCCCGGGCGAAGTGGAAGAAGCGGAGAAATTAGGCAATGGCTAGCACAGTCGCTGGAATTTTAGGCAAGAAGGTCGGCATGACGCAGTTGTTCGATGACAAGGGCGACGTTCGCCCGGTCACCGTGCTCAAGGCCGGTCCCTGCGTCGTGACGCAGCGCAAGACGGCCAAGCGCGACGGCTACGATGCAGCGCAGATTGGCCTGGTCGAGTTTGTAAAAGAAAAGAAGCTGAGCAAGGCCGCCCTCGGCCACCTGAAGAAGAATGACGTTCCCCCGGTTCGCGTGCTGCGCGAAGTGCCCATCGTCATCGAAGGTGTGGGCGGCAAACCGGGTACGGAAGAAGAAGGCGGCGAAGGCCAGGTCAAGGCCGGCGACCGCGTGTTGGTGGAGATTTTCGAAAACGAAAAGTTCGTCGACATCATCGGAACCAGCAAGGGCCGTGGGTTTGCGGGCGTCGTGAAGCGCCACAAGTTTGCCGGCGGTCCAAAGTCACATGGATCGATGTTCCAAATCACCGGTTCGATCGGTTCTTCGGCATTCCCGTCGCGCGTGTTCAAGGGTATGCGCATGTCGGGCCACATGGGTACCGACCGCGTGACGGTCCGCAATCTGCGCATCCTGGGCGTCGATAAGGAAGAAAATCTGCTTGTGATAGAGGGCGCAGTTCCTGGCGCGCAGGACGCGTATGTGTTGATATTGAAAGCCAAGCGTCCACCCCGAGAGCGGCGTGGATTTGCCGGAACGACCACGGTCGATCCGTTGAAGGCAGCCAAGCGCGCGGCGAAAAAAGGCTAATTAAGAAATTAGAACAAGACGGAAAGCATATGGCATCGATTGACGTAATTAATTTGACGGGCAAGAAGGTCGGCAGCATGACGCTGTCGGACGACGTGTTCGGAGCGGTGAACGAGGACCTGCTCTGGGAGGCGATCCGGCACTATCGCGCTGGACAGCGCGCCGGTACGCATGCCACCAAGAACAAGAAGCTGGTCTCGGGCGCAGGCAAGAAGCTCTGGAAGCAAAAGGGTACGGGCCGGGCGCGCGTCGGGTCGATCCGTTCGCCTCTATGGCGGCATGGCGGCACGGTACACGGACCGCAACCCCGCTCCTACGACTACGATTTTCCGCGCAAGAAGCTCCTGGGCGCATTGCGCTCTGCTCTGGCGGCGAAGTTTGCCGATGGCAAGTTGTTTGTCGTCTCCGATTTTGAATTAAAAGACGCGAAGACCAAGGGCTTCCGCAAAACACTCGACAGTCTGAAAATTGAAAAGACCGCACTACTGGTCGAAGGTGCGGAGAACAAGAATCTCGAACTCAGCTCGCGCAATTTGAAGGGCGTTGAGCTGATTCGCGGCAATCAGGTGCATCCGTTCCATCTATTGCGCTACGACGTGGCCGTGTTCGCGCAGCCGGTGCTGGAGAAGCTGCAGGCGACGCTGACGACTTCGGCGCCGAAGCGGTCGTCCGGAGTGCAAGCGGAGGTGGCTTCATGAAGTCGGCATATCAGATTTTGAAACGGCCCATCATCACGGAAAAAGGCCTCGGAGTAAAAGAAACCGAAGCCACGCTCGTGTTCGAAGTGGCTCCGGAAGCGACCAAGACCGAGATCAAAGAAGCCGTGCAGACGATTTTCAAGGTCAAGGTTTCCTCCGTGCGCACCGCGAATTATCTCGGCAAAGAGCGACGCCGGGGACGTTTTACCGGGTACCGTCCGGACTGGAAAAAGGCTTACGTACGGCTGAAGTCGGGCGAGAAGATGCCGGAATACGCGCAGAATCTGTAGGGACCGGCTCTCTGCTGTCAGCTATCGGCTGTCGGCTAGGGGCCAATAAAAGAATCAAGCTGATAGCCGAGAGCTGACAGCCGAGAGCAAGGTTTCATATGGCGATTAAGACTTACAAACCGAGAACCGAGACGCTGCGCTTCAAGACGACCATCGTCAATGACGATCTGACGACGGACCGTCCGCACAAGCCGCTGACGTCGCCCCGCCTGCGCACCGGCGGACGCCGCAATTCGGGCGATCTAACCAGCCGTTTTCGTGGCGGCGGGCACAAACGCAAGCTGCGCGACATCGATTTCAAGCGCAATAAGACCGGCATTCCCGCGAAAGTGGTGACGATCGAGTACGATCCCAACCGGTCTTCACGGATCGCGCTTCTCGCTTATGCTGATGGCGAAAAGCGCTACATCCTCCAGCCCGATGGCCTCAAGGTCGGGCAGCACGTGGTCAGCGGACCGGAAGCCGACATCCTCGTGGGCAACGCGTTGCCGCTACGCAATATTCCTCCTGGCACGACGGTGCACAACGTCGAGCTGCGTCCCGGCAAAGGGGCGCAGATGGTGCGCTCCGCTGGTGGATCTGCACAGCTCGTCGCGAAGGAAGGCGACTATGCGCTGGTCAAGCTGCCTTCGGGAGAAACGCGCAAGGTGCTGGTCGATTGCATGGCCACCATCGGGCAAGTCGGCAATTCTGATCACGAAAATATTTCCATTGGCAAGGCGGGACGCAACCGCTGGCTGGGCAAGAAGCCGCACAACCGCGGCGTATCCATGAACCCAGTCGATCACCCGCACGGCGGTGGTGAAGGCAAGACCAGCGGCGGACGGCATCCGGTTACGCCCTGGGGCCAGCCGACGCGTGGTTACAAGACGCGCAACAACAAGCGTACGGACAAGTTCATTGTGGGACGCAAGAAGAGCAAGTAAGTGTTTTTGGAAGTAGAAGCAGAGGCGTAGTTGTAAAGGCAGTTCAGAATTTTTAACAGGATTCGAGAAACGATTTATGGCACGTTCAACCAAAAAAGGCGCATTCATCGACGGCCACTTGCTGGCGAAGATCGAAGGCATGAACGCCCGCAACGACAAGAAAGTGGTTCGCACCTGGTCGCGGCGCTCGACCATCCTGCCCGAAATGGTTGGTCACACGGTCGCCGTGCACAATGGCCGGAAGTTTATTCCGGTGTATGTGACGGAAAACATGGTCGGCCACAAGCTGGGCGAATTCAGCCTGACGCGGACGTTCAAGGGCCACTCGATGAAGGCGGCCACCGAAACGGCGGCGCGTCCCGCGGCGGCTCCGGCGGCGAAGTAACAACGGCTTAGAGCTTTTGGAACGAAGAGAGAGAGCTATGGAATTTACAGCAACAGCCCGGTTCCAGCGCGTATCGCCGCAGAAGGCGCGGCTCGTGCTCGACCTGATCAAGGGCCAACGAGTTTCGGACGCGTTCAGCACGCTGGCTTTTACCAAGAAACGCATTGCCGGTCCGGTGGAGAAGCTGCTGCGATCGGCGGTCGACAACGCGAATTATCTGAGCCAAGAAAAGGGCTTGGATGTCGACGTTGACGACCTGGTCGTCAAGAGCGCGGTGGCCGGCGACGGTCCGCGGTTGAAGCGCATCCGTCCCGCTCCTATGGGCAGGGCGTTCCGCTATGTCCGGCGTATGGCGCACATTGTCATCGTGCTGGGTGAGCGAACTTCCAAGAGCGCAGAACTGAAGAAAGATGCCCAGGGCGAAGCCGGCAAGGCGGTCGCCAAGGGTGCCAAACCGGCGAAAGCCAAGGCTGGCGCAGCGGCAAAGAGCAAGAAGAAGCCAGCGGCGCGCAATTGGGAAAAAGCGGCGCGTTAAGAATTTAGAAAGATTTAGCAGCAGGTTTTCAGGAGACACGATGGGTCAAAAAGTTCACCCTTACGGATTTCGCCTCGGCTACACCAAGCCGTGGAAGTCGCGCTGGTTTGTCGAGAAGGACTACGACAAGCTTCTGCTGGAAGACGTCAAGCTGAAGGCCGAGCTGAAAGAGAAGCTCAAGTCGGCTGGCATCAGCTCGGTCGAAATCGAGCGTCCCGGCAACAAGTTACGCATCATTGTGCGTACGGCGCGTCCCGGAATCATCATCGGGCGCAAGGGCGCCGAGATCGACAAGCTCAAGGCGGATCTTCAGGTTCGCAGCAAACGCGACGTGCATCTGGACATTCAGGAAGTGCACAAGCCCGAGCTCGACGCCCAGCTGGTTTCAGAATCGATCGCACTGCAACTGGAAAAGCGCGTGGGCTTCCGCCGGGCGATGCGCAAGTCCGTCGACTCGGCACAGCGCTTTGGCTGCAAAGGAATCAAGGTCCGCGTGGGCGGCCGCCTGAATGGCAATGAAATCGCCCGTTCCGAGTGGTATCTGCAAGGCCGTCTCCCGCTGCACACGTTGCGGGCGGATATTGATTACGGTTTCACCGAGGCGCGTACCACCTACGGTGTGATCGGCGTGAAGGTTTGGATTTACCGCGGAGAAATCTTGCCGCCGGCGAAGAAGCGTTCGCCGCAGGCGGGGGCTCCGACCGGCGCGTTCTAAAGTTCGCCAGAGGCGAGCTTTGGAAAGCGTCACAGAATTTTGAGCACAAGCGGGAATTGGATATTTCGTTATGTTGATGCCCAAGAAAGTGAAGTACCGCAAGCAACAGCGCGGGCGCATGACCGGTAAAGCCTGGACCGGGAGCCAGCTCTCCTTTGGCGATTTCGGAATTAAGACGCTGGAGCCGGGTTACATCACCGACCGGCAGATTGAAGCCAGCCGTATCGCCATTACGCGTTTCGTCAAGCGTGGCGGCAAAGTCTGGATTCGCGTGTTCCCGGACAAGCCGGTCACGAAGAAGCCGGCTGAAACTCGTATGGGTAAAGGCAAGGGCGCTCCGGATCACTGGGTCGCCGTGGTCAAGCCGGGCCGCATCTTGTTCGAGATGGAAGGCGTCTCGCGCGTCGATGCCATGGAAGCCATGCGTCTGGCGTCGCACAAGCTTTCGTTGCGTACCAAGTTCGTAGCGCGCGAAGGGCACGTTTAGATTCGCGATTTGAAATTTGTAATTTGAGAGAAACATGGAAACCGACAAGATACGTAATCTAACGAGCGACGAACTGGTCCACCAGGAAAAAGAGAGCATGGACCAGCTCTTCCGCCTGAAGTTTCAGATGAAGATGGGCCAGACCGAGAGCCTGAACAAGATTCGCGGCCTGCGCAAGGATATCGCGCGCATCAAGACGATTGCCCGCCAGCGCGAGCTCGGTGCCGGAGAGAGTTCCGCGCCGAAGGCGGCAGTGCAAGCTGCAGCGAAGGCCCCGGCCAAATCTGGCACGAAGGCTGCAGCCAAGCCGGCAGCGAGAGCTAAGAGAGCCGCGAAGAAAACGGAGAAGAAGTGATGGCTGAAACGAAAACAGCAACTGCCCCGCGCAAGAGCAAGCGCAAGGTGCTCGTCGGCGAAGTGGTGTCGACCAAGATGCAAAAGACCATCGTTATCGAAGTGACGCGCAAGTTTTCGCACCCGCTCTACACGCGCGTTATGTCGCGCGACAAGCGCTTTTACGCGCACGACGAGAAAAAGGAAGCGCATGTTGGCGATGTAGTCCGCATCGAAGAGACGCGCCCGCTGTCAAAATTGAAGCGCTGGAGGCTGTTGGAAATTGTGCGCCGTTCGACCCTGGCGCCGGAAGTGGCCGCCCTGGCGGTCGAGTAAGAAAGCCGGTCGAGTAAGGCCGGGCCGATAGCGTTGGATCGGGTAAGAGACGAGATTCGAGGAGATTGACCGTATGTCCGTAATGATGCGCAGCATGCTCGAGGTGGCCGACAACTCCGGCGCCCGCAAGTTGCAGATGATTCTGCCACTCGGCGGCGACGTGGGTTCGCACGCTACGCTGGGCGACGTAATTACGGCCAGCGTGAAGGAAGCCGCGCCGGATGGCACGGCCAAGAAGGGCACAGTCGTGAAAGCAGTGATCGTCCGCACCAGAAAAGAACAGCGCCGGCGCGATGGCACCTACATCCGTTTCGATACCAACGCCGCCGTGCTGATCAACGACACCGGCGAACCAATTGGGACTCGCGTATTTGGTCCCGTGGCCCGCGAGCTGCGCGATAAGAAGTTTTTGAAGATTGTGTCCCTGGCGCCGGAAGTTCTGTAGCGAGTACGTCGAAAGCAGAAGTTTGGAACTGAAAGTTTAGGAACTGATATGGCAAAAGCTGAAGCGACAACGGAACGCAAGAGAATCGAGATTCACCGCAACGATACCGTCAAGGTCATCGCCGGCAAGGACAAAGGCAAGCAGGGCCGCGTACTGCGCGTGTTTCCTGGTGACAATAAGCTTCTGGTCGAGCACGTCATGATGGTGCGCAAGCACGTCAAGGCCAATCCGCCCCGCGTCAAGGGCGGTATTGCCGAGCAGGAGAGCCGCATCGCGCTCTCCAATGTCATGGTGGTGTGCTCCTCTTGTAACCGCCCGGTGCGCATCGGGCACGAGAAGCAAGGGGACAAACATGTGCGCGTTTGCCGCCGCTGCGGTACGGGTTTGGACAAGCAGAAGAGTTAAGAGTTTTGCATTGGGAAGTAGAAAGTTCCAAAATCGATGCTTACGCCCCGGCCACCATCCGGGAAACGTGAGAGGAAACTAGAAGGCAATGGCGAAGAGAGACAAAGAAAAAGCTGCAGTCGAAGCCGACACAAAAGAAAAAGGCCGCCCCCGGCACAGCTCCAAAGAGAAGCCGCGCTTGAAGGCGCGCTTCCAACAGGAGATCGCACCCGCGCTGATGAAGGAACTGGCGCTCAAGAACGCCATGGCGGTGCCGCGGCTCGAAAAAGTCGTCATCAACATGGGGATGGGTGATGCCACGCAGAACGCGAAGATCCTCGATCCGGCGGTGGCGGAAATGGCGCAGATTAGCGGCCAGAAGCCGGTTGTCACTAAAGCCAAGAAGTCCATCGCAGCTTTCAAGGTTCGCGAAGGCATGCCCATCGGTGTCATGGTCACTCTACGCGGCGATCGCATGTACGAATTCTTGGACCGTTTCATCACCATCGTGCTGCCCCGTGTGCGTGACTTCAAGGGCGTTTCCACCAAGTCCTTCGATGGCCGCGGCAATTACACGATCGGACTGCACGATCAGTTGATTTTTCCCGAAATCGACTACGCCAAGGCGGAAAAGCTCAAGGGAATGAACGTTACCGTAGTTACGACAGCGAAGAGCGACGACCATGCCCGCGCGCTGTTGCGTGGGTTGGGACTGCCCTTCCGGGCAGCGTAAGAATCTAAAGACATCGTTCCATAGAAGTAAGGATTGGGAGCAAAATGGCAACTACCGCAAAACGCGTGAAAGACAAAAGGAAGCCGAAGTTTTCCAGCCGCCAGCACAACCGCTGCAATCTCTGCGGGCGTCCACGGGCGTTCCTGCGCAAGTTCGGCATCTGCCGCTTGTGCTTCCGCTCGCTCGCGCTCAAGGGCGAAATTCCAGGCGTCATGAAGTCGTCCTGGTAAGTGTCTGGTGGTTCTGAAGCAAAGTCTTTAGGCTGGGAAAATTAGCAAGACCCGCTGCGCAGAAGTTAGGGCCGACGGGAAACGGAGCCGTTGCAGGTTCCGCGGCGTGAACCACAGGCAGCACCGCCACGGCAAACGGACGGCAGTTCGAGGAGAAGCAAAACGATGAGGTTGACCGATCCGGTCGCAGATATGTTGACGCGGTTGCGCAATGCGCTCCACGCGCGGCACCAAAAAGTCGATGTCCCCGCCTCGAAGCTCAAGGCGGAGATTGCCCGCATTCTGAAGGAAGAAGGCTACATCGCCAACTTCAAGCCGGCGGAAGAAGAGGGCCACAAGGTTCTCCGCATCTACTTGAAGTACGGGGCCAACAATGAAGGCGCGATCTCGAATGTCGAGCGCGTATCACGTCCCGGCTGCCGCGTCTACGTGCGCCGCACGGAAATCCCGCGCGTCCTGGGCGGACTCGGTATCAATATTTTGACCACGCCCAAGGGCGTCATGACCGGCCGCCAGGCCCGCAAAGAAGGCCTGGGCGGCGAACTGCTTTGCCAAGTTTGGTAAAACGGCTCTCAGCCGTCGGCCCTGAGCCGATAGCCGATAGCCGATAGCCAGAATTTAGAAGAATTCAGAGACCGAAATTATGTCGCGTATTGGGAAAAAGCCGATTGTCCTCCCGAAGGACGTCAAGGTTCAGGTGAACGGCAACGTTGTCGCCGTGCAGGGACCGAAGGGTAAAGTGGAAACGCCGTTGCCGCTGGGCATCCGTCTCGAACAAAAAGACGGCACGCTGACCGCAGTCCGTGAAAACGACTCGCAAGCCGCTGTCCATGGTCTGGCGCGCGCCCTGGTCAACAACGCCGTCGAAGGCGTCACTAAGGGCTGGGTCCGCGATCTTGAAATCGTTGGCGTCGGTTACCGCGCGGAGATGAAGGGCAAAGGCACCGTGGTGTTCAGCCTGGGCTTCTCCCATCCCATCGAGTATCCGCTGCCCACAGGCGTGAACGCGGTCGTCGATGCCAAGCAAACGCGCATCACGCTCGACGGGATCGACCGCCAGAAAGTCGGACAAGTTGCGGCGGAAATGCGTTCGCTCCGCCCACCCGACCCGTACAAGAACAAGGGCGTGCGTTACGCGGGCGAGAAACTGAAAAAGAAGGTTGGCAAGACCGGAGCCAAGTAAGATCGGGGCAAAGTTAAGATCGGCGCCAAACTAAGATCGCCCCAGGTAAACAGGACGGAAATATTATGCTGACGAAACTCTCAAGCAATACGAATCGCGTGCGGATTCACACCCGCATCCGCAAAAAGGTGCAGGGTTCGCCCACGCGGCCCCGTCTCAGCGTGTACCGCTCGCTGAATAACCTCTACGTGCAGATCATCGACGATCTCGGCGGCGTTACTCTCGTTGCCGCGAGCACGGCCGAGGGCCAGAAGGGCGAGCGCAAGACAGGCGGCAACCTCGCGGCGGCCAAAGATCTCGGCAAAGTCATCGCCGAGCGCGCGCAGGCCAAAGGCATCAAGCAGGTTGTGTTTGACCGTGGCGGCTACATCTATCACGGCCGAGTGAAGGCGCTGGCGGATGCCGCGCGCGAAGCCGGATTACAGTTTTAGGAAATCAGGAAAACAAGAATGCCAACGATTATCAAAAAGCTTGACCCGAATAAGTTTCAACTCAAAGACCAGGTCGTGACCATCAACCGCGTCACCAAGGTCGTCAAGGGTGGCAAGAACATGTCGTTTGCCGCGTTGGTGATCGTCGGCGATCCGTCGGCCGGCGTGGTCGGCTTCGGCTCCGGCAAGGCCCGCGAAGTGCCCCAGGCCATCCGCAAAGGCATTGAATCGGCGAAGAAGAATCTCATCCGCGTCAACCTGACGCAGACCAGCATTCCGCACATCTCGCTCGGACGGTATGGTTCGGGACGCGTGCTGCTGAAGCCGGCTCCGGAAGGAACGGGAGTCATTGCGGGCGGCGCGGTGCGCGCGGTGATGACTTCGGTGGGCATTCAGAATGTCCTCACCAAGTCGATCGGTTCCACCAACCCCCATAACGTGATCAAGGCCACCTTCGCGGCGCTGTCGGCTCTTCGCAAGAAGGAAGATGTTGCCGCGCTACGTGGCAAGCTGGTTGAGGAGCTTTAATCATGACGGCAAAGAAGCCAGGAATGATTCATCTGAAGTGGGTCGTCTCCGCCATCCAGGCGCCGAACCATCACAAACTGGTGATCAAAGGGCTGGGCTTTACCCGCCTGAATCAGGTCATCGAACGGCAGAACACGCCAGAGATTCGCGGCATGGTGGCTAAGGTGCCGCATTTGGTTACGGTTGTAGAAGCCAGCTAAGACTGGTGCAATACTTGGAACGCAGGGCGTTCCCCAGGAAGCGAGTCATGAATCTTTCGACAGTTCGAGCGCCGAAAAAAGCGTCGGAAAACCGTAAACGCGTCGGCCGCGGTATGGGCTCCGGCATGGGCAAAACCTCCGCGCGCGGCCACAAGGGCCAGCGCTCGCGCAGCGGTTCGCGCATGATGCGCGGTTTTGAAGGCGGCCAGATGCCTCTCCACCGCCGCCTGCCGAAGCGCGGTTTCACCAACATCTTTCGCGTCGAGTACGTGGTTGTCAACCTTGAGCGCCTGGTCGAACTCGGAGTCAGCGAGATAACCCCGGAAGTTTTGAAGAAAGCGCACATCACCAAGCGCAAGTCCGATCGCATTAAGGTCCTTGGCGAAGGCGAACTCAAGACCGCCTTCACCATCCAGGCCCACAAGTTTTCCAAGTCCGCGCAGGAGAAGATCACCGGCGCCGGCGGCAAGTTTGAGGTCTTAGCGTAATGGCTTCCGTGACGAACTTGTTCGATAAGCTGGCGAACATTTTCCGCGTCCCGGACCTGCGCAAGCGTGTGCTCTTCACGCTCGGCCTCCTGGCCGTCTACCGCCTGGGATCGCACGTGCCCACGCCGGGCATCAACGCCGACAAACTGGCCGCGCTGTTTGAGCGGAGTGGCGGTTCCTTCCTAGGCTTTATTGACATGTTCAGCGGCGGCAACGCACGCAAGCTGACGATCTTCGCCCTGGGCATCATGCCCTACATCACGTCGTCCATCATTTTGCAATTGCTGACTGTGGTCTACGAGCCGCTGGCTAAACTGCAGAAAGAGGGAGAGCTTGGCCGACGCAAGATTACCCAGTGGACGCGATACTTGACCGTCATCCTCGGTTGCATTCAGTCTCTGTTTATCGCCGTCGGCCTCCAGAGGCAGGGTGATTTTGTCATCAATCCAGGCACGGGCTTCATCATCATGACCGTGCTCACGCTCACAACCGGTACAGCATTCATCATGTGGCTGGGCGAACAGATTACCGAACGTGGCATTGGCAATGGCATGTCGCTCCTGATTTTTTCTGGTATCGTGGTCGGCTTGCCCCGCGGTATCCACGAGCTTTATCTGAAAGTTGAGACGGGTGCCTGGGGAGCGGGTACGCCCTTGTGGATTGCCATACTGGTCGCTGTCATGGTGGCCATCGTGGGCTTCATAGTCTACGTCGAGCGCAGCGAGCGCCGCATTCCCGTGCAATACGCCAAGCGCATTGTAGGCCGTCGCGTCATGGGCGGACAGTCCACACACTTGCCTCTGAAGATCAACGCTGGCGGCGTTATGCCCGTCATCTTTGCCTCCTCGATCATCACCCTGCCGCAGATGGTTTTCGCGGCTTTCAAGGACAACCGCGTTATTGGCCCCGTTCTGGACTGGTTGAAGTTCGGAGAGCCGCTCTACACGCTGCTGTACGCGTTGGGCATCATCTTTTTCGCCTACTTCTATATCTCCATCGTGTTCAACCCCAACGATGTGGCCGACAACATGCGCAAGCACGGCGGGTTTATCCCCGGCATCCGTCCTGGCAAGCGTACGGGTGACTTCATCAACGCCGTGTTGACGCGGCTCACCCTTGTCGGTGCCCTGTACCTCATCATCATCTCGTTCATCCCCGAATGGATGCTGGCTGGAATCCGCCTCAATCACTTGTTCCTGATCGGGCATTGGTTCGAACGTCTGCCCTCGTGGATCACCAACGGCTTGGGCGTGAATTTCTATTTTGGTGGCACGTCTCTTCTGATCGTGGTGGGCGTCGCCATGGACACGGTCCAGCAGATCGAAGCACAGTTGATCATGCGCCATTACGACGGCTTCACGCCGCGTAGCGGCCGCATCCGCGGGCGACAGAGTTGGCAACGATAAACACCAGCAGCGGTCCGGGCAGCAGCAGCCCGGTCGGCCGCGAACGAAAAATTGGCCCCTTGATTTTGCTAGGGCCTCCGGGAGCGGGCAAGGGAACACAAGGTAAACGTATATCCGAGCGTTACGGCATCCCCCAGATCTCGACCGGCGACTTATTGCGGGACCAACAACGACGTGGCACGGAATTAGGTAATCGGGTCAAGGAAATCATGGCCCGGGGCGAGTTAGTACCGGACAACCTGGTTTGCGATATGGTGGCCGACCGCCTGCGTATGCCGGATTGCAAGCGCGGTTACATTTTGGATGGCTTCCCCAGAACCCCGGCTCAGGCCGGATGGCTCGAAGCCTTCCTCGAAGCCGAGTTCTTTGACAAACCGAGGCACGAGGACGACGGCCCAATTGTGATCCGCTTCAACGTGGACTATAATCTATTGAAGATGCGGCTTACCGGCCGGCGGTCCTGTCCCACCTGCAATCGCATCTACAACGTTCATTTTCAGCCTCCACGGTCCAATGAGACCTGCGACGTGGAAGGCTCGAAGCT
>Ga0137409_10002805_pt1 | contig 18555 bp, 14 predicted proteins | sample CZODoug1_16funga_FD_122059 | JGI IMG/M metagenome (GOLD analysis project Ga0137409, IMG submission 122059) | Vadose zone soil fungal communities from Angelo Coast Range Reserve, California, USA - CZODoug1_16fungal (Hybrid Assembly) | ecosystem: Environmental > Terrestrial > Soil > Vadose zone... | reverse complement strand
TCGGGAACGCCACGACTACACGCGGCCCATCGGGTCGTTGCTCGAGCCGCGATCTCGACTACGACTACCACTACCTGCCCGTCACCAGCACGGTAAACGCCGGGAACCTCGTTTCCTCGACTTCGTGCGGCGATCGCGCCTTTAGCAATAGCGTCGTCTATGACCGCGGGCTCGAGGTGGTCGTTTCGAGCACGGAAGCCAGTCGATCAGGCGTGATACCGGTTGCAATCGCTGCCGGTCGGCAATGTCTTGTTGCTCGAAGTCGAGGACCGCGAATTTATCTTGATCGACCATGACGCATTCCGCGATTTGTGCGCGCGAGTGAACATGAAAATGGAACAATCGTGATTTGTAAACACGGAATTCCGATTGATGATAATTTTTTCGTGACCGAACATTCAGTGAAGGTCGGGGAACAACGGTTCGAAGGCCGCACGCTGTTCGACGCCAAGGCGCGCCTGAACGTGCCGGTCGAGCAGCGCTCGGTCGGCATGGTGTTTCAGTCCTATGCGATCTGGCCGCATATGACGGTCGCCGAGAACGTGGCGTTTCCGTTCACGGTGTCCAAGCAGCGGCGCTACTCCAAGGCCGAGATCGCGGACGGCGTGCGGCGCGCGCTCGCGATTGTCGATCTCGACGGTTTCCAGGAGCGCCCGGCGACGCGGCTGTCCGGCGGCCAGCAGCAGCGGGTTGCGCTCGCGCGCGCGGTCGTGCACGAGCCGCGACTGCTGCTGCTCGACGAGCCGCTCTCGAACCTCGATGCGCAGCTGCGCGACGAGATGCGCAGCGAGCTCAAGCGCCTGCAGAGCAAGATCGGCATCACCACGGTCTATGTCACGCATGACCAGTCGGAGGCGCTCGCGCTCTCCGACTGCATCGCGGTGATCGATCGCGGCCACATTACGCAGATCGGCTCGCCGCAGGACATCTATTTCCGTCCCGCTAATCCGTTCGTGGCGCGCTTCGTGGGCGCGACCAATCTGCTCACCGGCCGTCTGATCGGCAGCGCTAATGGCAAGGCGGCTGTCGAGGTGCTCGCGGGTCGGCAGATTCAATGCGTCATTCCGCAGGGCATCGACGATCCAGCATCGGTCGCGGTCTCGATCCGCCCGGAGAGCATCAGGCTTGTGGCGCGTGCCGGCGGTGCCGCAGCCGGCGTGGGCGAGAACTGTCTCGCCGGCCGTGTCAGCGCGGTGACTTTCCTCGGCGCCTCGCGCCGGGTCGATGTTGTCAGCGACGGCGCCAATCTGCAGGTCACGACAGCCGCCGACATGCCGCTGCCGGACGATGGCGAGGTGCTGTTGATCTTCGCGCCCGAGCGCACCGTCGCCCTGCCCGGAAAGGTGCGCTAGGACGAGCATCACGCTCAATCCATCAACGCTTCACGATCAACACGCAAGGAGAAGAGAATGGCTCTGAAGAAATATGAAACCATCAAGGTCGAGAAGGAGGACGGGATCACCTGGGTGACCTTCAATCGTCCGGACAAGCGCAACGCCATGTCGCCGCAGCTGCACATGGACATGGATGACGTGCTCGACGAGCTGTCGATCGACGACGAAACCGACATCCTCATCGTCACCGGCGCCGGTCCCGCGTTTTCCGCCGGCCAGGACATCAGGCTCTATTTCCGCGGCACCGAGGCCGATCCCGCCATGCGCGCCAAGGCGCGCCGCGCGTCGAACCAGTGGCGCTGGCAGAAGCTCTCGACCTTCCCGAAGCCCACCATCGCGATGGTCAATGGCTTCTGCTTCGGCGGCGCCTTCACCCAGGTCTGCGCCTGCGATTTCGCGGTGGCGGCCGATGACGCGACCTTCGGCTTGTCGGAAGTGAACTGGGGCATCCTGCCGGGCGGCATCGTGTCGTGGAACGTGGTGCAGACGCTCAACTTCCGCGACGCCATGTACTACGCCATGACCGGCGATCCGTTCGACGGCAAGCAGGCGAAGCAGATGGGCTTCATCAATTTCTCCTATCCGAAGGAGAAGCTGCGCGAGGAGACCGTCAAGCTCGCCAAGAAGCTGATGGAGAAGAGCCCGGCCGCGATGCGCTACACCAAGGAGGCGATCCGCGCGGTGCGCTTTATGAACGAGCCGCAGGCGGCCGACTATCTCAACGCCAAGAGCGATGCCTTGAAATACATCGACAAGGAGAACAGCCGTGGCGAGGGCATGAAGCAGTTCCTGGACGAGAAGACCTATCGTCCCGGCCTCGGCCACTTCAAGCGCAAGAAGGTGGCGGCGAAGTAAAGGTAAGCGAGCCTCGCGGCATTCTCCGTTCATTCCCGCGCAAGCGGGAATCCAGACTTAGAAGAAAGTACTGGGTCCCCGCTTTCGCGGGGACGAACGGGAGCCTCACGCGATCAACATCACTCCCCGCTCACGCCGCTTGCCTTGATCGGGCCGGCCCATTTCTCGATCTCGGCCGGAATGAATTTGGCGAGATATTCGGGACTGCGCCGCTGCGGCGGCACGACGGTGACGCCGAGGATGGCATAGCGCTCGCGCACCATCGGCGTATCGATCGTCTCGCTCGCGGCTTTGTTGAGCTTGCGCACGATCGCGTCTGGGGTGTTGAGCGGCAGCACCAGCGCAGCCCAGGCACCGCAGTCGAAGTCGCCGAGGCCGGCTTCCTTGGCGGATTGCAGCTTGGGCAGAACCGGCACGCGGTCGGGTCCGAGGATGGCGATGCCCTTCACGGTGCCGGCGTCGATCTGCTGGACCGCGGTCGAGATCTGCTCGGCCATGTAATCGAGTCGGCCGGCGATCAGGTCCTGCATGGCGGGTCCGGCGCCACGATAAGGCACGTGCGTGATGCGCGCGCCGATCACGCCATCGAGCAGGAGCGCGCAGACATGCGAGCCGGAGCCGCCACCGGCCGAGCCGTATTGAGATTTGTCCTTGTTGGCCTTGGCGTAAGCGATGAATTCGGCGAGCGTGTTGGCGGGGATGTCCTTGCGCGCGATCAGCACACGCGGCGAATCGGTCACGAGCCCGACCGGCGTGAAGTCAGTCGCGGCGTTATAGAGCGGCTGCTTATAGAGCGTCTGGTTCTGCGCCAGGTTGGAGAGCCCGCGGAACAGAAAGTTGTAGCCGTCGGGCGGCGCCTTGGCGACACGGCTCGCGCCGACCATGCCGCCGGCGCCGCCGATGTTCTCGATCACCACCTGCTGGCCCAGCACTTCGCTCAGCCGTTGTCCGAATATGCGCGCGATGGTGTCGACCGGGCCGCCGGCCGCGTAGGCGACCACCATGGTCATCGGCCGGGATGGCCAGTCCTGCGCGGGAGCCGGCGTGGTGAGCGTCAGCGCCAGCGCGAGCGCGACAAAAATTCTCCGCATGATCGTCTCCTCGCTATTCGGGCGTGATCCCGGCCTTCTTGATGATCTCAGCCCACATCTTGATGTCCTTCTCGACGAAGGTCTGCAGATACTCGGGCGAGCGGCGGTTGGCAGCGACCACGTCGGCGCCGACGTCGGTCATCTGTTTCTGCACCGACGGCGTATCGAGCGCCGCGACGGTGGCGGCATGGAGCTTCCGCAGGATCGGTGCCGGCGTTCCCTTGGCCGCGAAAATGCCGTACCAGGACGAGGCGTCAAAGTTGGCAAGCCCCTGCTCATGCGCGGAGGGAAGCGTCGGCAGCAGACCCAGACGCTGCTTGCTCATCATGGCGATCGCCTTCACGGTCTTGCCTTCGATCTGCGGTACCGCACTGGCGGCGAGCGGGCACCAATAGTCGATGCGCCCGCCGATCAGATCGGCCATCGCCTGCGGTCCGCCGCGATAGGGCACATGCGTGACGCCGTTCGCGCCGATCGTCGCATTGAGCAGCACGCAGGCGAGATGGCTGGCGGAGCCGCCGCCAGCCGAGCCGTAGTGCAGCTTGCCCTGGTTCGCTTTGGTGTAGGCGATGAAGTCCTTGAGGTTGGTGACGGGCAGGTCGTTGCGGGCGATCAGCACCGGCGGCGTCTCGGCAACGAGGGCGACCGGGGCAAATTCAGTCGCCGCATTATAGAGCGGGGTTTTGTAAAGGCTCTGGCTGTAGGTCTGGGTCGCACTATTGCCGAACAGGATCTGGTAGCCGTCGGGCGCTCCCTTGGCGACGCGCGCCGCACCCACCATGCCGCCGGCGCCGCCGACATTCTCGATCACGATCGAATGGCCGAGAATCTCGGCCATCCGCGCTGCGATGATGCGGCCCGCGACATCGATCGAGCTGCCGGCCGTGAACGACACCATCATGGTGATCGGCTTGCTCGGCCAGTCCTGCGCCTGCGCGGGCGAAAAGAGCGCAATGCCGAGTGCAGCCAACATGATTTTTCGCATTCGCCTGTCCTCCTTGATCGATTGCTACTCGGCGGTGACGCCCGCGCTCCTGATCGGCACGGCCCATTTCTCGATCTCGGCCTCGACAAATTTTTGCAGATAGTCCGGCGAGCGGCGCTCGGGCGCTACGGTGGACACGCCGATCTCGCGCAGGCGCTCGCGCACCGACGGCGTATCGATGGTGGCGCTGGCGGCCTCGTTGAGCCTCTGCACGATCGCGGCCGGCGTGCCCTTGGGCAGGAAGAAGCCGTTCCAGCCTCTGGTGTCGAGATCGGCGAGGCCTTGTTCGAATGCGCTCGCGAGATTGGGCAGAACCGGCGAGCGGTCCTTGGCGAGCACCGTGATCACCTTGACCTGCCCGCTTTCGATCTGCGGCGTTGCCGAGGCGCTGAGCGGACACATGTAGTCGAGCCGGCCGGCCAGCATGTCCTGCGTGGCCGGCGCCGTGCCGCGATAGGGGATGTGGGTAACCTGGACGCCGAGCTTGGCGTTGAGCAGCGAGCAGGCGAGGTGCACCGTCGAGCCCGCGCCGCTCGAGCCATATTGCATCTTGGCCTGGTTCGCCTTGGTGTAGGCGATGAATTCCTTGAGGTTGCCGACCGGCAGATCGGGACGGGTGATCAGCACGACCGGCTGCTCGATCATGAGCGCGACCGGCGCGAAATCAGTCGCCGCATTGTAAAGTGGGGACTTGTAGAGCGTCTGGTTGATAGCGTGCGTGCTGGTGCCGCCGAACACGAACTGGTAGCCGTCGGGCACCGCCTTGGCGATGCGCTGGCCGCCGGTCATGCCGCCGGCGCCGCCCACGTTCTCGATGATCACCGGCTTGCCAAGCACTTCAGACAGCCGCGGGCCGACGATGCGCGCCACCACGTCGAGCGCGCCACCGGGTGCGAACGGGATCACCATGGTGACGGGGCGCGCCGGCCAGTCCTGCGCGGTCGCGGGCAGAGCCGCGAGCACGAGCGCAGTGGCGACGATTGTCCCGATGCGGCGCATGGGCTCCTCCCTGGTGAAGCAACCCTCGCGCGCCGCGCAGGCGAGATCAAGCCCGTCCGGGGAGAGAACCCTGCGTCAATTTCACGACATCAGGGCTTTCATGCGCTCCTGATTGAGATGCTTGACCAGCTGATCGACCAGGCCGGCGAGCGGCATCGGCATTTTGGCCGACTGCGCGAGCTCGAGCGCAACGTCCATGTCCTTCTCGGCCCATTTGCCGGTGCTCTTGCCCCAGCGCGAGAGCGACCAGTTGGTGCCGCTGCCGTGGCCAAGCGCCTCGATCAGGCGCGGGATATCGACGCCGAGCTTCTTCGCAAAAGTGAGACACTCGAAATTCGCCACCATGCAGGCCCACAGCAACATGTTGTTGATGCTCTTGGTGATCTGCCCTGCGCCGACATCGCCGACATGCAGCACCTGTTTGCTGAAGGCCGCGATCGCGGGTCGCGCCTTGGCGACGGAGGCCTCGTCGCCGCCCACGTAGGCAACGACCTGGCCGTTGTCCATGGCTTCCTGGCCCAGCACCAGCGGCACGTCGACGATGCCGATGCCTTTCGGTGCGGCAAGCTTCGCGAGATCGCGGCAGGTGTCAGGCGAGCAGGAGCTCGCGATCGCGATCACCGAGCCGCGCGCCAGCACGTCGAGCAGGCCTGAGCGCTCGATCACGTCGTGAATTTGTTTGTCGTTCGCTACCATGACGAAGACGACTTCTGCATTCTTGCCGGCGTCGGCGACCGAGCTGCAGATGTGCACGCCGTGGCTTTCGGCTTTCTTCGACGCCTCGGCGCTGATGTCGTAGCCCATCACCTCGAAGCCATGTTTGACCATGTGCTTGCCCATCTGCAGCCCCATGGCGCCGAGCCCGATCATCGCGGTGCGTTTCACGTCTGCCATCTTGAACTCCCGATTATTGCTTGTCTGTCTTCAGGGTCGCGCGCTTTGCGTTGGTCGCGGCCTGATCAATGGTGAAGGTTGCGCCCTCGCGGCGGATCACCACGCCGTAGTCGCGCTCGGCAGCTTCCAGTGAGACATTGCCGTCACGCACGTCGACGAGCACGCGCTCGGCCTCACGCGCAAGCGGATCGCCATGGCCGCCGCCGCCGGGCGTATCGAGCCGGAAGACGTCGCCGGCCTGGAGCGGATAGTCGGCATAGCGCGTCGGCAGCCGCTTGGCGTTGTCACGATCCGGATTGATCCAGATGTCGCCGGTGCGGCCGGTCTTGCCGCCGGCGCAGCCATTCGGCGGGATCACGTGCTTCATCGAACGGATCGAGAAGCGGGCGTCCTCGAGATTGAGATATTCGCGACGGATGCCGAGCCCGCCGCGGAAGCGCCCGGCTCCACCAGAGTCCTCGATCAGCTCGAAGCGGACAAGGCGCGTCGGGAATTCGCTTTCGATGATCTCGACCGGCGCGATCATGGCGTTGCTCTGGTTCACCGTGATGCCGGAGGCGCCGTCCTTGCTGGCGCGTGCGCCGGCGCCGCCCGCGATGATCTCGTATTGCACGTAGCCTTTCCCGGTATAGGTGCTGCGTCCGCCCAGGATGATGGAGCGGCTGCCGCTGCCGTCGGCGCGCACGCGGTCCGGCACGATGTTGCTGAGCGCATCGTAGACCGCGTCGACCAGCGCATGCACGGTCGGATTGTAGGTGTTCACCGGCGCCGGAAAGCGCGGATTGAGCACGCTGCCGTCGCGCGCCGTGATGGTGAAAGCACGCAGGAGCCCCTGGCTCACGAAGGTGTGCGGATCGATGAGCGAGATCAGGCAATAGGCGCATGCGGCCTGCACCAGCGGCGGGCGCACATTGGCGGGGCCCTTGGTCTGATCGGCCGAGCCGGAGAAATCGAAATGGATGCGATCGCCTGTCTTCTCCACCACGACATGGATGCGAACCGGCTTTTCCAGGTCGATGCCGTCGTCATCGACAAAGCGCTCGGCCTCGAAGCGGCCGTCCTTCCATTCGGCGAAGCTCTGGCGGAGCTTAGTCTCTGAGATCTCGAACAGGCGATCGAAGCAGGCGAGCACTTTTGGTTTGCCATATTTCGCGGCGAGCTCGTTAAGCCGCCGCTCACCGAGGCGATCAGCACCGAGCTGCCCGCGGATATCGCCAAGCACGAGCTCGGGCGTGCGGCTGTTGGCGCCGATGATGCGATCGATATCGCCGATCGGCTTGAAGCCGCGCTGGTAGCGCACGGCGGGCAGATGCAGACCCTCGTTGAAGGTCTCGCGCGCCTGCCCGGAGCAACTCCCAGGAACCGGGCCGCCGATGTCGCTCTTGTGCGCGATCGAGCCGCAGAACCCGAACAGCGTGCCCTCGCAGAACACCGGACTGATGACGCACATGTCGGGCGCGTGCGGACTGCCGCCCTGGTAGGGGTGATTGATCAGGAAGGCGTCGCCCTCCGCGATGGTGTCGCCGAACTCGGCGATGATCGCGCCGCAGCAGGCCGGGAAGGCGCCGATATGCAGCGGCAGCACCACGTGCTGTGCCACCACCTCGCCCTTGGCGTTCATGAGTGCGCAACTTGCGTCCTGCGATTCGCGCACGATGGTGGAGAAGCCGGTGCGGAACAGCGAGTTCTGCATCTCCTGCACGATGCCGGAGAGGCTCGCTTTCACCACTTCGAGGTCGACAGCGTCGATGTGCATTGACAGGCCTCAACTTGTAGGGTGGGCAAAGGCGCTGCATGGACGTTCAGCCAGGCAAGGCGTTGCGCGCCTTTGCCCACCAGACCCGCGGGTGGTCGTAGGGTGGGTTAGCGTGGCCCAAGACCCCAAATGGAGTCGACAGATTTGATCCACGCGTAACCCACCATTGCGCCAACGGTGGGTTACGCGTGGATTGAGGTCCAGCGCAATCGAGGGCGCAGGGGCCACGCTAACCCACCCTACAAGTCGGCGCTTCATTTCTCCCTCGTCACGATCAGATTCTTCCACTCGTCTACGTGCGCGATCTGGCCTGGGCAGATCACCGTCGTGCAGTCGAACTGGTCAAGAATAGCAGGGCCCGGCACGGTGAGCCCGACGTCGAGCTGGTCACGCTGATAGACCGGACATTCGATCGCCTTGCCGTCGAAACGAGCATGGCGCGTTTCCCGCAGCGCATCCTTCAGCGTCGCGCCGGTCGGCTTGAAGCGCGGCATCGCGACTGGCGGCACCTTGCCGACGCCGCGAACACGATACGACACGATCTCGACCGGCTCCTCCGGCGCGTTGTGGCCGAACATCATCTTGTGCTGCTCGTCAAAGGCGCGGCGGAGCGTGGTGAGATCTGCGTTGCCGCACGGCATGGTGATCTCGTAACCCTGGCCCGCGTAGCGCATGTCGAGCGCGCGCTGGATCGCGACCGAGCCTGCCGCAAAGCCGTCCTCGTGCAGCTCTTCCGCCGCCATCGCCTCGAGCCGCGCAAACATCGCGTTGACGTCATCGGGCGAAAGCTCGTCGATCGGCGTCATCCTCGACTGGATATAGTCGTGCTTGACGTCCGACATGATCAGGCCAATCGCCGAATAGACGCCCGGATAGAGTGGCACGATCATGCCGGCCATACCGAGGTCGCGCGCCATGCGGCCGGCGTGCACGGGACCAGCGCCGCCAAACGCGAGCAGCATGAAATCGCGCAAATCGTGGCCGCGCATGGTGGAGATGGCCTTGATCGCCTCCTCCATCTTCACGTCGATGATGCGCACGATGCCTTCGGCGGCCTCCTCGACGCCCATGTCCAGCGGCTTGGCGATCTTGCTCTCGACCGCGTGCCAGGCTTTCTCGGCGTCGAGGCGCATGCGGCCACCCAGGAAGTTCTCCGCGGAGAGATGCCCCTTTACGAGATTGCAATCGGTGATGGTCGGCATCTCGCCGCCGCGGCTGTAGCAGGCCGGTCCTGGCATGGCGCCGGCCGAGTCGGGCCCGACCTGCAGCACGCCGAAACGATCGACGCGCGCAATGGTGCCGCCGCCGGCGCTCACCGTGTTGATGTCCATCATCGGCACCGCGAGATCGCGGCCCTCGATCTTGCCGCGGCTGGCGACTGACGGCTCGCCGTCCTTGATCAGCGCGACGTCGCAGGAGGTGCCGCCCATGTCGAAGGTGATGATGTTCTTAAAGCCGGTCATGCGGCACGCATAGGCGCCGGCGGTGACGCCGCCGGCAGGACCTGACAGGACGGTGGTCACGGCCTTGCGCGCGGCTGCTGCAAACGTTGCCATGCCGCCGTTCGACTGCATGATGTACTTCTGCCGCGTCGTCAGACCTGCCTCGTTGAGGCGGCGATCGAGCTGCGCGATGTAGCGCGCCAGGATCGGTTGCAGGTAGGCGTTGATGACGGTCGTGCTCAGCCGGTAGTACTCGCGGATCTGCGGTACGATGTCGGAGGAGAGTGAGACGCTTAAGCTCGGCATCTCCTCGAGCACGATCTCGCGCACGCGGGCCTCGTGCTGCGGATGGAGAAACGAGAACAGGAGGCAGACCGCGAGCGACTCGATGCCCTGCGCCTTCAGCTCGCGCACAGTCTCGCGCAGCCCCACGTCATCCAGCGCGCGCAGCACATTGCCGCGGAAATCCACGCGCTCGGTGACCTCACCAGTGAGGCTCTGCGGCACCAGCACCGCCGGCTTGTCGAACATGACGTCGAACAGCGCGGCACCATAAGGGCGCGCCTGCTCGCCGACTGGATAGATGCCGCGAAAGCCTTCGGTCACCAGGAGGCCGGTCTTGACGCCCTTGCCTTCAAGCAGCGCGTTGGTGCCGACCGTCGTACCGTGGCAGAAATAGGAGATGTCGGAGGGCTGCACGCCCTGCGCGATGAGAGACTCGACGCCGGCGAGGATCGCGCGCGACGGATCATCAGGCGTCGACGGCACCTTTGATATTGTGACTTCGCCGGTGGCCTCGTTGAGATAAACGAAATCCGAAAAGGTTCCGCCGGTATCGACTGTGACGCGGTAGCGGCTCATGCGTATGCGCACCTTGGAAGCATTCGACGCCCTCTCCGCGTCATGGCCGGGCATAGCGCGTTGAAGACGCGCGTTAACGCGCTTTTGCCCGTCCATCCACGTCTTAAAACGAGAAAGAAAGACGTGGATGCCCGCGACACGCGCGGGCATGACTCTGAAATTCGTCTATCCTGCCGCGGCTGCCTCGCCTATCGCACGCGGCGCCGGCTGCCAGTCCTTGCCGGTCGCAGCGGAGGTCGGGAAGATGAGCGACTTGATCACGACCGGCACGGCGCCTGAGGACGGCAGCATCGTGCCGATGTCGATATAGTCGAAGTCTTTCAATTCAAGTCCGTCGATCGAGACCACGCCGTTCTCGAGCTTCATCTCCTCGTGCAGATGAATGCCGAGAAGGCCACCGACATCGCCGTCGCCGGCGAGCACCAGCGGATGCCCGCGCGCCAGGATATCGGAGAGCCCGTCTACGGCGCCTTCGCACAGCGCATGCAGACGGGCAAACGTCGCTGACCCGCGCCACGGCACGAACACCGCAACCGGCGTATCGCCCGCGCCGAGATCGAGACGCCTGAGCACGCCCTTGATTGCCGACGATACTGCAGCGCTGTCGATCACCTCGTCATCGAGCGGCAGTGTCGGGGCGATTACCGGAATGTTGCGCAGCGGCAGCGTTTCCATCGGCGACACATAGATGGTGCTGCCGCTCACCTGCGTGGTGTATTGCGAGGCGCCCACCACGGTTGCGCGGATGCCCTCGTTCGACGGCTCAATGGTCGGGCCCCAGCTCTCCACACGGGCGCGGATTTCCTGCGCGAGCAGCATGCCGAGGTCGCCGAACGAGGAGATCTCGCGGCCGTAGATATATTCTGAGACGCCGCCGGAGAACGTGACCTGGTCGATCTTGCCGCGATAGGAGAGGGGATCGAGCCGACACAGCTCCGATCCGCCGCGCATCGATTCGAACAGCCGGTCCGCCATCCGGGTCGCGAGCGCCTGCGCGTGCTCAGGCGACAGCGTCGCGCCGAGTGCAAGCGGGATGCCGAGCTCGGCGGCGAAGCGGCGTCCGGCTTCCTCGATGCGCACGATCCGGCGGTTGTCGTCGATGCAGACGAGCCGAGCGCCGACATCGATGGCGGTGAGGTCGATCACCTTGCCGCCGGCGCAGATTGCGATCTTGGAGGTGCCGCCGCCGATGTCGATGTTCATCACGGTCGACTTGTCGCGGATCGAGCGTGCGACCCCGCCCGAGCCATAGGCTGCCATCACAGTCTCGAGATTGTCGCCGGCCGAGACCGCGACCATCTTGCCGGCCTGGCGCGCGAACAGTTCACCGATCTTGCGGGCGTTGCTCCGGCGCACCGCGACGCCGGTGAGGATCAGCGCGCCGGTATCGATCTCGTCGGGATCGACCTTGGCATCGTTGTACTGGCGCTCGATGAAGGCGCCGAGCTTGGCAGCGTCAATTGCTTCCTCGCCCTCACTGGCATAGGGCGTGAGCAGGATGTCGGACTGGTAGAAGGTCTCGCGCGTCGTCACCACGTAGCGGCTGTCGAGCCGCTCCAGCACGATGCGCGAGAACACGAGATGCGAGGTCGAGGAGCCGATGTCGACGCCGACGCTCAAGACGACGATCTCGTCCTCGTCCACGAGCGAGCGGCCGGTCGAGGAAAAGAAAACGCGTCCGCCTTGCGCTTCGTCAGTCATGCGTCGAGTCCAGCGCTGTAGGGTGGGCAAAGGCGATGGCTATGCCTTTCCGAGCGGCAAAGCCTCTCGTGCGCCGTGCCCACGCGCTCTTGCATGGTCAGCATCGTTCCATCACGCGTGGGCACGGCGCACGCACGGTCTCGCCATGGGTGAAGCAGTGCCCGCGCCTTTGCCCACCCTACAAGAGGTTTGTGCATTCGTCCTACGCACCCACGAACTTCGGCACTACCGTGCCTTTCTTGTAGAAGTCGGCTTCCATCCGGTTCACCGCGCCTTCGGCCTTGAGCTTTTCGGCGAACTCCTCGCGCAGATACGGATCCTCCATGTAGTAGGGAATCGCGGTGCCGCCTTCCGGAATATCCATGGCGGTGTAGTCGGTGTGCTTCTCGCCGGGCGGGCCGGGCTCGCGGCCGGGATTGTGCGGACCGAACCAGGCAGTCAGCCGGAAGCCTTCCTTGGAGGCGTTGAAATGCTGGTGATACCAGCGTGCGCCGCCAGGCGCCGCCGACACCATGCCGAACTGGGAATAGTCCACCCGTTTGACCTCGCCGGCCTTGCCGTCCTTCCAGGGCGTCACGCCGTTCCGCTCCGGCCACGTATAGGTGTAGCCGTTGCCTTTCAGGCAGATCAGCACAGCCGCCGATGTGTGGGCGTGCGCCTTGGAATAGCGGCCGACCTCGTGCTGGCCGATCCACAGATAGAACGTGTTGCCGGTCATGAACGGCTCGACGCGGCGCCATCCGACCGAGCGGCGATTGTCGAGCGGCAGGTCGCAGTTGATCACGTCGGGCACGAAGTTGGTGCGCCGCATGGCGAGGCCGCGTACCGGATCGGGCTCGATGTCGTCCTTGTATTTGTAGAAGTCGTCGGCGCCCGAGAAGCGGTCCTTGAACTGGTAGGGTGCGTTGAAGATGAAGTCGGTGTTGTTGATGAGGTTCATCAGGTTCGGCGCGGTCGTGCCGCCGATCAGCACCGCGGGCGAGGAACTGGCATTGACCAGCCGATGCCAGGCGTTCACGGGGATCGAGAACAGCGAGCCCTTCTGCCACTCGAACACGTGCTTCTTGCTGTCGTTGTCGAGCCACACTTCCGTGGTGCCGCGGCCCTCGGCGACCAGATAGACCTCCTCGTAGATGTGCTTTTCCGGATTGAGCGCACCTGCGCCCGGAATTTCGACAACGTAAGAACCCCATTTGCCTTCGGTTCCGAAAAGCTGAATGTAGGTGCCTTTGCCGCCCATGCGCTTCCACGGCTGCATCGGCAGGTCGAGCACGGTCTTCAATCCGACGTCGCGGAAGACAGGGATGCCCTCGGACTCCATGAACAGGTCGTAGGGCGTCTTGGGACGGCCGAATTTGCCGACGCCGGCCCGGTCGATACCCGTTGGCTCGTGCCAGTGGACCTTCTCGCTGAGTTCGTGCATGGCGCGCTCTTTCCTGCTGCGGGTGCCTGCTGAGGTCAGTCTGCCACGTTCTAGGGCCGGGCAATTCATGTTGTCCAATGCTCTTTTTTGCTCAATTCATATCCTTAGTGTATGAATAGATCCCTCGACATAACCCCTGCGAGACCGCCTTGGCCAAGACCGACTGGCACCTGCTTGAATCCTTCCGCGTCGCCGGGCGGCTCCAGCATGTCACCCGCGCGGCCGAGCAGCTGGGCACCAGTCAGCCGTCGTTGAGCCGGGCGCTGGCGCGGCTGCAGACCGAGCTGGGCGTGCCGCTGTTCGAGCGGGCCGGCCGCTCGCTGCGCCTGACTCGCTATGGCGAGCTGTTCCTGGCGCGGGTTGAGCGCGCGCTCGGCGAGATCGAGGAGGGCCGGCGCGAGCTTGCCGATCTGACTGAGCCCGAGCGTGGCGTCGTGGCGCTCGGCTTCCTGCGCACGCTGGGCGCTAAATTCATCCCCGAGCTGGTGCATCGCTTCAACGTTGCCCATCCGAGCGTGCGTTTCAATTTCGTGCAGAACAACAGTGCTGCGATCGAGGAGCAGCTCGAGCGCGGCGCGCTCGATCTGGTGTTCGTCGCGGTGCCGCCTGGCCGGCCGGGACTCGAATGGGTGCGGGTCTTCGACCAGGAGCTGGTGCTGATCGTGCCCCGTACACATGCGCTGGCGCGGCGCCGGCAGGTGCGGCTGCGTGAGGTGGCGGACGAGCCGTTCGTTCTGTTCAAGGAGGGGCACGCGATCCGTCGGATGACCGACGACCTCTGCCGGGCGGCCGGTTTTGCGGCGACCTCAAGTTTCGAGGGTGACGATTCCAGCAGCCTGCCCGGCTTCGTGGCGGCCGGCTTTGGCGTTGCCATTGTGCCGCCCGAGAGCGCGCGCGCGGCCGAGGTGGTGAGCTTGCGGATCAGTGAGCCGGTGGCGCGCCGCCCGATCGGCATGGCCTGGATGAAAGATCGTTTTCTGCCCGCCGGCGCGCGGCTGTTTCGCGATTTTGCCACCGCCGCAAAGCCCGCCGCCAAGCGCGGCTCAGCGTCGCACTGAGGCCCCTTGGCGAAGCTGGATGCACTATCTTGCACACCCGTATTGGACGGCGGTTTTGCCCGGTTTTTCGAGGCCTTCGGGGGCTGCGGCCTGGTCGTATTTCGCGCGGATTCGGTGGGCAAACGGCCCTGTTTGCCCGCGTTGCGGAATCGGCGAGGGGTGCCGGAAGTGCTGGACCGCACCGGGGACTAGGCATTATAATGCATATCATGGTCGGTTTGTGAGGTGCACAGTTCCGATCCTGTGAGATCGCTGGTAGCGTCATCGTGAAAGAGGGGAGAGATTGCCATGAGGCGCATTCTTCTTGCGACAGTCGCGCTCGCCGTGCTCGCGGCTGCGCCGGCTCCGGCCCAGCAACGCAGTGTGAAAATCGGCTTCGTCAGCACGTTCAGCGGCCCGACCGCCGTGATCGGCAATGACATGCGCAACTCGGTCGAGCTGGCACTCGATCACCTGGGCCGCAAGATGGGCGGCCTGCCGGTCGAGGTGATTTACGAGGACGACCAGCAGAAGCCTGAAGTTGGCGTCCAGAAGACCCAGAAGCTCATCGAGTCCGACAAGGTCAACTTCATCGCCGGCTACATCTGGTCGAACGTGCTGCTGGCCTCGCTCAAGCCGGCGGTCGACTCGCAGACCTTCCTGATCAGCGCCAACGCCGGCCCCTCGCAGATCGCCGGTGAGCTGTGCTCGCCCTTCTACTTCTCGACCTCCTGGCAGAACGACCAGACGCCGGAGGCGATGGGCGAATACATGAACCAGAAAGGCGTGAAGTCGGCATTCCTGATCGGCCCGAACTATGCGGCCGGCAAGGACATGCTCACGGGCGTGCGGGCGACCTTCAAGGGCCGCATCATCGGCGAGGAGCTGACCAAGTGGCCGGACCAGCTCGATTTCTCGACCGAGCTGTCAAAGGTGCGGGCCGCCAAGCCCGACGCGGTGTTTGTGTTCTATCCGGGCGCCGCCGGCGTGCAGTTCCTCACCCAATATGCGCAGGCCGGGCTCAAGGGCCAGATCCCGCTCTACACGGCGTTCACGATCGATTCGCTCTCGCTGCCGCTGCAGAAGGACCTCGCGCTCGGCGTGCCGGGTACGCAGCAGTGGGTCAACGATCTGCCCAACGACGCCAACAAGAAATACGTCGCGGACTTCCGCGCCAAGCACAAGGTCTATCCCTCGTTCTACGGCGCGCAGTCCTATGACGCGGTCAACCTGATCAACAGCGCGGTGGTGGCGTCGGGCGGCGACCTCAACAAGAAGGACGCGATGCGTGCCGAGATGCGCAAGGCCAACTACACGTCAGTGCGCGGGCCGTACAAGTACGGCAACAACCACTTCCCGATCCAGAATTTCTACCTGCAGGACGTGGTGAAGGACGCCGAAGGCAACCAGACGCTGAAGACGGTTGCGACGATCGTCAAGGACAGCCAGGACAAGTTTCACGGCAAGTGCGCGATGAAGTGGTGAGAATTCCGCCCTCATCCTGAGGAGCGCCCTAGGGACATCGGTTGTTCGGAAATCGGCATGTCGTGGGCGCGTCTCGAAGGATGGGGGCGGCCCATGTGCGTCCCATGCTTCGAGACGCACGCCCATGCGCCAAACGGCGCATCGGCGTGCTCCTCAGCATGAGGCCGACAAGGGTGTGGCCAAGCGTAAGGCGAGAGAGTCCTGAGGCGGGCCTGATCCAATCCCATGCTGCTCTTCCTCGAACAGTGCCTGAACGGGTTGCAGTTCGGGCTGCTGCTGTTTCTGCTGGCCGCCGGTCTGACGCTGGTGTTCGGCATCATGGACATGGTCAACCTGGCGCATGGCTCGCTCTACATGGTCGGTGCCTACTTCGCGGCGACATTTGTCGCGCTCACCGACAGCTTTCTGATCGGCGCCATTCTGGCGCTCGGCGCCACCATCCTGGTCGGGATGGCGGTCGAGGTGGTGGCGCTGCGCAGGCTTTATGGCCGCGACCATCTTGATCACGTGCTCGGCACGTTCGGGCTGATCCTGTTCTTCAATGAAGCGGTGCGGATCGTGTGGGGGCCAGCCGGCCTGACGCTGCGGCTGCCGGACTGGCTCAACACCTCGGTCCGCGTCCTGCCGGGCCTCGACTATCCGACCTATCGCATCGCCATCATCGTCACCGCGCTCCTGGTCGCGCTGTTTCTTTATGTGCTGGTGATGCGCACGCGCATCGGCATGCTGATCCGGGCCGGCGCCACCAACCGTGAGATGACCGGCGCGCTCGGGGTCAATATCAACCTGCTCTATACACTCGTGTTCGGGCTCGGCGCGGCGCTGGCTGCGCTGGCCGGCCTGATGCAGGCGCCAATCCAGACCGTGCAGATCGGCATGGGCGAGAACATTCTCATCCTCGCCTTTGTGGTGATCATCATCGGCGGCATCGGATCGATCCGCGGCGCCTTCATCGCGGCCATCATGGTCGGGCTCATTGACACGATCGGGCGCGCCTTCCTGCCGGATATCCTGCGCCTCATGCTGAGCTCGCGCAGCGCCTCCACGGTGGCGCCGGCCTTGTCCTCGATGCTGATCTATCTGGTGATGGCGATCGTGCTGGTGGTGCGGCCGGCCGGCCTGTTCCCGGTGGCGGGCAAATGACCCACTGGCTCACACCCCGCAATGTGGTCGTCGCCGGCCTTCTTCTCTTTCTCGCGCTGGTGCCGGCCTATGTAGCGGTGACCGGCAACGCGTTCCTGATGACGCTGTTCACCCGCATCGTCATCCTGGCGATCGCGGCAACGAGCCTCAATCTGATCCTCGGCTATGGCGGCATGGTGAGCTTCGGGCACGCGGTCTATCTCGGCGTCGGTGGCTACGCAGTCGGCATCCTGGCCTACGAGGGCATTGCGTCGGGCTTGGTGCAATGGCCGGTTGCCATCGCGGTATCGGCGCTGCTGGCGCTCATCGTGGGCGCGCTGTCGCTACGTACGCGCGGCGTCTATTTCATCATGATCACCCTCGCCTTCGCGCAGCTGGTCTACTATTTCGGGGTCGGGCTCGATCGCTACGGCGCCGACGACGGCCTGACCGTCTATCGGCGCAGCCAGTTCGGTGATCTGGTCAATCTCTCCAACCGTACCGTGTTCTACTATCTCTGCCTGCTGTTGCTGGTCGGCACGATCTATCTGGTCTGGCGGCTGATCAACTCGCGCTTCGGGATGGTGGTGCAGGGCGCGCGCTCGAACGACCGGCGCATGCGGGCGATCGGCTTTCCGACCTATCGCTATCGCCTCACTTGCTTTGTCATTGCGGGCGCGCTCTGCGGGCTTGCGGGCGCGCTGCTTGCCAACCACACCGGCTTCATCAGCCCGGCCACCATGCACTGGACGCGCTCGGGCGATCTGATCGTGATGGTGGTGCTGGGCGGGATGGCGTCGGCGTTCGGCCCGCTCATCGGTGCCGTGACGCTCTTGGTGCTGGAAGAGCTGCTGCCGGTGCTGATCCGGCTGCTCGCGTCCGGCGTGGTGGAGCCGCAGGTCGCGGTCAAGGTCGCGGAATATTGGCAGGTCGTGCTCGGGCCGCTGTTCCTGCTGGTGGTGCTGTTCGCGCGTGGCGGCATCAACGGTCTGCTGGAGGGCACGCGCCGTGGCTGATGCGCTGCTCGCGATCGAAAGTCTCACCAAGCGCTTTGGTGGCGTCGTGGCCTCCGATGGCATCTCGCTCGCGGTTCCGCCGGGCGAGCTGCACGCCATCATCGGGCCGAACGGCGCCGGCAAGAGCACGCTGATCGGAGAGTTGACCGGCGAGATCGCACCTGACGCGGGCGTGATCCGCTTTGAAGGTCGCGACATCACTGCGCTGCCGGTGCATCAGCGCAGCGCGCTCGGGCTCGCGCGCTCGTTCCAGATCACCTCGCTCTTCCTCGATTTCACCACGCTCGACAATGTGGCGCTGGCAGTGCAAGCGCACGCCGGTCATTCGTTTCGTTTCTGGCGCGATGCACGCGCCGAGCCCGAGCTGCGCGAGCCGGCGCGCGCAGTGCTGGCGCAGGTTGGCCTGGCGCATCGCGCCGACGAGCGCTGTGCCAATCTCAGTCACGGCGAGCATCGCCAGCTCGAGATTGCGATGGCGCTGGCGACGCGGCCGC
>Ga0137409_10002804_pt1 | contig 18566 bp, 16 predicted proteins | sample CZODoug1_16funga_FD_122059 | JGI IMG/M metagenome (GOLD analysis project Ga0137409, IMG submission 122059) | Vadose zone soil fungal communities from Angelo Coast Range Reserve, California, USA - CZODoug1_16fungal (Hybrid Assembly) | ecosystem: Environmental > Terrestrial > Soil > Vadose zone... | reverse complement strand
CTCGGCATCAAGCCCAAGCTCATCTTCCGCGGCTTCGCGGTCGCCGGCTGCGAGCCGGACGAGATGGGCATCGGGCCCGTGTACGCGGTGCCCAAGCTTCTGAAGCGCCACGGCCTGAAGATCGACGACATCGACGTGTGGGAGCTGAACGAGGCCTTCGCCTCGCAGGTCATCTACTGCCGCGATCGCCTCGGCATCGATCCGGCGAAGCTCAACGTCAACGGCGGCTCGATCTCGATCGGGCATCCGTTCGGCATGACGGGCTCGCGCATGGTCGGTACCCTCGCCAACGAGCTGCTGCGCCGCAAGGCGCGCTACGGCGTGGTCACGATGTGCGTCGGCGGCGGTCAGGGCGCCGCGGGGCTCTTCGAGGCGTACAGCTAGAAACGATCTCAGATCAGCCCGGCCGCGGCGCCGTCTCGCGGACGATGGCGAGACGGCGCCGCGGCCCGGGTTCATCGCGCCTTCCCGTCGCGCCGTTCTCCCGAGCGGCTTTGCTATCATCGGAAGTTGCCTATGCGCTCGCCCCTCCTCGGCCTCGCGCTCATCGCCGCGATCGCTACCGGGTGCGCAACCGGTGGCGCCACGCGCTCGCCGAACCCGACCGGCGCAGCCGGCGATCCCGCGCGAGCCGACTCCCCGGTCGCGGTCCCGCAGCGCGAGGCGCGGGCGCGGGAGGCTCTCGAGCTCGGCCGGGCGGCGATGGCACGCGGCGACTCGGCCACGGCCGCGAGATCGTTCCGCGAGGCGCTCCTGCTTCGGCCCGACCTGATCGAGGCCCGCGAGAGCCTGGGGCTCGCCCTCTATGAGATGGGTGACCTCGACGGGACCGTCGAGGAGCTGCGCGCCCTCTTGCGACGCCACCCGGATGCCGTGCGAGCCCGCCAGGTTCTCGCCACGGCGCTCATGGCCAAGCAGGACTGGTCATCCGCGCGCACCGAGCTCGAAGAGGTCGTGCACCGCCAGCCCGATCGCGTCCAGGCGTTCTACAGCCTGGGCCTCGTGCGCTACGCGCTCGGGGATCTGAACGGCGCGGCCGAAGCCTACCGGCAGGTCCTGGCGCGCAGCCCCGATCAGCCGGACGCGCGATACAACCTGGCCCTCGTGTTGAAGCTCACGCATCGCGAAGCCGAGGCGACGCCGGAATTTCTGGCCGCGGCGCGCGCGGGACACTCGCGGGCGCAGTTCTTCACGGGCACGGCGTACGCCAGGGGACTGGGCGTCGAGCCCGATCTGGCGCGGGCGATCGCGTGGTGGTCGCGGTCAGCCGATCAGGGATCGCTCGAGGCCGGTGCGGCGCTGGGCGAGCTGCGGCAGACCGCCCTGGGCAAAACCAGGCGCACCCCGGCCGAGCGTCGCGCGGTCGAGCAGGCGTTTCGAGACTATCGGACCGCCCTCTGGAGCGACTATCCGGAGCTGACGAAAAGCGGCGACGACGACACGGTCGGTGCCGCGCTGCTCCGGCAGGGCCGCGGCGCCGAAGCGGTGCCCGTGCTGATCTCGGAAGCGCTCGCCTTCAGCGAGCCGGCGCAGGCGGCCCTGGAGGAGCTCTACTACCGCGGATCGCCCGGCCAGGTCCCTCCCCACGACGCGCGGATCCTGAGCTACTTCCAGACCGCCGCGGACGAAGGACAGGTGCGCGCCCGGATCGCGCTCGCGAAGCTCTACGTGGCCGGACTCGGTGTGCCGAAGGACACCGCGCGCGCCATTAGCCTCCTGAGAGCGACGCCGCACGAGGACGCTCAGCGGCTCCTTCAGGAGATCTCGGCCGCCACCGAGGCCGTCCCATCCCAGCCGGTTCGTCCCTAGGCCCGACGCCTACGATGAAGACCGTGGCGCTGGCCGCGGTGATCGGTCTCGCCGCCACCGCGGTGGCGGCCGGCGTGATGTCTTCGGGGAGCGCCGCGGTCACCGCGTTCGAGTGGTCCGTGTACGAACGATGGCTTCGGGTGCCCGAGCCCGCGGGGCCCGCGCCCGTCATCGTGGTCCGCGACGCGGCGAGCGAATCCAGGTTCGGGTCCGGCCCATGGGATCGAGCCGTTCTCGCCGGTCTCGTCACGAGCCTGTCGCGCGCCGGAGCCGCCGTCATCGGCCTCGATGCCTCACTCGGACAACCGAGCGCTCCCGGCCGCGGCGGCGCCTCCAGCGACGCGCTCCTGAGTCAGGCGATCGCGCTCGCCGAGAACGTCGTGCTGCCGATCGCGCTCGAGGTCGCCGACCCGCTCGCCGCGCCGCAGTTGCCTCAGCACCGCTCGTGGCCGCCGCTGTCCGGCACCGCTCAGGATGGTCCGCAATACCGGCCGCTGAGCGGCTCGCTTCCAGGATTCGCTCAGTATGCGAAGGGTGTCGGCCACACGCTCACCTCGGCCGATCCCGATGGTGTGGCTCGGCGAATCCCGCTCTTCGTCCGGGTCGGCGATCGGCGAGTGCCGGCGTACGGCCTCGCGCTGGCCGCCGCCTTCGGGAACATCGACATTGCGCGGATCCCGGCCGACCGATACGGACACGTGCTCGTCCCCGCCGCCGGCTCGTGGATTCCCCGCGGCTTCAAGGTCGTGCCGTTCACCGATGTCTTGTCGGCGATCGAACAGCGACAGACCGACACGCTTCAGGGCCTGGTCGCCGACCGGATCGTGGTGCTGGTCGCCGAGCCCGTCGCAGGGACGAATCGGATGGTCACGCAGGCGAACCTGCTCGACCGGATTCTGAGCGGAGCCTGGCCGAGACGGGCTCCGTTCGCCTGGACCGTGCTCGGCAGTTTCCTGGTCGCCGGGTTCGCGGCGTGGCTCTGGCTGGCAGTCAGATGGTGGAGGGCCGCGATCGCAACCGCCACTCTGGCCCTCGGCTACGCCGCGGCCGTCTCGTCCTCCGCGTCGCTGACCGGCCTCTTGCTGCCCCTGGCGATCCCGCTCGCGGCGGTGGCCGTCTCCTCGGTGAGCTCGCTCCTCTGGAACCAGCTCACGTCGGCGTACCGAGTCCGTCACCTCGAAGGCGAAGTCGCGGCGATCCGCGAGGGCCTCGTGCGTCAGGAGTCGGTGGTCGAAGCGCTCGAAGAGGATCTGGAGGCCGCGCGGGTCGCCGTGGCTCGATCGACCGGCGGCGAGGAGGCGCTGCGTGTCCAGCTCGCGGCCGCTCGTGCCCAGGAGGAGCAGACGCGCACCCGGCTCGAAGAGCTGGAGCGTCGGGCGCGAGCGTGGAGCGCCGGGGACGTCCGCGAAACACCGCTCGGCGACGCCGAGCAGGAGCGTCTGCAGCGCGAGTGCGAGCGGCTTGGGATCGTCACCGGCGATCCCGCGATGCTGGCACTCTTTCGCGATCTCCAGAAGGCGGCTCGCTCCGTGCTGCCCATCCTCCTGGCCGGCGAGCCCGGCACGGGTAAGGAGCTCTTCGCGCGGGCCGCCCACCGTCTGAGCCCGCGCTCCGACGGGCCGTTCGTCGCGGTCAACATGGGAGCGATCCCCGCCGAGCTGTTCGAGAGCGAGATGTTCGGCCACGTCCGCGGCAGCTTCACCGGCGCCGTCGCCGACCGCAAAGGGCTCTTCGAGCAGGCGAGCCGGGGAACGATCTTCCTCGACGAGGTCGGCGAGCTGCGGCCCGAGCACCAGAGCAAGCTGCTCCGCGTGCTCCAGGACAAGAGCTTTTACCGGGTTGGAGCGACGCGTCCGACGACCGTCGACGTGCGGGTGGTCGCCGCGAGCAATCGCGACCTCGAGCGAGGCAGCGTCGAGGGCTGGTTCCGCGAGGATCTTTATTTCCGGCTGAAAGGGCTCGTCTTGCGCCTGCCGCCGCTGCGCGAGCGGCCGCGGGACGTCCCGCTGCTGGCTGCTCGCTTCATCCGCGAGGCCGCCGCCGAGGTCGGACGACCGCCCCTGCCCCTGTCCGAGGCCGCGCTGGCGGCGCTCGAGCAGAACGACTGGCCGGGCAACGCGCGCGAGCTCCAGAACTGTCTGCGCCAGGCGCTGGCGCTCGCCGACGGCACGGCCATCACGGTCGCCGATCTGCGGCTGCCGGCGCGGGAGCCGATTCGCGAGGACACCGGCGGCGATGAGGCCGTTCTCGACACCCTTCGCCAGCACGGCTTCGACATGCAGGCGACCGCCCGCACGCTTGGCTGGGATCGGAGCACGGTCACTCAGCGGCTCAAGGGCCTCGGGTTCCGGGCGCTCGTCGACTCGGGCGGAGATCGCGGCAAGGCCGCCCTGGCCCTGGCCGGTGACCCCGCGCTGGGTCGGACGGTCGAGCTGAAGCTCCGCGAGTATTCCGATCATCTCCTGAGGGTGGTGGAGGGCTTCAGCACTCCCGAGGAGGCGATCGCCGCCTGCCGGAAACGGTTCAAGAACCTTCCCGAGCGACACTTCCGCTCGCTCGAGCTGCTCGTCCGCCAGCACTTCGACCGCCGCTCGTCGACCGCCAGGGTCTGACACCCGCGCCCCTCGCGGGGAAGTGACGATGCTGGTGCGGGGACGCGGGGAATCCCCGCGTGCCTCGGATCGGTTGCCAGCCGCCTTCGCTTGCCAAACCTCTGAACTCGTTGCGTTCCCGCACTGCCGCGCTCCACGGCCCGCGTGGCGTGAGCGTTGCTCTGATCGCAGACGGGCGCCGGCCGCACGGGCGGACACGAGCGACCCGATCAGCGAGACGCGGGGCGTCTCGAGAAAGAAGGGACAGGGCAATGGCCGACACGCAGCGGAAAGAGATTGGTAGTGGTGTGAAGGAGCTGGCGGTCCTCGTCGGGATCCTCTTGACGGTGATCGCCGGCGCAATCGGAACGTACTGGATTCACTCGCAGGGCGTCGAGGCCTCACCGGAGGCCACCAAGGAGCCGACGGGCCCTCGGGCCGCGATTCCCGCGCCGCCCGCGGGAGTCTTCCACGCCGACGTCTACTTCGACTTCAAGAGCACGCGCCTGCGTGCCGACGCCGCCCGCGTGCTCCAGGAGACGACGGGGCGCATGGACCTGACCAACGCGTGGGTCGTGCTGGTCCAGGGCTACGCCGATAGCCAGGGGCCGTCCGAGTACAACCGCGGGCTGGCCCAGCGTCGGGCCCAGGTGGTGAAGCGCTTCCTCGTCGACCTCGGCGTGCCCGAGACGGCGATCAAGATGGTGACGATGGGTCAGGACGCGACGCTGTGCGACGACCCGGGTAAGGAATGCCAGGAGCTCAACCGTCGCGTGCACCTCGAGTTTCGTAAGCTCGCTGCCGCGGTGCCGGCGGAGCCTCCGTTCGCTGGGACCGACGGGACCCACCGCGCGCAGGCCGACGTGCGCTCGGCTGCCGGCGACCGATAGTCCAGTCCATGAGGTCGGTTCGAGGACTCATCGTCGTGAGCCTGGCCTTCGTCCTGGCGGCTTCGGCCGCCAGGGCGGAGGCCGCCGGTGACGCACGTGGTCGTACAGACCGCGTCACCGAGGGCACGTTGTTCTGGCGCACCGCCGAGCAGGACACGCTCGTGCCAGCGCCGACGCTCAAGACCGACGTCAGCATCGTCGTGAGCGGCATCGTCGCGCGCGCGAGCGTCCGTCAGGAGTTCACGAATCCGAGCCGCGCGTGGGCGGGAGGCATTTATGTCTTCCCGCTGCCAGAGGACGCGGCGGTCGACCGTCTGCGCATGAAGGTCGGCGACCGGTTGATCGAGGGCGTCATCCAGGAGCGGTCAGCGGCGAAGGCGCAGTACGACCAGGCGAAGCAAGAGGGTCGACGCGCGAGTCTCGTCGAGCAGGAGCGGCCGAACATCTTCACCACGTCGGTCGCCAACATCGCCCCCGGTGCCGCGATCACCATCGAGATCGAGTACCAGCAAACCGTTCGATACGACACGGGTCAGTTCAGCTTGCGGTTCCCGATGGTCGTCGGTCCCCGTTACATTCCGGGGGAACCGGCATCGGGACCGCCCTCCGGCACCGGCTGGTCGCCCGACACCGACCAGGTCCCGGACGCGTCGCGCATCACTCCGCCCGTCGAGCACCCGTCGCGAGGCCCGCTGAATCGGGTCAGCCTCACGGTCGAGTTGGACCCGGGCGTCCCGCTCACGCGTCTCGGGGCCTCGTATCACGCGGTCCACACGACGCCGCTGGCCGACGGGCGCTATCGGATCGAGCTCGCTCAGGGCACTGTGCCCGCGGATCGGGATTTCGAGCTGGTCTGGCAACCCAACGTCGAGGCGACGCCGGTCGCCACGCTCTTCACCGAGCGCAAGGGCGCCGAGACGTTCGCGGTGCTCATGGTGACGCCGCCCGCGTCCACCGCGCTCGACGGGCTCCGCTTGCCGCGCGAGGTGATCTTCGTGATCGACAACTCCGGCTCGATGGGCGGCACGTCGATCGATCAGGCCAAGGCCGCGCTGAAGCTGGCGCTCGATCGCCTTCGGCCGGGCGATGCCTTCAACGTGATCCGGTTCAACCACACCACCGACGCGGTCTTCCCGGCGGCCCAGCCCGCGACGGCGCCGAATCTCGCGGCGGCGAGCCGCTACGTCGGGCGTCTCCGCGCCGACGGGGGCACCGAGATGTTGCCGGCGCTCCAGCAGGCGCTCGACGGCCGCGAGCATCCGGGGCGCCTGCGGCAGGTGATCTTCTTGACCGACGGCGCGGTCGGGAACGAGGCGCAGCTCTTCGCGGCGATCCACGAGCGGCTGGGCGACAGCCGGCTCTTCACGATCGGCATCGGCTCGGCGCCCAACAGCCACTTCATGCGCGAGGCCGCCCGACTCGGGCGCGGCACGTTCACCTATATCGGCAGCATCAACGAGGTGAAGGACAAGATGGTCGCCCTCTTCGCGAAGCTCGAGTCGCCGGCGTTGACCGACGTCGAGATCGAGCCGATCGCCGGCGCCGACATCGTGCCCGAGCGCATCCCCGACGTCTATCTCGGCGAGCCGATCACCGTCGCGCTGAGGGCGCCGGCGCTCCCGTCGCGCGTCGTGCTGCGCGGCCGCCTCGGGGTCGAGGTGTGGGAGCGGGTGCTGGCCCTCCACCCCGCCGGTGAGGGCGCGGGGCTCTCCTCGCACTGGGCGCGCGGCAAGATCGCGGCGCTGCTTGACCGCCGCCGGACCGGCTCGGCTGAAGACGAGATCCGCGGCGCGGTGCTCGCGCTCGCGCTCACGCATCACCTCGTGAGCCCGTACACGAGCCTCGTGGCCGTCGACGTCACGCCGGTTCGCCCGGGAGACGAAGCGCTGGAGAGCCACGCCCTGAAGACGAATCTCCCGCACGGCTGGGACTACACCGCGGTCTTCGGCATTGGGCAGGGTGCGACGGATGCGCCCGCCCACCTCCTCGGGGGGCTCGTCGCGCTCCTCCTCGCGGCCGCCCTCGCCGCCACGACTCTCCGCTGGAGGAAAATCTGAAACGCTCGAGGCTCCTCGTCGGCGCCGTGGCCCTGCTCTCCGTGATCGGGTTGTTGGAGCTGGGCCACGGCACCTGGATCTACGCCAAGGCCCGGCTCGCCCAGTTTCTCCTTCAGCGGGCCTGGGAGCGGACGCTCCGCGGCGAGGCGGCGGCGAAGCCGTGGCCGTGGGCCGATACGTGGCCGGTCGCGAGGCTCCGCGTGCCAGCCCACGGCGTCGATCTCATCGTGCTCTCGGGTGTGAGTGGACGGACCCTGGCCTTCGGTCCCGGCCACGCGCCGGACAGCGCACCGCCCGGCGCGCCGGGGACCGAGATCGTGACGGCGCATCGCGACACGCACTTTCGCTTTCTCGAACGGGTGCGCCGTGGGGACGAGGTCTTCGTGGAAGCGCCTGGCGGTCCGATCGTACGGTTCCTCGTGCAGGAGCTCTCGGTCGTCGATTCCCGATCCGCCGTGATCCACCGCAATCCGCGCGCGGCCGCGCTCGTCCTCATGACGTGCTATCCGTTCGACGCGCTCGTGGCCGGGGGACCCCTGCGCTACGTGGTGACGGCGCGCGCAACTGACCAACAAGGTCCGCGTCCGTCGCGCGGCCGTGATATAAAACACTTCGTCAGCACCAACTCGGAGGAGACGACACCCTAGGATGGCGCGTCGGACTCGACCCCGGCGTCGCATCCGGACGCTCGTCGGGCTCGCGGTGGCGACGGTGGCCGTGGTCGGCGTGATCGCCGTCGCGATTCCGGCGCGGTTCATCGGCGAGCACTGCTTCAGCGTTCGAATCCAGCCGCGCGACCGGCCGCCGGAGATCGTGCGCGCCACCGCCGACGTGCCCGGCTATCTCCGCACCGGGTCGTCGACGTTCCTCACCCTGCCCGCGTGGTACGTCGTCTACAGCGCCGAGGAGTACGCGGCCTTCGTCAAGTCTCGCGCCCCGAGCCGCTTCCCCTACTTCGCCGCGATCGGGCAGTACTGGCGCTACTACGCGAGCTCGTGCGGGGGGACGAAGCGCGTCTATCCGTTCGGCGCGCGGGAGCACCTGATCCTAGGATTGACCGGGCTCGCCTTCACGCTCGACAACACCGTCAAGGGCGCCTACGAGAACACGGTCGGCGTGGTCAGCGAGAGCATCGGCTTCTATCACACCGAGGAGGACGTGTTCGCGCGCAAGACCGCGCGGCAATACGCGGAGTTCATGCACACGGTCCCGTGGTACGACTTCCCGTTCGCCGCGCGGCTCGAGGCCCTCTGGAAGGAAACACCGCTGTGGGGGCTCGACGTCGTCCGCAAGTGGGAGCGACGCTTCGCGTTGAGCACGGAGTACTCGCTGATGGCCACGTACGCCGGGATCGTCCGGCTGGGCACCCACACCGTCCGGCAGCCGGAAGATCTGATCGTCCACGCCTGGATCGAGGCCGCGTCCGACCGGATCTTCGACGACGACCGGATCCGCAAGATCAAGACCGTCGGCGACCGGTCCTACATCGTCACGCTCCCACGATTCGAGCCGTTCACGCCGATCGTCGCGGGGCTGGCGAAGCAAGGCGTGCGGTTCCGCGAACTCGCCGGGAACGACGAAATTCTCCTGACCGCGATCGCGCCGAGCGCGCTAGATTTTCGGCTCGCGACGGGTGAGGTCTTGCTAAAAGAGCCGCTCCTGACCAACCCGGCTGCGACGCGCATCGCCGTGAAAGCGTCGGTTGGCTCGCTGCCCGGGATCCTCGCCGACCTGGCAAGCCGGGGCATCACGCTCGAGCGCCTCTACGACTACTAGGGTTGAGGGGCCGACCGCCTGAGCTGTCCGGGCGTCCGCTTGAGCGTCCGCTTGAATGCCTTGGCGAACGCCGCCTCGGACGCATAGCCGACCTTCCCCGCCACCTCCGCCACCCCAGCTCGTGGCTCGCGCAGCAGCCTGGCGGCCTGGAGCATTCGCCATCGCGTGAGGTAAGCAATCGGGGACGCCCCGACCAGCGTCCGGAAGCGCACCGCGAGCACGGTCCTAGAAATGCCAATCTCCCGGGCTAGCCGCCCGAGCGTCCACGGTTTGGCATAGTGCTCATGCATCAGCGCCAGCGCTTTCGCCACCTGTCCGTCACTCAGGCCCTTCAGCCATCCCGCGTGGGTGAGCTCGCCCGTGCTCAGGAAGGCACGCACCGCCTGGATGAACAGGACGTCGGCAAGTCGGTTGAGCACCGAGCGGGAGCCGTGCATCCCAGAGCCCATTTCCACGCCGATGAAGCGCAGTGTCGGCTCGAGCCAGCTGGCGACATGGCGGTCATCGGCCCGGAGATGGAGGACGGCGGGCAGCGCAGACAGTAGCGGAGTCGCTTCGAGCTCCTGGGACAGGAAGAAGCCGCCGACGATCGTCGAAGTCGGGCCCTTGCCGCCGTCGCAGTGGACGAATCCTCGTTCGTCCATCGGATGCTCCTTGACGAACCTGCCGAACGGGATCGGCCGCACCGTGGGGCCGGAACGAAGGACATGGGCATGCGCTCGAGGCAACAGGGCGAGGTCGCCTGCAGCCAGCGAGCGCGCGCCCGGCTCGCCGTCGACCTCCAGCAGACAGCCTCCTCGCGTCACCACGTAGAACGGAGCGCGGCCCTCGGGTCGCACACTCACCCCCCACGGCGCGCGAAGCTCGGCGGTGAAGTAGACGGTCCCCGCGAGCCGGACCTGCTCCAGAACGTCTGCGAGCACGTCAAACATGGCTGGTCCGAACGAATAGCTTCGTCTCGGGATTCTCGGCGGAACTGCTCTCTTGGCGCTGGTTCCGGATGCGCTCGCGGCCGGAGAGTGTCCGCCCACGGCCGCTTCGGCGGCCACTGGGGCCGCGCTCCTCGACAAATATGTGGCGGCGGTGAACGCGCACGACACCAGTTCTTTTCCGGAGCTCTTCACCGAGTCCTATATCCAGCATTCGGGCCGAAGTCCTTCCGGCCTCGCCGCTCAGGTCGAGAATTTTCGCGGGATCTTCGCCGTGATGCCGGATATCCGGATGCGGGTCGAAGACCGCATCATCGCCGGCGACAAGGTCGTAGCGCGCAACACGCTCTCCGCAACCCACACCCGACCGATCCGAGGCGTTGCCCCAACGGGGAAAGCTTTCACGATCAGGACCATCGATATCTGGCGTGTCGAAAACGGAAAATTCGCCGAGCACTGGGATCTCACTGATACGGCGGAGGTGCTGAGGCAGCTGCGCGGCGAGCAGTAAGGTCCTCGCGGCTAGGCGCGTGAGGCGATGAGCGCCCATCCCGAGTCCGCCAGCGGGCGCGCGCGACGCCCGCGCTCCTCGGCGTTGGGGTCGTTCGCGGTGCCCGCGACCACGCGTCCCATGATGCCCTGGGCGATCGCGGCCAGCCGGAACATGGCGAACGCGAGACAGAACTCCCAGTCGGCGATGGCGCCGCGTCCGGCGCGCCGGCAGTAGTCGGCGACGTAGTCGCCCTCGCTCGGGATCCCGAGCTCGCGCAGGTCCTTGTCGGCCAGCCCTTCCCACTCGCGCGTGAACCGATACGGCAGGCAGAAGTAGGCGAGGTCGGCGAGCGGGTGGCCGAGCGTCGACAGCTCCCAGTCGAGCACGGCGACGACACGCGGCTCGGTCGGATGGATGATCACGTTGCCGAGCCTGAAATCGCCGTGCACCAGCGTCGTCTCGTCGCCGGCGGGAATGTGCTCGGGCAGCCACGGGATCAGCCGCTCCATCGACTCGATCTTCTCCGTCTCCGAGGCGCGGTACTGCTGGGTCCACCGGTGGATCTGGCGCGCGAAGTAGTTGCCCGGCCGCCCGAAGTCGGCGAGGCCGAGCGCCTGCCAGTCGGCGGTGTGCAGCCGCGCCAGCACGTCGATGAGCGATTCGTAGATCGCGCTTCGCTCGCCCGGCGTGATGCCGGGGATCGCCGGGTCGGTGAAGATCCGCCCGTGCACGCAGTCCATGACATAGAACGCGGTGCCGATGACCGAGTCGTCCTCGCACAAGGCGAACGTGCGCGGCACCGGGAAACCCGACTTGCCGAGCGCCGTGATGACCCGGTATTCACGGTCGACGGCGTGCGCGGAGGGCAGCAGCTTGCCCGGCGGCTTGCGGCGCAGCACGTACTCGCGGCCGCCGGCCGCCACGTGATACGTCGGATTGGACTGGCCGCCCCGAAACTGGCGGACCTCGAGCGTCCCGCTGAAACCCTCGACGTGGGCGCGCATGTAGCGCTCGAGCGCGGCGGCGTCGAACCGGTGCGCCTCGCGGATCTCGGCGGTCTGCGCGATCATCTGGCTCAGCTCCTCCCGTGCGCGCGTCAGTATAATCCCACTCGCGCCATTTCAACGCCCCGGAGGGCTCATGATCCGCTCGGTACCCGGCCGCACGCCACGAATCGATCCCGAGGCCTACGTCGACCCGCAGGCCGCCGTCATCGGCGACGTCACGATCGCCGCCGGCGCGTCGGTCTGGCCCTTCGCCGTGCTGCGGGGCGACCAGGACAACTACGTCACGCTCGGCCGAAACTCGAACGTCCAGGACAACTCGGTGCTGCACGTCAGGCCCGAGCATCCGTGCATCGTCGGCGACCACGTCACGATCGGCCACCGCGCGGTTGTCCACGGCTGTCGGGTCATGAACAACGTACGGATCGGCATCGGCGCGATCGTCCTGGACGGCGCCGTGATCGAGGAAGGCGCGCAGGTCGGCGCCGGCGCTCTGGTCCCGCCGGGCAAGATCGTGACCGCCGGCTGGCTCTTCATGGGCGTCCCGGCCAAGCCCATCCGAAAGATGGACGCCGCCGAGCTCGAAGAGATCGTGCAGAACGCCCGCGACTACCTCAACCTCTGGCACCGCGACTACCGCACCCGCTGACGCGCCGCGAAGTCAGTGGCCGTTGCCTCGGACCGCCTCGCCCAGGGCCACGCCGAGATTGTGGCGAGCGCCCCCGAGCCGAGGATGCACAGAGAGCGCCCGCCGGAACATCGCCGCCGCTTCGCGATGGCGGCCGAGCGCCATGTAGCAGAGCCCGGCGCCCGAGAGCGCGCCGAAGTGGTGCCGATTGCGCGCGAGCGTCTCCTCGCAATCGGCGATCGAGCCCTCGTAGTTCTCGGCGACGTAGCGGACCGTCGCCCGCTTGTTCCAGCCCTCGGCGAACTCCGGAGCCTGCGCGATCATGCGGGCGAAGATATCCTCGGCTCCGGTCAGATCGCGCCGCTCCATCGCCGCGATGCCCTCGCGAAGCAGCGCGTCGATCTCACGGTTGCCCGAGCGGTGCCACATCTCCCACAACGCCGCCTCCGCACGGGCCGCCGCGGCGGGGTCGTCTCCGTGCAGCGCCTTCAGTCCATCGTCCTCGGTCATGGCGCCCCAAGCTTGCGTCGAGTCGGCGCCAAGAGCAAGATGGCGCCTGACATGGCGCGATTCACCGGCAAGGTCGTGCTCATCACCGGGGGCGCCGGCGGCATCGGGCGCGCTACCGCGGTGCGCTTCGCGTCGGAGGGCGCGCGCGTGGTGGTCGTCGATCTCGCCGCGGCGGCGCTTCGGCAAAGCGTGGCGGCGGTCGAGAAGGTCGACGGCGAGGTGCACGCCGTCGAGGCCGACGTGACGCGGGTGGCGGACGTCGAGCGATACGCGGCGGCCGCGGTCGAGCGGTTCGGCGGCATCGACGTCTTCTTCAACAACGCTGGCGTGCTCGGCGCGCTGAAGCCGCTGGTCGACTACCCCGAGGAGACGTTCGACCAGGTGATCGCCGTCAACCTCAAGGCCGTGTGGCTCGGCATGAAGGCCGTCGCGCCGCGGCTGCGCGCGCGCGGCGGCGGGGCCATCGTGAACACCGCCTCGATCGCCGGCCTGCGCGGCTCGCCGAACATCATCGCGTACACCGCGAGCAAGCACGCGGTCGTCGGGATGACGCGCGCCGCCTCGCTCGAGCTGGCGCGTCACAACATCCGCGTCAACGCCGTGTGCCCGGCGCCGATCGAGACGCCGATGGCCCAGCAGCTCGAGACCGAGATCAAGCGCGAGCGGCTCACCGCGACCATCCCGATGCGGCGCTACGGCGCGCCCGAGGAGGTCGCGGCCCTCGTCGCGTTCCTCGCGAGCCCCGACGCGACGTACATCACCGGCGGGATCTACACGGTCGACGGCGGCGCGATGGCGTGATCGTCGCGGTCACCGGCGCCAGCGGCCTCGTCGGCTCGGCGCTGGTCTCTTCCCTCACGGCCGGCGGCCATCGCGTGATCCCGCTCGTGCGCCGGGCGCCGCGACCCGGCGAGAGCGCGCTCCGCTGGGATCCGTCATCGGGCGCGATCACTCCGGCCGGCGCGGCCGGGGCCGACGCGATCGTCCATCTGGCCGGCGACAGCATCATGGGGCTCAGGTGGACGGCCCAGAAAAAGCGGCGCATCCGCGAGAGCCGCACGACCGCGACCCGACTGCTGGTCCAAACGCTGACCCGCCTCCCGAAGCCGCCCGCCGTCCTCGTCTGCGCCTCCGGCATCGGCTACTACGGAAGCCGGGGCGACGAGGTGCTGAGCGAGGAGAGCCGGCCGGGCACGGGCTTCCTGGCCGAGCTCGCTCGCGAATGGGAGGCGGCCACCGCCGCGGCGATCGCCCAGGGGATCCGCGTGGTGCGCCTGAGACTCGGCATCGTGCTGAGCGCCAAGGGCGGCGCGCTCGCGAAGATGCTGACGCCGTTCCGACTGGGCCTGGGCGGTACCATCGGCGACGGCGCGCAGTGGATGAGCTGGATCGCTCTCGATGACGTGATCGGCGCGATCGGCCACGCCCTCACGACCGACAGCCTCCGGGGGCCGGTCAACGCCGTCGCGCCCACGCCGGTGACCAACGCCGAGTTCACTCGTATCCTGGGCCGCGTGCTCGGACGGCCCACCCTGTTGCCGCTGCCGGCGTTCGCGGCCCGCCTGGCGCTGGGCGAGATGGCCGACGAGCTCTTGCTGGCGAGCCAGCGCGTCGTACCGGCGCGGCTTCAGGCCAGCGGCTACACGTTCCGCTATCCGGCACTCCAGGAGGCGCTCCGGGCGTCGGCTCGAGCACTAGCCTCTTGACCAGACGCCGATTTGCGCAGATTCTCTGCCGCACCACAGACGGGATGGAGCGTAAATCGATGGCACAGGTCAACCATCTATTGGTCCTGCGACTGCTCGCGACGACCTTGGCCCTTTCCGGATGCGCGACCATGGGGGCGCCGGAGCTTCGGACGTTCGAAGACCGGAAGCCGCTCGCGGCCCCCGATGAGCCGCGACAGATTTCCGTCACCAGGCTCGTCAGCAAGCTCCCGACCGGCCACCGGGTCGGGACGAGCTCAGGCGGCTTGCTCTGCGTTCCGCAGGGGCCCATGACCTGGCGGCCTGGGCTCGACGAGGCGGTCACGGGAGAAGTCATCACGGTGATTCGCGACGAGCTGAAGAAGGCCGGTTACCGCGTGCCGGGCCAGTCGGGGTCGCTGTTCGAGGAGGCGAGCGATGGGCAGGCCGATCTGTTGCTCGCCGGCGCCATCAAGACGGTGACCCTCAACGTGTGCAACGGCCCGCAGGGGCGCTCCAGCGAAAGCTCCGTCGAAATCGAGTGGCAGCTCTACGAGCGGCGGACGCGATCGGTGATCCTCACGGCGATGACCGGCGGCACTGCCAAGTCGAACCCCGGGGGCCGCGAGGCGTCGCTCGACGCGACCGCCGGGGCCCTCCGGAACCTGCTCGCGCAACAGACGTTCGTCGCGGCCGTCGGCAGCACCGTCCGGGCCGCCGATCCCGTGTATCCCTCGCTCCCGCTCACCGTCGTCAGCGTCAAGGCGTCCGACGCGGCGGCCGCGCAGCAGCTGATCCAGCATGCGCAGAACGCGGTGGTGAGAATCTTGAGGCCGAAGGGACACGGCAGCGGAGTGGTGGTGTCCTCGTCCGGGTGGCTGCTGACGGCGGCGCACGTCGTCGCCGGGCTGCCCGGTCCGTTCGACGTGGAGCTGGGGGACGGTCAAAAGGTCGCGGGCACCTACGCCGCAGCGCCCATCGCCTCCTCGGCGTCGATCCAGGTTGGTAATCCGGCGTTCGCGATCGGCACTCCCCTGCAGGAGCGATTCAGTCGTACCGTGACGAAGGGTGTCATCAGCGCGCTGCGTCCAAAGGACGGGCGGACCGTCATTCAGAGCGACGTCGGCGTGCACGCGGGCTCGAGCGGCGGGGCCCTCCTCGACGAGCATGGCCGGCTGATCGGACTCTCGATCAGCGGAATGGCGCTCGGCGGCCAGATCGGTGTTGGACTCAACGAGTTCCTGGGGATCGACGACGCATGGCGCGCGCTCCAGGTCGAGCCCCAGATCAACACGGTCGACGCCGCGGTCCTCATCCGCCGATAACCGGCGCGGCGCCGGCTCAGCGGACGGTAACGGTGAACGACAGCTGCCGCAGGGGCGGCGTGTCGGCGTCCCACGGCAGGCGATAGTCGAAGACCAGGATCTGCTGGCCCTTTCTGGCCGTCGTGAACCGCCAGATCTCGCTGCCCGGCGCGCCCACGCCACCGGGGCCGATCGCATCGCGTTCGATGGCGGGCAGCCCCTCCAGCTTCAGCACGTCGCCCGGCGCCGCCGCAAGAGACCATCGATAGCCGGTCACCAGATTGCGCGGGAGCCGAACGAGCAGCGCTTGATCGAATCGGAGCTCGATCGGTCGTCCGGCGCTCTCCGGCGTGACCATCACCACGATATCGGCTCCCGCGCGGCCAGAACGAGCACACGCCGCGACCATCAGGAGCGAGACCAACAGGACCATGAGGGCACCGGCGCGCGCGAGGACACGGCGCCGGCGGCGGCGAGAAGAGCTCGCCGCCGGGCGAATCAGAAGCGCGGCAGGCGGGGCGGCTCGGCGCAGGCGCGCTCGACCTCGTCGACCGTCTTGGGCGTGCCCGCGGTGAGGACGTCGCACCCGTCCGCGGTGATCAGCACGTCGTCTTCGATGCGGATCCCGATGCCGCGGAGCTCCTTCGGCACGGTGTGGGTGATCTTCTCGGCCTTCGCCTTCTCTTCGTCCTCCACCTTTCTCGCGGCGCCCGCGCCGAGCCGGAGGCGGCGCTCCCACGCCTCCTCCTCGCTGTACTCGCGCAGATGGAACGTCGCCGTCTCGCGGTCGGGGTCGAAGTAGAGGCCGGGCTCCACGGTGAGCACCATGCCCGGCTCGAGGACGCGGGACTTGCGGTCGATCCGATAGTCGCCGACGTCGTGCACGTCCATCCCGAGCCAGTGCCCCGTGCCGTGCATGTAGAACTCGCGATAGTGGTGCATCGCGAGCGACTCGTCGACTCCGCGCGGCAGCGCGCCCAGCGCGACGAGGCCCTCGGTGAGGACGCGCCGCGCCGCCTCGTGCACCGCCTCGTAGCGATTCCCCGGCCGCGCCGCCGCGATCCCCGCGAGCTGCGCGCGCAGGACGATCTCGTAGACCGCGCGCTGCGCGGCCGTGAACCGGCCGTTGACCGGGAAGGTGCGCGTGATGTCGGCCGAGTGATAGCCCCATTCGCAGCCGGCATCGATCAGCAAGAGGTCGCCGTCCTCCATCTTCCGGTTGTTCTCGCTGTAGTGGAGGATGCACGCGTTGGCGCCCGAGGCCACGATCGAAGGGTAGCCGTTGCGGGGCGAGCCGTTCACGCGGAACACGTACTCGAGCGCCGCCTGCACCTGGTACTCGTAGAGCCCGGGCCTTGCGTAGCGCATCGCCTCGATGTGGGCGTCGCGGCTGATCTCGCACGCGCGGCGATGGCGCGCCAGCTCCGCGGGCGAGCGGCGTAGCCTGAGCTCGTTGAGGATCGGCCCCGGGTCCTCGATCCGCACGGGGGCCGCGAAGCCACGGGCCCGCGCCGCTCTCAGATCGCCGACGAGCCGCGTGACCCGGCTGTCGAACGCGCCGCTGCCGAGCCGATAGAAGATCGCAGGGCGGTCGACCATATATTCGCGCAGCTTCGCGTCGAGCCGGTCGATCGTGTACGCGGCGTCGGCGCCGTAGGTCGCGATGGCACCCTCGACGCCGGCGCGCCGGCCGTTCCAGATCTCCATTTCCCGGTCTCGCGGCCGCACGAAGAGCACGAAGCGCTCCTTGGCGTCCGCCGGGTTGAAGACCGCGACCGCGTCGGGCTCGTCGAACCCGGTCAGAAAGAAGAAGTCGGAGGCCTGGCGGAACTCGTAGTTGACGTCCCCGTTGCGCGAGACCTCCCGTGCGCCGGGGACGATGGCGAGTCCGTCACCGATGGCTGCCGCGAACCGCTGCCGGCGCTCGACGAAGGGGGCTGGATCGAATGGGCTCATCGGCGCAATAATACAACGGCGAAGGGGGAGCGTCCCATGCACGTTGGAATGGCGGCCGTCTTCCAGAACCCCGGCAAGGCGCGTACGGACCGCGAGGTCTATCGCAACGAGCTCCGGCTTGCCGATCTGGCCGAGCCACTCGGCTTCGAGTCGATCTGGGGCGTCGAGCATCACTTCACCGACTACACGATGTGCCCGGACGTGCTGCAATTCCTCACGTACATGGCCGGCCGCACGGAGCGCGCGCGCCTGGGCTCGATGGTGGTGGTCCTCCCGTGGCACGACCCGATGCGCGTCGCCGAAGAAGTAGCGATGCTCGACAATATTTCGGGCGGCCGGCTCATCCTGGGACTCGGCCGGGGTGCCGGCAAGGTCGAGTTCGACGGCTTCCGGCTGTCGATGGACGAGTCGCGCCAGCGCTTCACCGAGTCCGCCGAGATGCTGCTGGGCGGCCTCGAGACGGGCTACTGCGAATACGACGGCACCTTCGTCAAGCAGCCGCGCGCCGCGATCCGGCCGGCGCCCTTCAAGTCGTTCCGCGGCCGCACCTACGCGGCGGCCGTCTCGCCGGAGTCGCTGCCGGTCATGGCCAAGCTCGGCGTCGGGATCCTCATCATCCCGCAGAAGCCCTGGAAGGAAGTCGCGCGCGAGCTCGAAACGTACCGCTCGATTTATCGAGAGCTGAACGGCGGCGAAGCCCCGCCGCCGGTCTCCGCGGGCTGGACGTTCTGCGACGAGAGCCCGGCGCGCGCGGAAGAGATGGCGCGTCGGTTCATCGGCGGCTACTACCAGACGGTGCTGGATCACTATCAGTTCCAGGGCGATCATCTCGCAAGGACGAAGGGCTACGAGTACTACGGCAAGATGGCCGAGAAGATCACGCAGTACGGGACCGACACGGTCATCGACTACTTCATGAACTTGCAAGTCTGGG
>Ga0137409_10002802_pt1 | contig 18573 bp, 18 predicted proteins | sample CZODoug1_16funga_FD_122059 | JGI IMG/M metagenome (GOLD analysis project Ga0137409, IMG submission 122059) | Vadose zone soil fungal communities from Angelo Coast Range Reserve, California, USA - CZODoug1_16fungal (Hybrid Assembly) | ecosystem: Environmental > Terrestrial > Soil > Vadose zone... | reverse complement strand
CCTGGACAACAAGCCGGAATTGGAAAAGGAGTACGAATGGCTGTTGACGGAGTGAAACGATGCATCAAGGTTGACCGGCGATCCTGAATCCGCATTCGGAAGGCGGCCGCGCGGAGCCAGAAGGCCGTCCAAAAAAAAGCCGGGGACAAGCCCCGGCCTGAATTGCTGGAACAGAACTCAAACTGCAGGGATGCCCGCGTAGTTGCTCTTGGCGACATAACCGTAAGCGGCATTGCTACGCTCGCCGCCCATGGCAATGTAGTCGGCTTTGATCAGGCCGATCTGGTCTTGCGTGAAGGGTTTGGCGTCGCCCACTTTCATGTCCAGACCATAGAGGTGGGCTGCGTTCAGGCCGAAGATCTTCTGCTTGACCTCGCTGTTCGGCCCGCCAAGATGGGTTTTCCACTTGAACTTCTTCATGATGTCGTCCGGAATTTCCAGCCTGCGCATGGCTTCGATCTGCCACTGCGGGCTGCCGTACCACACCGAGTCGGAACCCCAGACCACCCGCTCCGGCCCCATCAGGTTCACCAACTGGCCGATGAACGCGGCGCAGAAGCGAGGGTTGGTGACGGCGGTGCTGGCAAACGTGCTGCCAATCTCGGCATACACGTTGTTCACGCCGAATTTCTCCGGGATGCGTGCCAGGTCGGTGGACCATTCGACATAACCGGTGTCGAGGAAGGCCTGCAGGTCCTTGTCGGGCTGGTCGGCCAGCCAGGGGCGCAGCGCCGAGTGGTAAATGACGAAATTCATTCCCGGCCAATCCTTGGCGGCCTTGCCCAGGTCCTTCACCGTGGCGCTCTCCCAGGTACCCGCGAACGCCTTCTCGTAGTCGCGCGGCATCAGGCCCTTGTGGATGCAGATGGTATTGATGCCCGACTTGATCGCCTTCTCGTAGAACGGGTACATCAGCTTTTCGTCATCCAGGCGCCATGCGAATTTGGACGGCCCGAACGGATCGCCGATGGTGTAGGACTTCCAGGACACCGGATGCAGGGTCTCGATGCCGCGATCCACTTCGTCCATCCAGTTCGGATACTTGGGCGTGATTACGGTATGGCCGAGCATGCGGGTGTGGCCGGCCATCTTGTTAACCGCGCGACAGGCAGTCTGGATCGCGTCGTTGGACAACAGCCACCAGCTCGGATCGTCGAACGGCGCGCCCGACAGCAGCGACATCTTGGTATCGCTGTCGAGGAAAATCTCCTTCAGGTAGTTGTCCATCTTGTAGCGCGACAGGGTCAGCGGCACCGACATGATGTCCGGGTTGACCTTGGCGCCTACCGCCCACTTGGTCAGGCCGAGCAGGCCTTCCTGCTTGAAGTCATCGCGGATGAAGTGGGTCTGGTCATCGAAAATGAACTGGCCGGCAAGCTGGCCAGCCCGGTAACTCGACATTTCCATATCGGCGGCCTCAGCCTCGGAGACATTCCAGACCGGGCCGAAAACCTTGTTCATCGCCAGAAACGCTGTCGCCATGCCGGCGCTCGTTGCCAGAAACTGGCGGCGGCTGATGTTGTGGCGTTGGGCCTGAACGTCGGCCAACTCCTTGATGAGGCCCTCGACCTTTTTCTGGTCATCGGTTTGGGGTAGGGGGTTGTACTCGCCGTTGGAGACGACCTGTGTGGGCACCGGCGAGCGAAACGCGACCTCGTCTGCCGGTGCGACCGTTTTCATCTCCTCGTCGCTCATATGCACGCCTATATGTCTTTGTATTGTCATAACTCCTCCTTACTGGGCGTTACGTTGGGATAAAGTCGCGCTGAACTTTCGACACGACTCCTTGAAGCAAACTTAAACCGGAAATTGGCGCCCGGCCGAAACCTGCCCCTTCACTTCTTCTCGAACTTGTACTCGGCATCCGGCGCGACCTTGCCTTCGCAGGCTGCGGCCATATTCCTCTTGGCGTTGTTACAAGCGATATTCGCCTGGGTGAAAATGTCGTTGGGATCATTCTTGCCTTCACAGTAGTACTCGTGCTGTTTCTTCGCGTCATCGCACGTGCCGCCTCGCGTGTCTTTTTCCGCCGCAAATGCGACGGTCGCGGCAAGTCCGAGGACCAATGCGGTGATCAAGGAATGTGCTTTCAAAGGTACCTCCTTTTCATGACAGAACCTTCGGCAGTGCAATTCAAGTTGCGGCGCCGGGGTAATTACTCCTTCTTCTTGTCATCGAACTCATACTTCTTGTCCGGCTCGACAATCCCTTCACAGGCTTCTTTGACGTTGTTCCTGGCATTCGTGCAGGCGGTGCCGATAGCTACCATGCTGTCGCTCGCCGCATTGGCGGGATTGCAGAAGTATTCCATCTGGCTCTTGGCATCCGTGCATGTGCCGACTCGCGTTTTCTTCGAATCGTCCGCGGCAAAAGACAGTGAGGCGAGCACCAGAGGCAGGGCAAGTAAAAAGCCGAGTCGCATCATATTTTTTTCTCCTCCCGAGTTGAAAAATACGCAGCCCGCGAAAAGTTGGGTCCGATCCGTCGGGAATTCAGCAGAGGCTTGCGTAAACGGTCTGCCGCGTTCAATGCCGAAGCGCGTTCACTCAAGTTCGCGTCCGTAGTCGCGGTCTGCTGCGGCGCGTCAACGCTCGTCTGAATCAGGCAACGAGACCCCGGCGATCAGGCTACCCGTGTGGTGAACTCTACGCTTGCCAAAAATGCACCGTCAACGAAATTTCACCCTGACGGCGTAAGTTCATTGCCGGGAGCGCGCGGACGGGGAATTCAGCGGTTTTCGACTGCTGCGAACAGTGCCTACGGGTCAGGCAGGCGGACCGAGATACCGCCAGCCCGGCCACGCGTTCCCTCCTTCGAAACCGTGTAGGACGAAGGAGGGGATACGTCAGGGGCCTACGCGAGAAGACGTAGCGGTCTACCGCGAGAAGGATTTGGATTCGTGCCTGCCTCCGATCCCGCGCCCTATCCGATAACTGTCAGCCGGTTTTACGCAGGAGCGTACCGTTGGACAGCGTCCTCATTCCAGGCTATGCCGGCGCCCGGACGGTCGGGGATGATCACGTTGCCGTTTTTCACCTCGAACGGCTCCCGCAGGATCGGATTGGCCCAGTCCATGTACTCCAGCCAGTGGCAGGTCGGCGTCACCGCCAGCAGATGGGCGCTGATTTCCGGAAACAGGTGGCTGGACATCTCGAGGTGGTGCGCGTGCGCAAGCGCGGCGGCACGCATCCAGCCGGTGACGCCGCCGATGCGCTGAACGTCGGGCATGTAGTACTCGGCAGCTTTTGCTTCGATCGCCTTCTGCATCTCGAAGGTGTTGAGCAGGTTCTCGCCAATCTGGATAGGCGTGTTCACCTCCAGCGCAATCTTCGCGCAACCGGCGTAGTTGTCGTGGCGGACCGGTTCCTCAATCCAGTACAGGCCTTCATCGTCGAGCGCGCGACCGCGCAGGATGGCCTCGGTTACCGTCTGGCTCTGGTTGAAGTCGGTCATCAGAGAAATGTCGCCGCCGATGCGCTTCTTCACATTGCGCACGGCGGTCAGGTCATCCTTGAAATTCGGCCGGCCGATGCGCAGCTTGACCGCGCTGTAGCCGCCCTCCGCAAGCAGTTCCGCCGCTTCGTCCGCGAGCAACGCCGGATCCTTGATCCACAAACCGCAACTGTTGTAGGCGCGCACCGGCTTGATCTGTCCGCCCAGCGCGCAGACCAGCGGCACGCCGAGTCCCTTGGTGTAGGCGTCCCATGCCGCCATGTCGATACCCGCGAGCGCAAGGCCCAACAGCCCGGGCGTGTCGAACAACGTGAAGCGCTTGCGAAGCTTGGCGTCGATCTCGTACGGCACCAGCGCATCGCCCTTGATCATTTCGGCCACGGCTTCGGTGGTGCTGACCAGGGGCTTCAGCATCGGCTTGCCGTACGCCGCCAGATACGAATGCCCGGTGATGCCTTCGCCGGTTTCAACGTCCACCAGCACCAGCGCCGCTTCCGGCAGCGCGCCCGACGCCGATACCGGCGGGCGCTTCAGCGGCACCATCACTGCCCTGGCACGGATGTTCTTTATTTTCAGTTTCATTTCAACCTCCCCGCAAAAGTCTTTCACCACAGAGACACAGAGGCACAGAGAGAAACATGAAACCGAGCCATGCGATGGAAAAAAAGTTTGGGAATGCCCAAGATAGTTCTCCCGCTAACATGGATTCGCAGTTTTTGCACGTATACAAGATTTTCTCTGTGCCTCTGTGCCTCTGTGCCTCTGTGTCTCTGTGGTAACAGATTCAGACCTGCGCATCGGCGGGGCGGCCGTTGGCGTAAAGCTTGAGCGCCGCATACACGAAATGATTCGCCGGTGTCGGGATGCCGAGTTCCTCGCCGAGCTTGGCCACTGTGCCGGACAGCCACGGCAGTTCCAGCCGGTTGCCGCGGCGCAGATCGCCGCACATCGATGCGACCATCGTAGCCGGATAGCCATCGACCCGAGCCATCTGCTCGGCGATGATCCCGGTATCGAATTTAACGCCTCTGGCTTTGCCGATCGCCACCACTTCTTCCATTACCTGCTGCATCAGTACGCGGGTATCGGGGTCGGAGCGGATCGGTCCGACCGGCATGCGGGTCAGCGAAGTCAGTGCCGACAGCGTAACCAGGCGCACGAACTTTTCCCAGATCGCCCCGTTGATATCGGTGACCAGCTCGGCCTGGATGTTGGCTATTTTGCAGGCAACGAGAAGCGCCTGCGATCGTGGGGAGGGTTTGCCGTCGAGTTCTCCGAAGAACAGGTTGGCCATGTTGCCGTTGTGGCGGATCACGCCAGGCGCTTCGATGAGCGCGGCGATGTTCGCCACCCCACCCATGACGTGTTCCTTGCCCAGGATCGGCAGCAGCGTATCCACGGCGACCACGCCGTTCTGGAAAGACACCGCGACGGTGTTAGGGCCGATCAGCGGCTTGGCGGACTGCGCCGCTTCCTCGGTGCCCCAGAGCTTTACCGCGATCATGACCACGTCAACGGGACCGATGACCGTCGTATCTTTGGTGGCCTTCACTTCGGGTAGATGCAGGTCGCCGAGCGCGCTCAACACCTTGAGGCCGTTTTTCTGCAGGGCTTCGAGGTGCGCACCGCGGGCAACGAAAGTGACATCCTGTCCGCTCCCAGCCAGGCGGGCTCCGAAATAGCCGCCGACCCCGCCGCTGCCGATGATCGCGATCTTCATTGCCGGTTTCCCGTTCAGATCAAATGTTGAGAGGATCGACATGGTAGACGCTCGGCGCTGTTTTTTGAACCGGCTTCGTTGCGGCGGACGCCTGGGGGGGCATAAAATTCGAGCCTCAGTCCGCCGAACCGGCAATCGAGCATGGCGCGGACAGCGCAACAATCCGAGGACCGGATGAATCGCCCCGAAAAGCTTCCCCGCAATGCCAGCCCGCACATCGCTTCGCGCATGGGCGGCATCGAGCCGTTCCACGTGATGGCACTCATCGCGCGGGCAAAGGAGCTGGAGGCGCAGGGGCGGAGCATCTCGAACATGGTGGTGGGCGAGCCCGATGCACCCACCCCGCCGTTGATTGCAGAGGCCGGCGTCCGTGCGATCCAGGCCGGCCGGGTCGGCTATACCCAGTCGCTGGGCATTACCGAATTGAGGGACGCGATCTCGGAGTGGTACCGCACGCGCTACGGCGTGGATGTGCCGCGTTCGCGCATTGCCGTGACCACCGGCTCTTCGGGCGCGCTGCTGCTGACGATGGGTGCGATTCTTTCGCCCGGAGAGAGGGTGCTGATGACCGATCCCGGCTATCCGTGCAACCGGCACTTCGTGCGCACCATGGAGGGCGATCCGGTCGGCGTCCCTGTCGATGCTTCGACCGCCTACCAGCTCACCGCCAAATTGGTGGAGAAGCATTGGACGCCGAAAACGGCGGCGGTGCTGATCGCTTCGCCCTCGAATCCGACCGGCACGCTGATAGCACACGATGAGCTCCAGCGCATTCACGCGGTGGTGCGCGCGCGCGGCGGAGTGCTGATCGTGGACGAGATCTACCACGGCCTTACGTACGGACAGCGCGACCGCAGTGCGCTCGAGTTCGCCGATGATGTCTTCATCATCAACAGCTTCTCCAAGTATTTCGGCATGACCGGCTGGCGCCTGGGGTGGATGGTGGTGCCTGAGGCAATCATGCCGGCGGTGGACAAGCTGGCGCAGAACCTGTTCATCTCTTCCTCGGAAGTGGCGCAGAAGGCCGCGCTCGCCGCGTTCCACCCCGATACCACCGCACTACTCGACCAACGCCGCGATGCTTTCCGCGCGCAGCGCGATTTCCTGGTGCCGGAACTGCGCAGCCTGGGCTTCGACATCCCGGTGATGCCGGAGGGGGCGTTCTATATCTATGCGAACTGCGAACGCCTCGTGTCCGACAGCTATCAGTTCTGCCGGGACGTGCTGGAGAAAGCTGGCGTGGCGATCGCGCCGGGAATCGACTTCGGCGAGTATCGGGCGAAGCAGCACGTGCGCTTCTCGTATCCGAAGTCGATCCCTGTACTTGCCGAAGGCGTGGAGCGGTTGCGCAAATATCTGGGTTCTAAGTGAAGGCGTGAAGGGTGAATGTGTGAAGGGGTAAAAACAGAAACCCTATCGCTCAGTTGCGTGATTCGGCGAAAAGCGGAGAAAATTCTAGAGCTATTACCCTTCACCCTTCACCCTTCACCCTTCACACCTTCACTCATTCACTGACCTATGTCCTTTATGCCGGGAATGCAGCAGCAGACCATTCGTGCCAACGGCGTGCGCATCAACGCATGGGTGGGCGGCAAGGGCGATCCGGTGGTGCTGCTCCACGGTTATCCGCAGACCGGACAGATGTGGCGCAAAGTCGTGCCCACCCTGCTCGATCAGTTCGCGGTGGTGTGCCCCGACTTGCGCGGGTACGGCGACTCCGACAAGCCGCGCGACGGTTACGACAAGCGCAGCATGGCGAAAGACATCCGCGAAGTGATGTCCGCGCTGGGATTCGAAAGCTATGGACTGGTCGGACACGACCGCGGCGCGCGGGTGGCGCACCGGCTGGCGATGGATTACCCGGGCGAGGTGAAAAACCTCGCCGTTCTCGACATCGTGCCCACGCATACCGTTTTCCGGGACACCGGCAAGGAACTCGCCGCCGCGTACTGGCATTGGTTCTTCTTCCAGGTGCCGGATCTGCCCGAGATCATGCTTGCCGCTAGCGCCGAGCCATTTCTGCGGCATATGTTCCGGGCGTTGTGCTTTCGCCAGGACTCCATCGAGGAGCCGATGTTCCAGGAATACCTGCGCGCCTTCAGGCTGCCCGGGACGATCCGCGCAGGTCTCGAGGACTATCGCGCGGCGGCGACCGTGGATATTGCCGACGACGAACGCGACCTGGGGAAAAAGCTCGCCTGCCCGGTGCTGGCGATCTGGGGCGAGTACGGCAAGATGCACACCCTGTTCGACGTGCTCGGCACCTGGAAGGAGAAAGCCGCCAACGTACGCGGCCACCCGGTGCCGTGCGGCCATTTCATTCCCGAAGAAGCGCCGGACGAACTGCTCGGGGATTTGCTGCCGTTCCTTCGGAAAGGCAACAAATAGAAATCCCGATTCTCCCTGCAAAGGGAACGCGTCGCGTTCTACATCTTTTTCCAGTCACCCGTTTGCTCGAACGCTTGGGCGGCGCGGTAAATTGTGGGTTCGTCGTAGTGTTTCCCTACCAGCATCAGGCCCACCGGAAGCCCATCGATCATGCCGCACGGCAGCGTCATGGCCGGATGGTGGGTAATATCGAAGGGGCAGGTATTGCCGATCATCTCCAACGCGCGTTGCACATAGAGCTCACGGTTTGCATCCGGCGGTGGTAATGGCGTGGGTTTCATCGGTAGTGTCGGCATCAACAAAAGGCTGTATTTCTCGAGTACCTTGTCATAGGCCTCGACCAGGCGGCGCGTGACGTTCATCGCTTTGCCGTAGTAACGGCTGCCATGATATTTCTTGATGTAAACCCCCAGCGTCGTAAGGATTTTCGTTGTCTCGGAAAGTTCGCCGGCGCGTGCGGTCCATCCGTGAAGTTTGTCCATCAGACTGACAATGTAAAGATCGGGCCGGGATTGCGCATAACCGTCGCCGAACATCATTGTCTGGGCGATGCCTTCTACGCCAATCGGAGTCCAAATCACCGGGCCCATCAGGTGCATCGGGATCGATACTTCGTCGACCGTGGCGCCGAGCTTCCTGAATAGTTCCGCCCCCTTCTTCACCTTCTCGTCCACCGTCGATTCGGATTCGGGGCGACCGAAACCTTCCTTGACGACCGCGATCTTCATGCCTTTGACGCCGGCATCGAGCATCTGCGAATACTTGTGCACTTTCGGCGCGTATTGCCTGGGGTCGTAGCCGTCGGGGCCGGCAATGACTTCCAGCATCAGCGCATTGTCCTTCACGGTGCGCGTCATCGGGCCGACATGGTCCACAAAGATTTCGATGGGCATGATGCCTGTGTATGGAACCAGGCCGTGCGTGGGCTTCATGCCGTAGATGCCGCACCATCCGGACGGCATGCGGATCGAACCGCCCTGGTCGCAGCCGAGCGCCATGTCGGCTTCGCCGAGCGCCACCACTACGCCGCTTCCGGCCGATGAGCCGCCGGCCGAGTAACCCATCTTGTAAGGATTGTGCACCGGGCCTTTTGACCCGGTATGGCTGCCACCCGAAATGCAATAGGACTCGCAATGCGTTTTGCCCACGATCTCGGCGCCCGCGTCGAGAAGCCGGGCTACCACGGTCGCATCGACTTCCGGAACATAGCCCTCCATGATCGAGCACCCGTTCATCATCGGGACCCCGGCCACCATCACGTTGTCCTTGACTGCCACTCTCCTTCCCCGAAGCGGACCGGACTCTGCTCCCTTGATCGAGGTTTTCACGTACCACGCGTTGTGTTTGTTTTCCTCCGGCGGGGGAAAGTATCCCGGCGTGCGCGGATATTTCACGGCCGGAAGGTTGTCGGGCATGGCGTCTACAAGATTGTAGGCAGCGATGTTGCCTTTCATCAGACCGATGTACGATTGAACATCCGCGTCGGTGAGCGAGAGTCCGACTTCCGCGGCGGCCTCCCGGACCTGTTGCGGTGTAGGTATTTGTACGGCCATTTTCAGTCTCCTTTTGTCGTGAGAAACAGCACAAGGATTGCAATTGCCGGGTGCTTGTGTTTGCCCGGGAATCTATGGCGCCAGCAACCGCACCAGTTCCGGATCATCCCCGATCCGACCTGCAGGCCCCTCGAGTCCGATGTGGCCCCGATCCATCACGTAACAATAGCGGCAGATACGCAATGCCAGTCTGATGTTCTGCTCCACTAGCACCAACGCGATCTCTTTTGCCAAGCGCTCGAGCCGTTCGGCAATCTCCTCGATGACACCGTGCCATACGCCCTCCGTAGGCTCATCCAGCATGAGCAGATGTGGTCTGCCGAGTAGCGCGCGGCCGATCGCCAGCATTTTGCGCTCGCCTCCCGACAGCGTGCCAGCCTGCTGCCGGAGCCGTTGTCCCAGTTGAGGAAACAGCTCGACCACTTCGTCGATCCGGCGGTCGCCCCCGGGGGCACCCATGGCGCCGATAAGCAGATTTTCCTTCACGGTCAGCCGGGAAAACGTCCCTTGCTCCTGTGGTACGTAACCGATTCCGCGCCGAATGCGCTGCTCGGTGGATAGGCGCATGGCGTCTACGCCGTCAAAATACACGCGCCCGCGCGAGGGCTTGAGTTCGCCCGCCAGAGTCTTGAGTAGTGTGGTCTTGCCCGCACCATTACGGCCCAGCACGGCGACGCCGCCCCTTGCGGGCACGGCAAGACCCACGTCGAACAATGCCTGGCTGGTACCGTAGTGAGTACAAAGCCCGCTAGCTTCCAGAAGGTTCGCCTCAGACATGGGTGAGGTAAGCCTCCCTTACCCGTTCGCTGTTCTGGACGTGTTGCGTGGTGCCGCTCTCGACAACCGCACCTTGATCGAGCACCGTCAAGGTGTCGCAGATATCCTTGATGAAATCCACGTCGTGTTCGACGATGAGAACGGAGCAGCGTTGCTTGATCGGAATCAGCAGCTCACCGGTGACATGGCGCTCTTGCCGGCTCATGCCGGCAGTGGGTTCGTCCAGAAGCAGCAGGGCCGGATCGCGCGAAATCGCCATGGCGATTTCCAGCCATTGCTGCTGGCCGTGCGAAAGCGAACCCGCAAGATCGTGCCGCTTTTCGAAAAGGCTGAACTGCGCGAGCAGATCGATCACGCGACCGTGCAATCGGCCGCGCGACCGGGATAATGCGAGAGTTCCCATGACCTCTTGAGCTTGGAGCGCCAGCAGAATGTTGTCGTACACGCTCAGGCTGGGCAGCACGCTGGTAATTTGGAATTTCAGGCTCATACCGGCGCGGGACCGCGCCGCAGGAGTCGCACGGGTGATGTCTCGGCCTGCAAATGTTACCGACCCCTGATTCGCGAACTCGGCACCGGCAATGCATTTCAGAAGCGTGCTTTTGCCGGATCCGTTCGGGCCGATCAGGCCGTGGAAGGAATTCTTCATTACCGTCAGATCGACCCCATCCAATGCGGTGAGCGTGGCGTATACCTTTCTGACGCCCTGTACGCGGAGCAAGATCATGGTTTTCCCGGTTCGTTGCCTGAAACCTCGGCTCTCGAATCGCTCAGATCAGGTTTTCCAAAAGACCCCACCCGCTCGCGTTCCGACACAAATATCCCGATGACACCCGTGGGGCGCAATGTAACCACCGCCAGCAACAACAGCCCCAGGACGATCGGCCAGCCGGTCTCCCACTGCTCGGAGAGGTGAAAACTGAACAAGTCGATGGTCAGCACACCGATGATGGCACCGATGAGGGTACCGACGCCTCCGAACAGAACGTAGAGTACGACCTGGGTGGACAGCACGGGGCCGAGTTGGCCTGGACCGACATAACCTTCGTGAAATGCGTATAAGCCCCCGCTGACGCCGGCGATCAGACCGGCAAGCGCGAACACGACCCCCTTGTAGTTCTGCACCTTGTAGCCGAGAAAAGGCATTCGTGTTTCCTGTTCCCTTATCCCCGCGAGCACCAGCCCGAACTGCGAACGCACCAGCCAGCGAAGCGCCAGGTAAATCGCAGTCAGAATTGCGAGCGCCAGGTAGTAATAGACGCGACCTTCGGTGATTTCGTGCTGGCCGAGAGTCAAACGCGGCAACGAAGGAATGCCGTTTTGACCTCCCACGTAGGACCAGCCGCGTGCGAGTCGCTCCACGACGTACGACCCGGTCAGCGTGCCCAGAGCCACGAAGACGGTGGTCGGAACGCGCTTGCCAAGAATCACCATGGCGGCAAGAACCAGGGCCACAGTCAATCCCACGAGTGCGGCGGTGGGCAGCAGGATCAGAATCGAAGTGATGCCCAGTTCGGTAGCGAGCAACGCGCAGCTATATCCGGCCATTCCGAAAAAAAGAGCCTGACCTAGCGACAAGATACCGGCATAACCCCACACCAGATCGAACGACAAGGCGAGCAGCCCCAGAATAAGAACGCGGGTGAAGAACAACACCCAGAAGTCGTCCAACACCACCGGAAGCAGAAAAAACAAGACCAGAACCGTGCCTTCGACCCATGGGATCATCCGTCGGCTCTTATTTTTGGCGAAGAAAATCGATCTCGTCATGGATCCGGAAGGGCTAACGGTTGTCGGGCCAGAAATGCAAAGTCCCATCCCTGGCGCGCGACCCGACCGTCTATGATGCGATTGCAATAGCGCTCAAGTCCACGAATGAAATCTTCGATGCCGGCAAGCGCGTTCCGGCACGTCGACGAAGACCTCCCCCGGCACATCCGGGGGAGGGTGCGTCTCAGGCATTGCCCGGCACGGAAATCAAGCGCACTCGCCCGGCATGACCGGGCCATTGCTTTTTTCGACGATTTCGTATTTCCCGCTCTTTGCCACGGCCGTATACATGTTCATCTTCAAGTGCCGTGTTCCCGGGACTACCTCGCTGCCACCACCGGGACCATCGGCGATCCTGGCGTGATCGAGCGCGGCGGCGACCGGTTCGCGCTTCACGCTTTTCGCCGTCCTGACCGCTTCAGCCCAGAGGCGGATGCCGCGGTACATTCCAGTTGCCGCGCTGCCTGCGGTGAAGGGATTCTTGTCGCCAAAAAGCTTGCTGTACTTTTCCTGCAGCTTGTTGCCGTAAGGGTCGTTTACTGCCTTGAAGTAGTCCAGGCAACTGGCGAGTCCCTCGATCTCATGGGCCGGGGTGATATTCAGCGCGTTTTCGTCGTAATAAACGCACGCCAGGCGACCGCCGTTTTTCTGGAATCCTGCCTCGTAAAGCTGCTTGAAGAAGGCCGCGACGCCCGGTGGGATGGTCGTGTTGAAAACCACATTGACCTTGTTCGACATGATCTTCTGCACGGTGGCGCTGTATTCGTTGTGATCCACCGGAAAGTATTCCTCGCCGACGACTTCGCCGCCATTCTTCTCGATGACGTTGCGCGCGTATGCGTTCAGCACGTGCGGCCAGACGTAGTCGGCGGAAGGGAGATAGAACTTCCTGCCCCCGTTCTTGATCAGCCACGGAATGAAGGTGTCGCACTGTTGTGCCGGCGTGGGGCCGGTGCAGTACAAGTATTGCGTGCATTCCTTGCCTTCATACAATTGCGGATAGATATAGAGCGTTTTGCCGCGGTTGACGATAGTGTCCTTGATGGCGTTTCGCATGGAACTGGTGATTCCGCCGAAAACAACATCCACTTTGTCCTTTTGCACCAGCTTGCGGACCTTTGTGACGGCCAGTGCCTCGTTAGTGGCGGTGTCCTCGAGAATCATCTGTAACGGCCGTCCCAACAGGCCGCCGCTCGCATTGATGTCTTGAATTACCATCTTTGCCACGTTCGAGTTGGGAATGCCTCCCCAGCTGATCGGCCCGGTGAGATCGGTTGCTATCCCGACTTTTATAGGACTGGCTGCCCATGCACCCGTGGGATTCAGCAGGTAACTGCCGCCGCCGAGCGCGACCATTCCGGAAAGGAGGCTGGCGCGCTGCACGAATAGACGACGCGAATAGGATTGGAGCCTTGGTTTGTAATCATCTTGATCCATTTAGGAACTCCTCCACCGAGATAACAGGCCTTCCGGCCGAAACTTCACGATCGCGATTGCGATCACGAAGACCAGTACGTCTGCAACTACTGGCTTGATAACCCAAGGCAGCGCCGCGCTGCTTGCACCGACAAACGCAGCCCCTGCCATGGAACCCTCGAACCCGCCTGCGCCGCCAAGCATGACGGCGAGGAAGGATTTGATCAGGAACGGAACCCCCATGTCGGCATTCAACGAATATATCGGCACCATGAGTCCGCCCGCCAGTCCGGCCAGAGCAGCTCCGAAGCTGAATGTGGCAGCGTATATCTTGTCCGTGGAGATGCCCGAAGCGCGGGCCAAGGCGGGGTTCTCGAGCGTCGCGCGCACTTGAAGGCCGAACCTGGTGCGGGTGAGTAGCAACCAGCTGCCCACCATGACCAGCAGCGTCATCAGAATGACGGCGGCCTTCCACTTGGAGACCGAGATATCGCCCAGGTCGAACGAGCCCACAAGGGGTGAGATTACCGAGTAGAACTGACCTGCAAGCAGACCGCGCACGCCCTCTCGCAACGACAGACCGATCGCGTACGTGCCCAGCATTGCAGCTACAGGCGCGGCATAGAAGCGGCGAATCACCGTACGCTCAAGAAGCAGGCCGACGACCGCTACAGCAAATGGCGCCGCGAGCATCCCCGCCCAAACCGGCAACCCGCGCTCTTGAAACAGGTAGACGGTGTACGCGCCAAGGAGCACGAATTCGCCATGGGCGAAATTGAAAATGCCCATCATGCTGGCGATCACGCCCAAGCCCATCACAACCAGGATGAAAATGGCGCTGTAGGCCAGCACGTCGAAGGCAAAAGATACGACGCTCATTGACCACCCAGAGAAGGGAGAATCGCGCCAGAGGAACGCACAAAGCGTTCGCGGATGCTAGCACTTTGTCCGGCGCGCTTGCAATTGGACAAATCAAGCCCAAAGCAGGGACTTGCGGCTTTACGCATCGCGGCATGGAGTGGCATCATGCACTGCAGGTAAGGGTCCGTTACTTGTTCAGGCTTGGAGAAAAATTTGTGGATTCACGCGCCGTCCTGACTGCAGCCCTGATTTCATTTTCCGTTTGCGCTTTTGCGCTGGACCAGGAAGAGACCTTCATCAATCTCACGCCCGGCCAGGACATGCTCGATCCGGCCAACCTTGCGCAGCTGCTGCGCCAGGGCGACGTCCGCGCGATGAACAACGTCGGCCTGCTCTGGGCCAAAGGCTACAACGGCAAGCAAAGCTACATTGAAGCGCTCAACTGGTGGAAGGAGGCGGCCAAGCGCGGCTATACCGTGGCGATGAACAACATCGGGCTGATGTATGCCAAGGGCCACGGCGTGGAGCAGGACTTCAAGGAGGCGTTCGCGTGGTGGCACCAGGCGGCGTTTCTCGGCAACGCCTGGGCAATGAACAACGTCGGCGACCTCTACGAGAACGGTCACGGCGTCGAGCAGAACCTGACCATGGCGATGACCTGGTACCAGAGCGCCGCCGAGCAGGGCGAGCGCATGGCGATGTACAACATCGGCGCGCTCTACGAAGCGGGCAAGGGCGTCGATCGCGATTATGCCGCGGCACTGACCTGGTTCCGCAAGGCCGCGGACAAGGGCGACGCTTCGGCGATGCACAGCATCGGCGCGATGTATGCGGAAGGGCGTGGCGTCGGTCCCGATCCCGTGGAAGCGCACGCGTGGTATAGCGTTGCCGGCTTGCGTTATCCGGCCGAGGATGCCGACGAAGCGAAGCGGAACCGGCACGACCTCGACGAACTCGGCGCACGGCTCGATCCGGAACAGCTTGCGCGCGCAAAGGACAGAGCGGCCGCCCTCGAGGCGCTGACCCGTCCAGTTGCACCTGAGCCACCGAAACCTCTCGCCCCCGGCGAGAAAGCCACCTGAGATTCTGAATACAGTCGTACCACGAAGGCACGAAGTCACGAAGGAAAATCAGGTACGCAATACGAAGAACAGGGAAGAAGAGCGGAAGGGAGTTCGATGTCCCTACTTACGGTAGGCAAACTTTTACGAAGTTTGTCTCGAACCGCGCAATATTCTGCATCTCACTTCATTCGTTTTGCTTTTCCTTCGTGTCTTCGTGCCTTCGTGGTAACCGGGGTTCGTGATCTTTCACATGCCGCACCTCACCAACGCTGATATCGTGGTCGGGGAAAGGATTCGCATGCGATCGTTTGCTTCTCGTCATCTGACCCGGGCTTTGTTGCTGGGACTCCTGGTCGCGTTCAGCCTTGCGTGGCCCGCCCTCGCCGCCGAAAAACGCACGAAGCCAAAGCAGAACGGCGTCGAGTCCCCAGGCATGTACAGCAATTATGTGGATAAAGGTCAGTCAGCGGTCGACCAGTATCTGGGCGACACCCGTGCGCTCACCGAAGCCGAATTGCTACCGGCCTTGCTGTCCGCGATCGACCAGTTGTCCAAATACCCGCGGCCGACTTTCGTACCGGAAATCTTTCGCGTTCCGCACGAGAGGCTGCAGGAATTGGCTTGTACCTCCAAGTGCGGCGTGCTGGCCACGTACCAGCCGGGCGAGGGGATTTTTCTGGACGAGCGCCTCAAACCGGAAACCAACCTGTTCGATCGTTCCGTGCTGTTGCACGAACTGGTGCATTACGTGCAGGAGCTCAACCACGAACGCGGAGACGCCAGGCCCTGCGAGCGCTGGTACTACCGCGAGATCGAGGCATACGCCATCCAGAAGTCCTTCCTGATGCTGGTCGGCAGCCCAGTTCGCGTGGGCTTCCACGCCAACAAATCGACTTGCGACGACATGTCTCAATAGACCTTCACCGCAGAGGCGCAAAGACGCAGAGGAAACGCAAAGGAATGCAAACCAGAATGAATGTTCAGGTCTGTGCATCGTCGCCAGTTTTGAGGCTGACTGTTAGCGCTAGCAACCGGCTCATTGCCCTTATCCGGGCAAGTTCTTTTTTGTTTTCTCTGCGTTTTCTCTGCGCCTTTGCGCCTCTGCGGTAAAGACATGACCGCTGCCCCGACCCCGTTCCGGCTGCATGTCGGCGACGATGTGCTCGCCGATCTCGAGTCGCGTCTCGCGCACGTACGCTGGCCGGACGAAGTGCCCGGCAACCACTGGAAGTACGGCACCGATCTGCAATACCTCAAGTCGCTGGTCGACTACTGGCGCGACCGCTATGACTGGCGCAGCCACGAAGCGGGAATCAACCGCTTCCAACAGTACAAGGTCAGGCTCGCCGGAATCGACGTGCACTACATCCGCGAGGAAGGCAAAGGCCCGGAGCCGCTGCCGCTGTTGATCTCGCACGGCTGGCCGGGATCGGTGCACGAATTCCACAAGCTGATTCCGATTCTCACTGACCCAGCGCGTTTCGGCGGCGACGCGGCAGACGCGTTCACCATCGTCGCGCCGTCGCTGCCTGGGTACACGTTTTCCTTCATGCCGAACCAGCAGCGCTTCTCGGTCGAACAGATCGCCGACGTATTTGCGGAGCTCATGACCGGCGTGCTCGGTTACAAGCGCTTTGCCGCACAGGGCGGCGACTGGGGCGCGTTCGTCACCTCACGGCTCGGATACGCGTATCCCGAGCGGCTTGCCGGCATCCACATCAATCTGCTGAGTCTCAGGCGCGACACGGCGATGCCTGAGAATCCGACCGAGGAGGAAAAACGCTACTTCGAGCAACGCGCGCACTGGATGAAGGAAGAAGTGGGTTACACCTGGATCCAGGGCACCAAGCCTCAGACGCTGGCCTACGCCCTCACCGATTCGCCGGTTGGGCTGGCAGCGTGGATTGTCGAGAAGTTTCACACCTGGAGTGACCACCAGGGCGACCTCGACGGCTACATCGGCCGCGACGTGATGCTCACCAACATCATGCTGTACTGGGTGACCGGCGCGATCGGTTCTTCGTTCTGGCCCTACTACGCGCGCATGCACGGTCCCTGGCCGATCCCCGATGGCGCGCGCATCCAGGTGCCGATGGGCTATGCAGAGTTTCCGAAGGAAATCCTGCGTCCCCCGCGCTCATTGGCGGAGAAGATGTATACCAACATACGCCGCTGGTCAAAGATGCCGAAAGGCGGGCACTTCGCCGCGCTCGAACAGCCGGAACTGCTGGCACAGGAAATCCGCGAGTTCTTCCGGCCGTTGCGTTAAACGATAGCGGCCGATCCGTCAGACGCAGGCGGTCTTCGATCGCGCGGAAGGCCTAGCGCTTGACGCAGTGCCGGCGCAGCCAATCGGCGAAGTTCGCCTCGTCCATTTCACCCGCCGCGACCGCGAGCATGGTCAGGACGCAGGCTGAATCGTCTGCTGACAAACGGTAGCCATTCAGACGAAGAAACAACTCGACGGAGACGAAGGCAGTTCGTTTGTTGCCATCCACGAACGGGTGATTTCGTGCGATGCCGAAGCCATACGAGGCAGCGAGTTCCGCAACGTCAGGCTCGCCGTATGCAGCTAGGTTCATCGGGCGCGCAAGCGCCGATTCCAGCAAGCCCATGTCCCGGACGCCGGGGCTACCTCCGTGTTCAGCGAGTTGTTCCTCATGTACTGCAAGGACGACGGCAGGGTCGATCCAAACCCATTCCGTCATTTCGCCAGCTCTCGCAACACCGCCCGCCGCTCCTTCATGATTTCGCGTGCGCTTTTCATCTGCTCCTCGAAATCGGGGTTATGTGGGGTGATGCGATAGCCGTCCGGCGACTCGGTAATGTAGACCTCGTCGCCCTTTCCAAGCTTGAGCCGCGCAAGCACTTCCTTGGGCAGGATGACGCCGACCGAATTGCCGATCTGGGTGAGTTTGAGGGTGAACATCAGCCGCCTCCGCTGCGTTATAACAATTGTTATAGTAGATTGAAGCGGCGAGGTTTTCAAGCTTGCCAGTGGGCTGGAGTGTGGCCGCCTCGGTGTCTTCTCGACGTGCTTCTACCTTTTCATTCTCGGCGGGAGGCTGAATAATTGTCGGTGTCGCTTTCGGGCTCTCGGGGGGGAGAAGATGCCGAAGCGCGTTCCGCAACTTGCCAAGCTCACCAGGCCAAGACTACATAACGCGGTAGCCCGTGAGCGGCTGTTTGCCAAGCTCGATGACGCCCGCGAGCACAAGCCTGCAATCTGTGTTGTTGGGCCGCCGGGCGCAGGTAAGACCACCTTGGCCGCAAGCTGGCTGGATGCCCGCAGCATCAAGGGCATTTGGTATCAAGTGGATCCCGGCGACGCCGACCTCGCGACTTTCTTCTATTACCTTGGCGAGGCCGCCAGGCCTTTCACTCGCAAAGGGCAGCGGCCGCTGCCCGCGCTGACGCCGGAATATCTGCACGACGTAGAAGGGTTTTCCCGGCGATTCTTCCGGGAACTGTTTTCCCGGCTTCCAGTGCCCTCAACCCTGGTGCTGGACAATTATCAGGAAGTAGGGCCGGAACATAGGTTCCACCAGCTAATCGCGCGTGCGGTCGATGA
>Ga0137409_10001042_pt1 | contig 18581 bp, 20 predicted proteins | sample CZODoug1_16funga_FD_122059 | JGI IMG/M metagenome (GOLD analysis project Ga0137409, IMG submission 122059) | Vadose zone soil fungal communities from Angelo Coast Range Reserve, California, USA - CZODoug1_16fungal (Hybrid Assembly) | ecosystem: Environmental > Terrestrial > Soil > Vadose zone... | reverse complement strand
TGGACCATTTCGCGGACCTTCACGAGCGTCAATCCCGTGTCCAGAATGTCGTCCACCACCAGCACGTCACGGTCGCGCACGTCGAGCTTCAAGCCGAATCTTGAGGAAGACTCCGATAACTGTATTACTGTGAACTTCGCGCTTCCCAGCGCTCGGCCGGCCGCCACAGCACCTGGCCTTTTCCGAACGCCGCTGATCGCGAATCCAGATCGTGGCCCGTCACGTCGTTCGTCGTGAAGCCGTCGCGCCGCGAGTAGCCGAACCCCAGGCCGATCCCCAGCTTGTCGGCGATGACTGGCCCCGATGCCGTCGCGCGAACATCGCCCGCGTTGAAGCTGCCGTAGGGCGCGACGCCGCTGCCGGTCCAGGACGCGAGGGAAGGGCGCGTGCTGGCGATGTTGATCACGCCGCCCAGCGCGTTGCGTCCGTACAGCGCGCTCTGAGGTCCGCGAACGAATTCGATCTGATCCACGCCGACGAGCTCGATGCTCGATGAGTTCGCGTTGAGCTGCGGCACGCCGTCGATGTAGGTGGTGACTCCCGGATTGGTCGGGCTGGAGCCGACCCCGCGGAATCGCGCGTTGCTGAGCTTTCGCGCCGTGAACTCGTTGAAGAACGTGTTCGGCGCGTAAGCGGCGGCGTCGCTGACGCTGTGTATGTCTGCGTCGACGATCGTGTCGTGCGTCACGGCCGTCACGCTCACCGGCAGCTTCTGCGGATCCTCCGGCTCCTTCTGCGCCGTGACCGTCACCGGTGGCAACGTCACTCGCAGGGGAGACTGTGCGAAGGCACCGGCAGGGGCTACCACGAGGATTGCGAGCAGGCTGCAGCCGGCTCCCGCAGGAAGCCGTCTAAAGGACAACATTCCGGGATTCTCCCATATGTTCTTGTATTCTGGTGTCTCCGTCGCATAAGGAACGCTGTGATGAAGCATCATCACGTCCTGTCGCTCGTGTGCGTTATTGGGATGACCGCGATCGTTGACGCAGGGCGGCCCGTTCCGCCCTCGCAGAGAGCTTGGGCGGGTCGCCAGACCGCGGCCGTGAAACTCCCGGGCTACGCCGTCGCGCCTCAGTCGTCAACCCCCGTGCCATCGGCCGCGCCTGCGTCAGAATTCGATTGGCCGCAATGGCAGGGCCCCGATCGCACCGGCCTGTCGAAGGAGACCGGTCTGATGCAGCAGTGGCCCGCGGCGGGGCCACCGCTCATGTGGTCGATCTCGGGACTGGGCGCCGGATACGGGTCGATGGCGATCCAGGGCGATCGCATCTTCGTTCAGGGCTCGAAGGCCAACCAGAGCGTGATCTACGCGCTCAACCGCGCCGACGGAAAGGGCGTCTGGTCGAAGGCGCTCGGCGCGGAGGGCACCGACGGCCGCGGATCGGGGCCGCGCGGCACGCCGACCATCGACGGCGATCGCCTGTACATCCTCACCGAGCGCGGCGATCTGGCGTGCCTCAAGACGGCTGATGGGACTGCTGTGTGGCAGCGCAACATCCTCGCCGACTTCGGCGGCCATCAGATTCCATGGCTGATCAGCGAATCGCCGCTGATAGATGGCGCCAACGTCGTCGTCACGCCCGGCGGCCCGAGGGCGGGCATCGTCGCGCTCGACAAACTGTCGGGCAAAACCGTGTGGACCAGCCAGCAACTGAGCGACGAGGCCGGATATGCGTCGCCGGTGGCCGCGGACGTGCAGGGCGTGCGCGTGATCATGACGCTGACGGCCCGAGCGGGCGTCGGCGTGCGCGCGTCGGACGGCAAACTGATGTGGCGCCACGCGGCGGTCGCCAACGGCACGGCGAATATCGCGACGCCGATCTTCCACGACAACAAAGTGTTCTATTCGTCGAACTACGGTACGGGCGCCGCGTTGCTCGGTCTGACGGCGCAGGGCGGAGAAGTGACGGCGCAGCAGATCTATTTCACGAGAGAGATGCAGAACCATCACGGCGGTCTCGTGCTCGTGAACGGCTATCTGTACGGGTTCCACGGGTCGATCCTGACCTGCCTGGAATTTGCGACCGGCAAGACGCAGTGGCGCGATCGCAGCGTTGGAAAAGGCACCCTCGTCTCCGCGGATGGACACCTTTATATACAGAGCGAAGACAACGTCATCGGCCTTGCCGAGGCGAACGTGTCGGCCTACAAGGAGAAAGGGCGGTTCCGGACCGCAGACCAGGGATTTCCCAGCTGGGCGCATCCGGTGATCAGCGGTGGCAGGCTCTACATCCGCGATCAAGGGACGCTGGCGGCGTACAACGTCAAAGCGCGGTAGCTAAGCTGACCCCTTTCGCTTCGCCATGGGAGGAGACACTGTCTCTTCTCGAGGCGCAAGGGCATGCCGAATCCGGTGGGCGCGGCTTTCTCGCGGGTTGATGCCTGCTGCAGTGTTGCGCGCCTCGCTGATTTGATTAGAATCGCGGAGGTTCCAGGAGGGTGGGGATGCGTCCGTGGTCGACAACGCGCACGCTGTTCATCGTCCAGTGCGTGGCGCTCCTGTTCCTGGCGTCAAGGACGCCGCGAGGGGCGGACGAGGTCTCTATGAGTTCCCAGCAGAATACGCAAACGGCGGCGCAGACTACCCGCGTGGTCGTCGATCGGTTCAACGAGGCGTTCAATCGGCACGACGCGGACGCCTTGGCGACGCTGCTCACCGAGGATACGGTGTTCGAGGATACGTCGCCCGCGCCGGACGGGCGGCGGATCGAAGGAAAGACGCCGGTGGTCGCGTTCTGGCGAGACTGGTTCGCGCGCAACGCCGACGCGATGTTCGAGACCGAGGACGTGATCGTGAGTGGCGATCGTGTCGTTGTGCGCTGGGTGTATCGCAAGCTCCGCAACGGGCAGCCGTGGCACCTCCGCGGCGTGGACATTTTCACCGTGCGCGATGGAAGAGTGGCCGCGAAGCTCGCTTACGTAAAAGGGTGAAGCAAAAACACGCCAAACAGATCCCGACTTTCAACTTTCAACTCTCGACTTTCGAACCATGCAGGCCCGCCTCGTGGCCGGCCGGACGTTTGATGACGGCGATCGCGCACGGACCAACCCTGTGCTGATCGTGAGTCAACGGTTCGCGGAGCGCGCGTGGCCCGGACAGCATGCGCTTGGCAAGCGTCTGCACATCGTCGCGCTCGATCGCATGGGCGAACCCAGCCGAACTCTCTGGACCGTCGTCGGCGTCGTCGGCGACATTCGGTACAGAAGCCTCGAATCACCTGGTCTGACCGTCTATGCGCCCGTGACACAGTCGCCAGACCGCGCCGGCGAGTTCGTGGTGCGGAGCGTGGGAGGCGATGCCCTCGTCGTGTCGCGCATTCGAGACCGTCTGAGGGCCATCAACGGCAACGGCGTCGTCAAGGTCGAGGCGATGGACGATGTGGTGCTGTCGCTCGAAGCGCCGTGGCGCGCCAATCTCGCGATATTCGGCGCGTTCGCGGTGCTCACTGTCATCATCGCGTGCATGGGGCTGTACGCGATGCTCGCGTATGCGGTCGTCGTGCAGCGGCGTGAGATTGGTGTCCGTCTGGTGCTGGGCGCGACGCCGACGCGAATCGCGGTCGACATCGCGGCCGTCGGTGCGCGCACCGTTGTCGCCGGCACAATCATCGGTGCCGCGGCAGCAGCGGGGCTGACGCCACTCATGGCGTCCATCTTGTTCGAGGTCGCTCCGTCCGATCCGTTCGCGTGGGCCGCGGCCACCATCGCGTTCGCTGCAGTCGCGTTCGCGGCGTGCGCAGTGCCGGCCGTGCGCGCCGCTCGAACAGAGCCTGCCGTCTGTCTGCGTGCCGAGTAGCCGGGCCTCGAGGTTGTCGAGCGGCCGAAAATCGCGACGGCTCAGCGCTTCAGCTTCTCGCCGACATAGCCTCGCACGACGTCGTAGACGTACTCCTGGCAGGCCTCGCCCGTCGCGGCATCGTACGTGCCGCCATTGGTGATGTTGTTGGACACCACGCGGATGCCGAGGAACGGGATCTGGAACAGCCCCGCGATTTGGGCGGCCGAGGCCGTCTCCATCTCTTCGGCGGTGGTGCCGAACCTGTCGTGAAAGCCCCGGATGCGATCGATCTCGCTGTTCCAGATTTCGCTCGAACCGATCACGCCTTCGACCACGCGCCCCTTCCGGTACAGACCTCGAGCTTTTCTGGCGGCGGCCAGCAACCCTTCGTCGCCATGGAAGCGACGCATCGAGCGCGCATTCGGATCCTGGCCGGCGCTGCCTTCCGAGCGCATCAAATCGAGCGGTACCCAGTCGGCGAAATTGCTCCCCTGGCCGAGGGCGCGGTATCCGGTCTTGAACGAGCCGAGGTTGACCGCATCCGTGCCGAGAACAATGTCGAAGACGTGCAGGTCGGGCTCGTGCCCGCCGGCTGTTCCCTGATTGATGATCGCGACCGGATGGTACCGTTCAGCAGCGAGGACGGTGGCCGCCGCGGCGTTCGACACGCCCTTGAGAGTCTTCGAGATCACCACGGGATAGCCGTCGAGCGTGCCGCTCCAGAAGGTCCACCCCTGGACCTTCTCCTCCTTGACGTTCTCGAGCGCGCCTGCCAGCTTTTTGATCTCGACGTCCATGGCGCCCTGGACGACCACCGGGCGCTCGAACGTGCGTGACGGTGCCGTCGCTTCCCGCGTGACGCACGCAGTCAGCAGCGCGCCGGCCAACAACATCGCTGTCACCCGAGGCGTCGCGCTCATCGGCAGCTCCCCGTGAACGCGCGGGCGGACCTGTCCGCCGAAGCTCGGTCCATCACGTGAGCGAAGGCGGGCGGACCTGTCCGCCGAAGCTCGTTCCCTGATCATGTGAGCGAAGGCGGATGGTAGCATGCGCAAACCTCCATGCCTCAGGTTGACGCCCCAGGCGAGCACGCGATCTATGCCGACGTTGTCGGCGGCGTGACGACGTTCTTCACGATGGCCTACATCGTCGTCGTCAACCCCGGCATTCTGTCGACGCCCGGCACGGGCATGTCGTTCACGGGCGCGTTGACCGCGACGGTGCTGGTCGCCAGCAGCATGACGCTGCTGATGGGCCTCTATGCGCGCCTGCCGTTCGCGGTGGCGCCCGGCATGGGCCTCAATGCCTTTTTCGCCTTCGCGATCGTCCTGCAGGCCAAGGTGCCGTGGCAGACGGCGCTCGGCATGGTCTTCTGGGCCGGCGTGCTGTTCCTGGTCGTGTCGACCACGCCCCTGCGAGAGCACATCGCGCTGGCGATTCCCGCGCCGCTGCGATCCGCAGCCGCGGCGGGTATCGGGCTGCTGCTCACGTTCATCGGTCTGCGCAACGCCGGGCTCATCGTGGGTGATCCGTCCACCCTGGTGCGCATGGGCACACTCGACCACCGCGCTGCTTTCCTACTGCTCGGCATCCTCGTCGCGGCGGTCCTGATGCGCCGGAACAACCCGCTGGCGTTCCTGGCGGCGATTTTCTCGGTGACTGCGCTCGCCTGGCTACTGGGCTACGCGAAGCCGCCCGAGCGGCTGGCGAGCGCGCCGGACTTTTCCTCGGCGTTCCTGGCCCTCGACATCCGAGGCGCGCTCAGGCTCGCCCTGCTCCCGCCGATTCTCGCGATCCTCTTCACCGATCTGTTCGATTCGCTCTCGACATTCATCGGCGTCGCCAGCGCGGCCGGGCTCACCGATCCGGACGGCCGTCCGATCAACCTGCGTCGCGGCCTCATCGTCGACGCGATCGCGACGCTCGGCTCCGGCCTGGCGGGCACATCGCCCGGCACTGCGTACGTGGAGAGCATCGCGGGGATTCGCATGGGCGCCCGGACCGGCCGCGCGTCGGTGGTGACGGCGCTCTGTTTCGTGCCGTGCTTCTTCCTCGGGCCATTGGCCGCGGCCGTCCCCGGCTACGCGACAGCGGCCGTGCTCATTCTCGTCGGCGTGTCGATGTTCCAGTCGGTCTCGAGGATTGATTTCTCGTCGCTCGAGGACGCGCTGCCCGCCTTCGTCACGGTGGTGCTGATCCCGCTCACGCTGTCCATCACCCAGGGCATCCTCTGGGGATTCCTCCTGCACGCGCTGCTCTATGCCGTGGCCGGTCGATGGCGGGAAGTCAGCCTCACGCTCTGGCTGCTCTCCGCCCTTTCCGCGGGACTCCTTCTACTCGGACACTGAGCGGTCGGTCGACGCTCTACAAAGCGCTTGTGGATTAACAGCCCAAAATGCAACCACGAAGAGACGAAGGTCCGCGAAGATCACGAAGAAAACCGACGTTTCTCTTCTTTTGTGTCTTCGCGGTCCTGGCAGTCGTTATCGTCCCTGCTGTCGAGCGTGTCCAAATGCAACCACGAAGAGACGAAGCTCCACGAAGATCACGAAGAAGACAATCGCCGTTCTTCTTCGTGGTGCCTCGGGCTCTTCGTCCCCTTGCGGTCCCGGTCGCGTGGTCGCATGACTCTAGCGTCTGCTGCGTCCTACACTCGGTTGTACTCATGACGCAGGAATTTTCAGCAGCACGTAGGTAATGTGTTTGCCGCTCGGGACCAGGAAGCTGTGGGGAATGCCTGCAGGAATGTGCACGATGTCGCCGGCCCCAAGGGCGTGGCGTTCACCGCCCTCGAGCCGCGTGCCGACCGATTCGCCGGCCGCCGTCGCGCGGCGGCCGATCATCGTGCCCCCGAGAACGAGCGTCCCCTCGCCGCTCCGGACGAAGACGATGTCGATGATGGCGTCGTGCTGCTCGGGGTTGCCGTCTGCGTCCCGGTACAGCATCCGGAAGCGGTGGCTCTTGTAGTCGGCGAGAGTCTCGCGCGACGAATGGTCTTCTCCGATGTGCGTCGAGAGCGCGGTATCGTGTCGCTCGAGGTCGCCCGCCCTCCACAATGCAAACCCCGGTGGATCGGCGGCGGACATCGGAGCAGCGAGCAAAGCCGCAGCGCAGAGCCAGGCAGCAGTTTTCATGGAGACTCTCCCCTGAAGATCGTTGACGCGGTTCATTATCCGCGCGCGCCGGCGCCGCGCCAGATGAAGTATTGAGGATCATTCCATTCAAACCTGCGCCATCCGGAATGACGACCGCGTCTGGATGCTCGCACCGCCGCGCGGCACCGGCGACCGATCGATTCTGGCTTGCATAGTGATGGAAAGGGCTGTATTATCACTTATAATTCTCTATTATTCTCTTAGTTCTTGACAATTGAGGGATATATAGGAATGATGAGGACTAATGGCGCCCATGTCGGCTCACCTCTTCACAGCAGACGAAGTCGCAGAGCTCCTGAACCTCCACGTCAAGACGATTCGCCGCTACGTGCGCGACGGGCGGTTGAAGGCTAGACGCATCGGCAAGGAGTACCGCATCGCGCGAGCCGACCTCGATGAATTCGCCGGGGAAACCCGCGCTCCCGATACACCGGTGGCTCGGACGCGGCATGTCATCGCCTCGAGCATCGTCGATGTGGACGTCGTGAGCCCGCAGGAAAGCCATCGCATCACCACCATGGTGATGGCGGCGCTGAACTCCAGAAAGGGAGAAGCTGACTTTCCGAGGGTGGACACCATTTACTACGAGGAGCAGGCCAAGCTCAGGATCACGATCACGGCAACCCTGGTGTTGACCTGCGAGTTGCTTCGGATGATCAACGCGCTCCTGGAGGATGGACGTGGCGGCAATCTATAAGTCCGAGGCCGGAAGGCAAGCCGTCGAGCGTCATTACAGAGACGTGCTTCAACGGTGGCCCGTTCCGAACCGCCAGTTGCTGGTTCCGACGTGTCAGGGAGAGACATTCGTCATTGTCTCTGGCGAGAGCAACGCGATGCCGGTCGTGCTCTTTCACGGCTCTGGAACAAACTCGAGCGTCTGGATCCGCGACATCGCAGAATGGGCACAGCGCTATCGCATCTATGCTGTCGACATGATTGGAGAACCCGGGCTCAGCGCCGCGTCCAGACCTTTTTTAAACTGCGGAGTTGCGGGGGCCGGGCGGAGGCTTCCCACGGAAATCGACGCCTCCTGACGGATCCGTCGCCACGGCCGCAGCGAGCCGGTGCGCCGATCGGCGCCGGCACGCTTGCCGGAAGTCAGGAGCGTGTGATGCTTGCGGCGCTCGTGCGAGAATCACTGGATGCATAGCGGCAGGATGCGCGGGGGCGGCGGCTTCGAACGGACCGGCCGCTCGTGGCTCGTCGCGTCTATGACCGCGGTCCTCGTCTGGGCGCTCGTCGGGGCGACGGCGGCGTCGATGGGCCAGCTCACGGAGCGCCCGTTGGCCGGCGCGCTGGCGCATCCCGCCATCGGGTACTACACGCGGCCGACGCACGATCCCGTCACCGAGCTGAGTCGCCACATCGAAGACGGGACGGTGAGTGTCACCTTCGACGAGGGCACCGGCTACCTGCGGTCGGTGCTGGACGCGCTGCATGTGCCTGCCGAGTCGCAGATGCTGGTGATGTCGAAGACGGGCGTTCAGGGCTTATATACGGGGCCCGCGAATCCGCGCGCGATCTTCTTCAACGACGCGGTCACGGTGGGCTACATTCGCGGCGCGCCGCTGCTCGAGCTCGCCGTCCACGATCCCCGGCAGGGCGTCCTCTTCTATACGCTCGACCAGAAGCCCCAGCCGCGCCCGCTCTTCGAGCGGCGTTCCGCCTGCCTGAGCTGTCACCAGGTCTACAGCACGCTCCACGTGCCGGGCATGGTGCTGCGCAGCGTGTTCCTGGCGCCCGACGGCCTGCCGCTCTCGCAGTTCGGGAGCTACGATCCCGACGATCGGACTCTGTTCCGGCAACGATGGGGCGGGTGGTACGTCACGGGCACGCACGGCTCCATGCGGCACATGGGGAACGCCATCGTCACGAACATCGAGAAACGCGAGGCGATGATTTCCGACAGCACGCTGAACCGCACATCTCTCGATGGTGTGTTCGACGCGCGCGGATACGTGTCCGCGCACAGCGACATCGCGGCGCTGATGGTGTTTCAGCACCAGGGCCGCATGACGAACCTGATCACGCGCATCGGATGGGACGCCCGGCTCGCGGCGTACGACGATCGGGTCGATCCGGCGGGCGGTCCGTTGCGCGACGCCGTCAACGAGCTGGTGGACTATCTGCTTTTCGTCGACGAGGAACCGCTGACTGCCGCGGTCAAAGGCACGGCCGGTTTCGCGGAGAAGTTTGCCGCGCAGGGCCCGGCCGACAGTCGCGGCAGATCGTTGCGGCAACTCGACCTCCAACGTCGTCTGCTGCGGTATCCCTGCAGCTACATGATCTACTCCGCTGCATTTGGCGCCTTGCCGATCGACGTGCGGGGGGCCATCTACGCCCGCATGTGGAACATTCTCTCGGGGTACGACACGAGCCCCAAGTACGCGCGGCTGTCCGAAGCCGACCGCCGCGCCGTCGTGGAAATCCTGCGAGAGACGCTGCACGATCTGCCGAGCGATTTCCGCGCGCCGGATCGCGTTCAGTAGAGCTCGCGGCGCTCAATCAGGAGCTGCACCGCGTCTTTCAACGCCGCCTGATTTGGTGGCTCGATGGCCGCTGGTGTCCTCGAAGTCGGCCAAGTTCTGTCCTCAGCACGGCGAAAAAAGTCTACCTCGGGCGAGTCATTGGTCGCGGTAGGCGGAACTCCTGGTCGATGGATTGTGCCAATGTGCTCAGCATTCTTCCAGAGGACGCCTCGTCGACGCCTTGGCACCCACGTTGCCCGTCTCCCTGCATCGGCCTTGTGAGTGTCGTTGCCGCGGGAACCGCTCCGTCCCTGCGGCCTTCATAACCGAACAGACGGCCACCGCGAGGCGTCATGGGTCCACTGCAGGAACTGCTCGCGTCCGATCATCGGCACGTCCTGGAGTTCTTCCTCACAGGCCTCCGGGACGTCTCCGAGCCCACTGTCGATCGACAAGAGCTGTTTTACAACGCCAGTGTGCTGGCGCACTACGCTCAGGTCTCCACGCAAGCCCACGCTGAATGGCCCGCTCCCACGAATCTCAGCACGCTGTTCGACCACTTTGTGTCGGACACGACCCTGTTCCGCGACAGCCTGATGATGGAAGTGGCGGGCGCGCAGTGCCTCTTCTTGGCGGGGTTCTTCGAGGATCAGATGCGCCAGCGGCACAACATCCGCTGGTACGCAGAGTTGGGCACCGGGTTCTTCAGCCGGGCGGCCCTCCATGAACAGTCCCCGAGCAAAGCCCGGCTTCTCGACGCGATCGGCAGGCACTTCGAACCGTGGCGCCAGCGGCACGCGCGCCTGAGCCGCGAGTTGCGGCGCCAATCTCGCCTGCTGACCTCATCGGGACCGCTCATGTAGTCCGAGGGGACCTCTCTCCGCATCGAGGCGCGCAATTCCACGCCCGGCACGCAGGCTGAGCACAATCTGATGAGGAGCCGGACGCCGGGGGCTCATGAGCCGAGATTGAACGCGGCGATGTTTTTCCTGTCACGAACATAGAGCGTCGTGCCGGCGAGCGTCGGCGGCGTCCAGGCGAGGTTCGTGAGCGCGTTGGCGCGCGACAGCACCTTCAACCCCTGCGGCGAGACGGTGGCGAGGCCGAGCGCGCCGTCCTCGTCGAGGATGATCAGCTTGCCGTCGGCGTACAACAACTGTGCGCGCGCGAAGCTCCGATCCTGCCAGGCAATCTTTCCGGTTTTCATGTCGACTGCGGTGATGAACGCCGGGCCGAAATCGCCGCTCGATCCATAAGCGTAATCGCCCAGGCGGATCACCGTCCCGATGTGCACGCGCATGCGGTTGCTGAACCACTTCTCGACCGCCGTCGTTTTGCCTGCGGCCTGCCGCAGCTCGATCGCGCGGCTGCCCGTGCTGTAGGCGGAGGAGACGAAGAGCAGATGATCCGACGGCGACCAGACGGGCGTGCTGATGTTCAGGCCCCAGTCGGTCCGGTGCGGATGGCTCCACAGCGTGCGGCCGTTGGACGGATCGAGGCCGGCCACGCGCTCGCCCGCGAACAGCACGAGCTGCTGCTGGCGATCGACGTCGATCAGAATCGGCGACGCGGGCGCCATGTCGAAATCACCCGCCTTCCACACCAGTGCGCCGGTCTGCTGATTGAACGCCCCGATCGCCTGACCCTTGCCGCCCACCGTGACGATGATGGTGCCGTCGTAGAGCAGCGGGCTGCAGCTGTACCCGCGTCCCGGCGACGAGGCGCCGTACTCCTTCATGAAGTCGTGGGACCACACGCGCTGTCCGGTCGCCTTGTCGAGCGCGAACAGCTCTTTCCTGGTGCTCATCGCGTACAACCGGTTCCCGACGATGAGCGGCGTCGCGTGGGGGCCGGCGCCCTGTGAAAAATCGAGACCGTCGGTCGGCGCGGCGTACTTGAACTCCCACACCGTTTTGCCGGTGGCGGCGTCGAGCGCGGCGACGACTTCTTCCTGGCTGCGCTTGACGAGCGACAGCGCGCCGAGCGGCCGGTACATGGTGTAGATCCGTCCGCCTTCGACGAGGATCGCCGAGTGCCCCTCGCCAAGCGCGCGGGTCCAGAGCCGCTTCGGACCGCCCGATGGCCAGCTCGACGCGAGACCGCTCACCTCCGGCATGAAGTTTCTGCCCGCCCCGCCCCATTGAAGCCAGTCGGTGGGGCTCGCACCGCGGACGCCCGCCGGCGCGTCGAGCATCGCGGCCGCGATCGCGACGATGAGGACGATTCGCCTCACCATCTCGCGGCCTTCCCTGCGCAGCAGGCATCGCCACGACGTAACGGCCGAGAACGCAGCGCTCGCAGAGAGAAACGTTTTCGCTGTGTTCCCCGCGTCCTCAGCGGTTTCTGCCTTGATTGAACGCAAGAGACACCTCTTCGACTTCATATGCGTCAGCTTACAAGAGAAGTTGTCGCCGACGTGATATCGTGACTCGCCAAAATGCGACACAAAGCAGCCACCGGCCTTCTTTTTTGCATCGTGTCCGGAGTGTCCGTTTTCGCGCACGACTGGCCTCAGTTTCTCGGTCCGCAGCGCAACGGCGTCTACAGCGGTCCGCCGCTGGCCTCGTCGTGGCCTGCGGGCGGGCCCCGGAAAGTCTGGCGCAAACCGGTCGGGCAGGGCTTCGCCGGCCCCGTCGTCGCCGGCAATCGGCTCATCCTGTTTCACCGCGTCGGCGACGAAGAGGTCGTCGAGGCGCTCGACGCGCGAACGGGCAATGCGCAGTGGCGTTACGCGTATGCCACTGCCTATCGCGACGACTTCGGGTTCGACGAAGGACCGCGGGCGGTCCCCGTGATCGCGCAGGGCCGTGTCTACACGTTCGGGGCGGAGGGCCACCTGCACGCGATCGATCTCGCCACGGGGCAGCGCCTCTGGAGCGTGGACACCGCGCGCCGGTTCCAGGTCCGCAAAGGATACTTCGGCGCCGCGGGATCGCCGCTGGTCGAGGACGGCCGCGTCATCGCGAATGTCGGTGGTGAAGACGGGGGCAAGGATGCCGGTGTCGTTGCCTTCAAGGCGGACACCGGCGAGGTTCTGTGGAGGGCGACCAACCATCAGGCCAGCTACTCGTCACCGGTCGGCGCGACCTTCGGGGGCAGGCGCACGGCCGTGTTCTTCACGCGGCAGGGGCTGCTCGGGCTCGATCCAGCGAATGGCGCGACCCGGTTCGAGCGGACGTGGCGATCGCGATCGGCGGCCTCGGTCAATGCCGCGTCGCCGGTGATTGTCGGCGATCGAATTTTCATCTCGGCGACGTACGAGACCGGGGCCGCGCTCTTCCGCGTCGAAGGGAACGCGCTCACCGAGATCTGGTCCTCCGACGAGTCGATGTCGAATCACTACGCGACGAGCGTCGTCTACAACGGCGTCCTGTATGGATTTCACGGGCGACAGGAATTCACCCCGAGCCTGCGCGCCGTGGCGCTGGAGACCGGCGTCGTGCGGTGGAGCCAGGATCGATTCAAAGCCGGCACGGTGACGCTGGCAGGCGACAAGCTGCTGATTCTGCGTGAAACGGGTGAGCTGATGCTCGCTCCCGCGGTGCCCGACGCGTTCCGCCCGATGGCGCAGGCGCAGATTCTACCCGCCACGGTCCGCGCGCTCCCCGCGCTGGCCGACGGGTTTCTCTATGCGCGCAACAGCGACACGCGCAGCAACGAACTGGTCTGCCTCGATCTGCGGCCCTAGACCTTGTCGAGAACTGCGAACGTTTTACCGCGGAGCACGCAGAGATCGCCGAGAATACCCAGGTTTTTCTCTGCGGCCTCGGCGGCCTCCGCGGTTAGCGTGGCGTTTTTTTCACGCTTCTGAGCCATGCGAAAAATCGATATCTTCAACCACATCTACCCGCCGGCCTACTACAAGCGGCTGATGCAGGTGGCGCCCGACTACAAGGACATCGGCAAGCGGATGCGCGGGATCCCGATGCTGGCCGATCTCGACGAGCGCTTCCGCGTGATGGACACCTTCGACGAGTACCAGCAGGTGTTGTCTCTGCCGACGCCGCCGATCGAGAACGTCGCGGGCGACGCGGAGGCGGCGGATCTGGCGCGGGCGGCGAACGACGGTATGGCGGAGCTCGTCGCGCGCCATCCTCACCGCTTTCCGGGCTTCGTCGCGTCGCTGCCGTACAACGATCCAGACGCCGCGGCGCGCGAGGCGACGCGTGCCCTCGACGATCTGGGCGCGCGCGGCATTCAGATGTTCACGAACATCCGCGGCACGCCGCTGTCCGCGCCGGCCTACCTGCCGATCTTCGAGACGCTGGCCGCGCGCGACCTGCCGATCTGGCTGCATCCCTACCGGGGCGCCGACGTCGCGGACTACAAGACGGAGGATCGTTCGCAGTACGAGATCTGGTGGACGTTCGGCTGGCCGTACGAGACCAGCGCCGCGATGTCGCGCCTGGTATTCGCGGGGTACTTCGACCGCTTTCCGAATCTGAAGATCATCACCCATCACATGGGGGCGATGGCGCCGTACTTCGCCGGGCGCGTCGGCCCCGGCTGGGACCAGCTTGGCGCCCGCACGTCGGACGAGGACCTCTCGTCGGTGTTGAGGGCGCTGAGGAAGCGCCCGCTCGACTATTTCAAGATGTTCTACGCCGACACCGCGCTGTTCGGCGCGTACGACGCGACCGTGTGCGGCCTTGCCTTCTTCGGCGCGGGCCACGTGCTGTTCGCCTCCGACGCGCCGTTCGATCCGGAGAAGGGGCCGATGTACATCCGCGAAACGATCGCCGTCATCGATCGGCTGCCCGTGTCGAACGACGACCGCGAGCGCATCTACTGGCGCAATGCGGTGAGGCTGCTGAAGCTGGAGTGACGATACGCAGTCAACATGATGATCGGAGCGAGGGTCCTGTTGCGCATGTGGTGCGTTCTATAATCGGGGCGCATGGTGAAACACATCGTCATCACGGGAGCGAGCGGCGGCATCGGGGCTGCGCTGGCGATCCAGCTCGGTGCCGCGGGGCATCGTGTCGCGCTGGCGGCGCGGCGCGAGCGCGAGCTGCAGGCGGTCGCCACGCGGATCGGATCGGGCGCGATCGTGATCCCGACCGACGTGACGAAGCGCATCGAGGTGGAACGGCTCCGGGATCGGGCGATCGCCGAGCTCGGGCACGTCGACGTCTGGGTGAACAATGCCGGGCGAGGCATCACGAAGGCCGTCCTCGATCTGACCGACGATGAATTCGACCTGATGATGACGGTCAACGTGAAGTCGGCGCTGTACGGCATGCAGGCCATCGTGCCGCACTTCATCGGCCGGGGGCGGGGACAGGTCGTCAACGTATCCTCGTTTCTCAGCCGCGTGCCGTTCGCGACGTACCGTTCGGCCTACAACGCGGCGAAAGCCGCGCTGAATGCCTTGACCGCGAACGCCCGCGTCGATCTCGCGCGCGCGCATCCGGGCGTCCACGTGACGCTCGTGATGCCGGGCCTCGTCTCGACCGACTTTCAGGACCACGCCGTGGGCGGCTCGCCGCGGCTGCCGCCGTCCACGCCTGCGCAGACTGCCGAGGAGGTGGCGGACGCGATTGTCAGGGCGATCGAACACCCGGTCGCCGAGGTGTACACCAGTCCGCAGCAGAAGGCGGTCGCGTTGAAGTACTTCGAGGATGTCGGTACGTTCGAGCGAGAGGCCGCGGCCCGAGGGTGATCAGCTCTTTCACAATATGGACATGATCGAGCTGACAAGTCACGGCGACGTCGCGGTGCTCACGATGGCGCACGGCAAGGCCAACGCGCTCGATCTCGAGCTGTGCACCGCCCTGACGGCGCAGCTCGAGGAGTATCGTCAGGCGCCCGCAAGAGCGCTGGTCATCACCGGCATCGGGCGCATGTTTTCTGCGGGCGTCGATCTGGTGCGCGTCGTGAACGGACGCGACGCATACGTCCGCCTCTTTCTGCCCGCGGTCAGCCGCGTGTTCGAAACGCTGTTCTCGCTGCTCAAGCCGGTCGTCGCGGCCGTCAACGGCCACGCGATCGCGGGGGGCTGCGTCATCGCGTGCGCCGCCGACCATCGGGTGATGGCGCGGGAGCCGGGCCGCATCGGCCTCCCCGAGCTTCTCGTCGGCGTGCCGTTTCCAGTCGTGCCGCTCGAGATCATGCGGTTTGCGCTGGCGCCGCCGCATCTGCAGTCGCTCGTGTATCGAGGCGCCACGTTCACAGCCGATGAGGCGCTGAGCCGTGGCCTCGTCGATGCCGTCGTCGATCCGGACCGCGTCGTCGAAGAGGCGATTGCAGTCGCCGAGTCGCTGGCGTCGATCCCGCCGGCCGCGTTTGCGTTGACCAAGCGGCAGCTGCGCGAGCCGGTCCTGGAGCGCATTCACGTCGGCGCGGCGGTCGACGCGGCGGTGCAGCAGGCCTGGGCGTCACCTGAAACGCTGGAGACGATCCGCCAGTACGTCGCGCGGACGCTCAAGAAGTAACGTCGCTGATGCCACCACGCAGGGATCCGCTGCCGCGCCTCCGGAAGATATGCCTGGCGCTGCCTGAGGCGCGCGAGCAGATCGCGTGGGGCGAGCCGACGTTCCGCGTCCGCAAGAAGCTCTTCGCGATGTACGCGAACGCCGACAATCATCACGGCCGCGGACGTTCGGCGGTCTGGATCAAGGCCAGGGCGGTGAACCAGCATCTGCTCATCGTCGCGGATCCGGATCGCTTCTTCGTCCCGCCGTACGTCGGCCCCGGCGGATGGGTCGGCGTGTGGCTCGATCGACGTCGATTGGGAAGAGCTGGACGGGCTGCTGCGCGCGGGCTATCGACTCGTCGCCCCGCAGAAACTGATCGCCGCGATCGAGGCCTCATGATCGTGAGCTCTTTCAGCTGTCGGTATGGGGGACCGATTCGGGTAGAATCCGGCAAAAGACGACAGGGTTACACGTGAGGTGCCATGGAGACGCATGTGAAAGTGCTCGGCGCGCTCCAGATCGCGCTGGGCGCCCTCGGTCTGCTCGCCGCGATCGTGCTCGTGGTCGTGTTCGGTGTCGCCAGCGGCGTGGTCGCGTCCGTCGACGACCCCGGTGCCGCGATCGCGCTCCCGATCATCGGGCTGACCGGTACGGCGCTGGTCGCATTCCTGCTGGTGCTGTCGCTGCCCAATATCATCGCCGGCATCGGGCTGATTCGCCTGCGCCCGTGGGCGCGCATCGCCGGCATCGTGCTGTCGATTCTCGGGCTGACGGTGTTTCCCTTCGGTACCATCGTCGGCGTTTACGGAATCTGGGTGTTGTTCTCGAAGGAGACCGAGCGGCTGTTCGAGCGGCCGGTCGCCGAATTTGGACTTAAGAATTAGGAATTCAGAATTCGTACGAATTCCAAATTCCCAATTCCCAATTCAATGGGTCAGGCCGTAGATCATGTAGTTGACCCCGAGCTTGTACGCTTCGTTCGACGCGTCGAACGGGAACAATCCCTGGCCTGACCACTCCCAGTACTCCGGCACGTCGTTGTCGTAGTTGGCGACCACCATCAGCCGCTTCGACGGATCGTTGTCCTCGAACACGCCGTAGTAGCTCGGACGGATGCGCGACATCGGGTGCACGATTGCGTGGATGTCCCGGATCTCGAAGAACGAATCGAAGAGCCGATGTGCGTTGTCCAGCCTGACGAACCGGCCGTCGGGCAGCACGCGCCGCATCTGCGCTTCGAAGTTCGCCCACTGCTGCGCGCCGTCGAAGTCCTCGAACACGGCGAAGCCGCCCTTCAGCAGGTAGGCGCGGAACGACTCGGCTTCGCGATCCGTGAGATTCCAGAAGCCCGGCTCCCACATGAACGCGACCGGGTACTTGAACAGATCCGGATCGTCGAGCGTCAGGATGCGGCTGCCGTCGGTGCGGACGTCGAGCGCGGTCAGCTCCTGCAGGATCAACCCGAGGTTCTGCTCGGCTCGCGGATAATCGTGGTTCCACGCGGAGCTCCAGCCGCCGCGCCGCGAGAATCCGAGCTCGGACTGCCATCGCAAGCGGACGAAGGTGAACCGGCCGTCGTAGGTCACGTCGGTGCGGTAGTGGCCCACGCCCGGCGCATCGAATTGCGCCGATGCGGACGTTGCGCTGATGAGCGCGAGGCCGAGCAGCCGAAGCCATCGGGCCACGGCAGCATTATGCTGGAGGAGCGTCTTCGTTGAAACAGTACCAGGACGAAGAACGCAAAGACCGCAATGACCGCAAAGAAGCAACTTCAGGTGGTTTTCTTTGCGGGCTTCGCGGCCTTTGCGTTCTTGGGTTCAGGCCCTACACCCGCGTTGCAGAATGACAACTCGCCACCACGGAGGACACAGGGGACACAGAGGCAATGCCCTGTTTCCGCGATCGCCTTCTTCAGCCGCTCGACTTCGTACGGCCGGATACCGTCCATGTCGAGAACACCTCGATGGCCATCCCGTCGGGCGTCAGCCCCCGCGCGGCTTCGACGAGCGCACGGTTGTATGATGCTCGTCTGAGACTGCCGGCGATGCCGAGAATCTTCATCAGCGTGTCTCCTACGACGATCAACGCAGAAACCGCAGAACACGCAGAACAAATCCTTTTCTGCGGGTTCCGCGAGTTCTGCGCTGAACGTCGTGGGTCAGGCCAGTACACACGATGCCGATCCTAGGTCTCCATCACGTCACCGCCACCGTCGACGAAGCGCAGGACGATCTCGATTTCTGTCTGGATGGGCTGGGTCTGCGGCTGGTCAAGAAGACGGTCAACTTCGACAACCACCATGTCTATCACTTCTATTACGGCGACCAGCGTGGCACGCCGGGGACGATCTGGACAACGTTCCCGTACAACGGCCGCGGCGTGGCCGTCGGCGCAAAAGGCGCGGGACAGGTCACGGTGACGTCCTTCTCGGTGCCGATCGGGGCGTTCGACTTCTGGCGCGTCCACCTCGGCGCGCGCGGCGTCGCGGTCACCGACATCGAGACGCGGTTCGGCGAGCCAGCGATCCGCTTCTCCGATCTGTCGGGATTGGTGTTCGAGCTGGTGGCGACCAGTCGCGACGAACGGTCACCGTGGATTCCTCAGAGAGACGATCAAGGCTTCGATGCAGGGACGGCGATTCGCGGACTCCACAGCGTCACGATGATCGTGCGCGATCCGGTGAAGACCATCGAGCTGATGACGGCCATCCTCGGCTACGAGGTCGTCGATCGGACCGACCGCCGCATTCGCCTCGCCGTGAACG
>Ga0137409_10002800_pt1 | contig 18590 bp, 16 predicted proteins | sample CZODoug1_16funga_FD_122059 | JGI IMG/M metagenome (GOLD analysis project Ga0137409, IMG submission 122059) | Vadose zone soil fungal communities from Angelo Coast Range Reserve, California, USA - CZODoug1_16fungal (Hybrid Assembly) | ecosystem: Environmental > Terrestrial > Soil > Vadose zone... | reverse complement strand
CGCGCCCAGCGGTACTTGGCTCCCAGCACTGCGACCGGGATCTCGGTCGAGTAGGCATAGGCCGGGATGCCGTGCTGATAGAGGAATTCGGCGGCTTCCTCCACCTCGACATCACCGGCGAGCGAGGCGACCACGGGTTTCACGAAGCCCTTGGCGCGCATTTCTTCCACGACCTGCGCCATGAGCCGCGCAAACACCATGGGTGGAGTGATGATGGTGTGCCAGTAGCCGAGGATGAGCGCGTGGATGCGCGCATCCTCGAGACCGAGGCGCACGGTGTTCTGATAGGTGGTCGGCGGCTCACCCCCGGTGATATCGACCGGATTGCCGGCCGCGCCGAAGGGCGGAATGAACTTGCGGAAAGCCGCGTCGAGGTCGGGGGGCATGGCCATCAACGAGAGCCCGTTGTCCACGCAGGCGTCGGAGAGCAGCACACCCGACCCTCCGGCTCCGGTAATGATCACTACGTTGTTGCCCTTGGGTGTCGGCAACACCGGTATGGCGCGCGCGAAATCAAGCAGATCGCGCAGTGAGCGCGCACGGATGACGCCGGCCTGGCGGAAGATGTCGTCGTAGATCTTGTCGTTGCCGGCTAGCGCACCGGTGTGCGAGCTCGCCGCGCGCGCGCCCTGACTGGTGCGACCGGCCTTGAGAACCACCACCGGCTTCTTTTTCGAGACCCGCTGGGCGACTTCGGCGAACGCGCGACCGTCCTTCAGATCTTCGAGGTGCTGGGCAATGATCTGCGTGTTGTCGTCCTGCTCGAAAAACGTGAGCAGATCGTCCTCGTCGATGTCCGACTTGTTGCCCAGGCCGACGATGGCCGACACCCCCATCTTCGCCGAGCGTGAGAAACCGATGATCGCCATGCCGATGCCGCCTGACTGGGAGGAAAGCGCAGCGGCACCCTTGACGTCATAAGCCGTACAGAAGGTCGCACAGAGGTTCTTCGGAGTGTAGTAGAAGCCGTAGATATTCGGGCCCATGAGGCGGATGTCGTACTTGCGGGCGATGGCCACCAGCTCTTCCTGGCCCGCCACGTTGCCGGTTTCGGCAAATCCCGACGGAATCAGCACCGCGCCGGGGATCTTCTTCTCGCCCACCTCGACCAGCGCCTGGGCGACGAACTTGGCCGGAATGGCGAACACCGCCACGTCGATGATGCCCGGGACATCCTTGACGCTCTTGTAGGCCTTCTTGCCCATGATCGAGTCGGCGCTCGGGTGGATCGGATAGATCGCGCCCTGATAGCCGCCGTTGATGAGATTCTTCATGATCGAATTGCCGATCTTGCCGTTCTCGGCCGAGGCGCCGATCACCGCCACCGCGTCCGGCTTCATGATCCGGTTCATCTGCCGGACGATCACCTCCCGGCTCGGCCGGTAGCGCACCAGCGGCGGCTTGAAGTCCAGCACCACGCGTACGTCGGCCGCGGTGGCGCCCTGGGAGGTCGCGAACACCGGATTGAGGTCGAGCTCGGAAATTTCGGGAAAATCCGCGACCAGCTGCGAGACATTGCCGATCATCGTTGCCAGGGACTCGCGGTCCACGGGCTGCGCACCGCGAATCCCGCGCAGTATTTCCGCAGCCGCAATGCCGTCGAGCATCGACAGCGCATCCGCACGCGTGGCCGGCGCCAGACGGAAGGTGATGTCCTTCAGGACCTCCACCAGGATGCCGCCCAGACCAAAGGCCACGAGTTTTCCGAAGGCCGGATCGGTCACCGCGCCGACGATCACCTCCTGGCCGCCCGCCAGCATCTGTTGTACCTGCACGCCGTCGATGCTCGCCTTGGCATCGTAGCGGCGCGCGTTGTCGACGATCGTGGCGAAGGCGTCCTGCGCGGCTTCGGCGCTCTTGACGCCGACCACCACGCCGCCGGCTTCCGTCTTGTGCAGGATCTGCGGTGAGACGATCTTCATGACCACCGGGTAGCCGATGGTCGCGGCGAGCTTTGCCGCATCGGTTGCGGTGCGCGCCACGCCTTCCTTCGGCACGGCGATGCCGTAAGCCTCGCAGATGCCTTTCGCTTCCGGTGCAGTCAGTGCGCTACGACCTGCGGCCCTGGCCTGGTCGAGGATCTCGCGGACCGCGGTCTTGTCGTATGCCATGCTCTCTCCGCCGGCTCAAATGACGTTTTCGGTGCGCAGCGCCTTGATCTCGGACTCGCTCAGGCCGAGTTCGGTGAGCACCTCCTGCGTGTGCTCACCGAGGAGCGGGGAGCGCCTGACCTCCGTGACGCTGTCGGACATCTTGATCGGATTGCCCACCGTCAGGTACTTGCCGCGCTTGGGATGATCGACCTCGACGATGGTGCCGGTGGTGCGCAGCGAAGGCTCCGCGGCCAGTTCTTCCATCGACAGAATCGGCCCGCAGGGAATGTCGTGCTGGTTGAGTTCCGCCATGGCCTCGAACTTGGTTTTTGTCATCGTCCAGGCCTCGACCGTGGCAAACACCTCCATCAGCCGCGGCAGGCGCGCATTGGGCGTGGCGTAGTCCGGATGAGTGATCCAGGCTTCCTTGCCGATCACTTTGCAGATGTCCTTCCATACCGGCGCCTGGGCGATGAAGTACAGATACGCGTTGGGATCGTTCTCCCAGCCCTTGCACTTGAGGATCCAGCCCGGCTGTCCGCCGCCGGAGGCGTTGCCGGCGCGCGGTACCGCCGAGCCGAACTTGGCGTGCGGATACTGGGGGTACTCCTTCATGACGCCGGTGCGGGCCAGTCGTTGTTGGTCGCGCAACTTGACGCGACACAGGTTCAACACACCGTCCTGCATCGCGGCGAGCACCTTCTGGCCGCGCCCCGTGCTCATCCGCTGATACAGGGCGGCCACAATGCCGAGGGCGAGATGCAAGCCGGTACCGCTGTCGCCAATCTGCGCGCCGGTGACGAGTGGCGGGCCGTCGTCGAAACCGGTGGTCGAAGCCGAGCCGCCGGCGCACTGCGCGACGTTCTCATAGACCTTGCAGTCCTCGTACGGGCCCGGACCGAAACCCTTGACGGATGCGACAATCATGCGCGGGTTGAGCGCCTGGATCCGCTCCCAGGTGAACCCCATACGATCCAGCGCCCCCGGGGCAAAATTCTCCACCAGCACGTCACAGCGCTTCACCAGGCGCTCCAGCACCTGCTTGCCCTTGGCACTCTTGGCGTCGAGGGTGATGGAGCGCTTGTTATGGTTCAACATGGTGAAGTAGAGACTGTCCACGTCGGGAATGTCGCGCAGCTGCTCGCGGGTGATGTCCCCGCTCCCCGCCCTTTCCACCTTGATGACGTCGGCACCCAGCCAGGCGAGCAGCTGGGTACAGGTGGGCCCCGATTGAACGTGCGTGAAGTCGAGAATACGCACGCCGTCTAATGCCTTTGCCATTCGCGTATTCCCCGTCGCCGCTTACTTGTACATGGTCTGATTCTTGGTCCCCGGGGCGTACTCGCGCGGGTCCACCCAGATATTGATGACCGCCGAGCGACGCAACTTCTGCACCGACTCACGTGCCCGCTTGAGCGCCGGTGCGATTTGTGCCGGGTCGCGGACTTCCTCGCCGTAACCGCCCAGCATCTCGGCGAATGTGCCGAATGGAACGTCACCCAGCAGGTTGCCGACGTTGCCGCGCTCCTCGCCATATTTCGCGAGCTGCCCGTAGCGGATCTGGTTCATCGCGGAGTTGTTGCCGATGACTGCGATATAGGGCACGCCGAAGCGGTTGGCGGTCTCCATATCGAAGGCGGTCATGCCGAACGAGCCGTCACCGTAGTAGCACAGCACTTCCTTGCGCGGATGGGCGAGTCCTGCCGCAATCGCGAAGCCGGTGCCAACCCCGAGCGATCCGAGCGCTCCAGGATCCATCCACTGACCCGGCCGGCGAGGGCGCACGGCCTGGGCGGAGATCGTCACGACGTCGCCGCCGTCGCCGATGTAGATGGTGTTTTCAGCGAGGAACTCGTTGAGCTCGTACGCCACCCGATAGGGGTGGATCGGGGTGTTGTTGGATTTGAACAGGGGCATCAGCTTCTCGGTAGCCGCCGCTTCGGCGTCGGTCAGCTTTTTCATCCATTGCTGGCGCGCCTGGCGCTTGTCCTGCTTGAGACGGCCGGAGGCCGCCTGCAACACCGCCCCCAGAATGGCGCCCGGGTCGCCGACCAGTCCCAGATCGATGTCGCGGTTCTTGCCGACCGTGCGATAGTCCATGTCGATCTGCACCAGCTTGAGCTTGGTGCTGATGCGCCGCCCGTAGCCCATGCGAAAGTCGAACGGCGTGCCGACAATGAGGATGAGGTCGGCGTCGGAGAAAGCGGTGCCGCGGGTTCGATCGAAGTGGTGCGGATCGCCCGGCGGCAGCAGGCCGCGGCTGCCGCCGTTGAAGTAGCCGGGGATGTCGAGTCCGCGCAGCAGTGCGATCGCTTCCTCATGGCCGCGCGCCGCCCACACCTGCTGTCCGTACAGGATCGCCGGACGCTCGGAATTGACCAGCAGGTCGGCCAGTTTTTCGATGTCGCGGGGATCGCCGAGCGAGCGGGTCGAGGCGCGGTAGTGGCCGGGCTTGGGGACGATGGCCTTGGATACCTCGACCTCGCGATCGAGGACATCGCGCGGAATTTCCAGGTACACCGGTCCCGGGGCGCCGTTGAATGCCTCGCGCGCGGCCATCGAGATCATGTCCGCGACGCGCTCGGTGCTCGGTACCGTGGCGGCGAACTTGGTGATCGGCGACATGAGATCGACGTGCGGCAGGTCCTGGAGCGATCCCATCTTGTGTTGAGTCAGCGCGCCTTGCCCGCCGATATGCAGCACCGGGCTCTCGGAGCGAAAGGCGGTGGCAATCCCCGTCACGGCATTGGTGCAGCCGGGCCCGGCGGTGGTGACCACGCAACCGAGCTTGCCGGTCTGTCGCGCGTAACCGTCCGCGGCGTGAGCTGCGACCTGTTCGTGGCGCACGTCGATGATGCGGATCCCTTCATCGATGCAGCCATCGTAAATGTCGATGATGTGCCCGCCGCACAGGGTGAAGATCGTATCGACGCCTTCGTTCTTGAGCGCCTTGGCGACCAAATGCCCGCCGGAAATGACGCTGGCGTCACGGGTCTTGCGCTTGAGCGTGTCTTCCGCGGTCGTCGTACCCTTGCTGTCCGCAGTCTTGGTCGCCGTCGTCTCGAGCATGGATCCTCCATTCGTAACACTTGTCTGCGACAGCAAGGATTTGCGTGGTTCCGGAACGCCCTCGGGCGCTCTTCCGGCGCTTGGCCGGAAGAGCGCCATCTTCAGGCATCAGCGCGTCGCCAGCTTCGCCGCGGCATCAACGGTCGCGGTCCGATTCGTGTACGTGCCGCGCAGGGGCTTCAGGATCAGAATCGCCATCAGCGCCGCCACGATGTTGAGCACCGCCGCCGCCATGAATACCGGGTGCCAGTTTCCTTTGGCCGCAATGACACTGGTTAGCGGTACCAGCAGCGCGGCCGTCCCTTTCGCGGTGTACATGAGCCCGGTGTTGGTGGTCGCGTAGGTGGCACCGAAGGTATCGGTTACCGTAGAGGGGAAGAGGCTGTAGATCTCGCCCCAGGCGAAGAACACCAGGCCGCTCAACAGCACGAACATCAGGGGGTCGGTACCCAGGTTGGCGAGCGCAATGATGCCCACGCCTTCGAGCGCGAAGGCGATAAACATGGTTTGCTCACGCCCGATCTGGTCGGAGACCCAACCGAAGAATGGCCGGGTCAGGCCGTTCAGTATGCGGTCGATGCTCAGGGCGAAGGTGAGCGCCGGCATCGTCAGGCCGATGAGGCTCACCGGGACGTCGGCGACCTTGAAATCCTTGGCGATGGGCGCAAGTTGCGCGGTCGCCATGAGACCACCTGCCGCCATCATCACGAACATGGCATACATCACCCAGAAGACCGGGGTCTTGAGCATCTCGAGCGGCTTTGCCTGATAGCGGCTGGCGCCGGGGGCCAGCTTCGGGGGCGCCACCATGAAACTCACCGGCGGAGCCAGGATCCACCAGCCGACCACCACCACGACAATGCCTTGAAACAGACCGAAGGTCAGGAAGGTGTGCTCGTAGCCTTGGCTCTTGATCATGTGGGCGATGGGAATGATGGTCAGCGCCGAGCCCATGCCGAAGCCGGCCGCGGTCAGGCCCGCCGCCAGGCCGCGCCGCCCGGGGAACCAGCGCACCGCATTGCCGATGCAGGTGCCGTACACGCCGCCGGCGCCGATGCCACCGAGCGCCGCCGCGAAATAGAACATCCCCAAGGAATCCGCGAAAGAATTCATCGTCCAGGCGATGCCGCAGAGCACACCGCCGATCACCACGATCCACTTCGGACCGAAGCGATCCACCAAGTACCCTTCCGCGGGCACCAGCCAGGTCTCGAGCAGCACAAAGATCGTGAAGGTGACCTGAATGGCCGCCTTGCTCCAATGGTATTTGTCGCCGATGGGACCGACAAACAGCGTCCAGCCGTACTGCAGGTTGGCGATCATCACCATACAGATGATGCCGATGATCAACTGCGCCCATGGTTGGGCGAAGATTGAGGTGGTTTGAGAATTCGAATCGGTAACCATCGATGCTCCCCCTTCGTCGACTAAGTTGAAGAAGCCGTCAGCCGGTTGGTATGAATTTCTGCGATTGGTAGCACGAGCCAGCGTTGGACTTGTTGTCAGGTGCCCTCATGCAGGTGGGATCAGATCGCGCCTGCGGAACCCGTCTTCGATCGTCGGCACCACAATGAGGCCCTGGAACGGTGCATGGGATCAGCGCTTTTTTTGAACTGCAGCCGACCATATGTGATATATCTCGGCCTTGTCAACACCAGGTTCCGAGCGCTGGAAGCGCGCAAGTGTCAGCGTGGAGGGGCCTGGAGAAGACTTTGGGAGGGTAAACCCGCAGATTGATGCACCAATTTGGGGAAAATCACCCCGGGATGATATCTGATATATCGACTGAATTGATGCAGTGCGTTATGCGTTCCGGGGCCTCGTTGGACGTAGTACTGTGCGCACTGCTCGGGCAGGAACGGGGAGCTGCATGAGGGCGATCGCGACGCTCCTGGCTAAGCGCAGACCGGCGGGACAGCTTGCGCTGGCGCCGCTCAATTCCGTGAGCCTGCGTGATCAGGCATATGCCTTGCTCAAGGACGCCATCGCGAGCACCGACATATACAGCGAGCGCCAGCCGCTGCGACTCGATGAGCGGGAGTTGATGCAGGCGCTCGGCGTGAGTCGAACCCCGGTGCGCGAGGCGCTCTCGATCCTGGAGCAGGAGGGCTTTGTCAGGACGGTTCCACGCCGCGGAATCTTCATCGTCCGAAAATCGAAGCGCGAGATCATCGAGATGATCCAGATGTGGGCGGCGCTGGAGAGTATGTCGGCGCGCCTGGCCACGCTGCAGGCGCCCGACGCGGAAATCGGCAAGCTGCGTCATCTGTTTGATGAGTTCCAGAACTCCCCGCCCGCGATGCATCTTGACGAGTATTCGGACGCCAATATCGCCTTTCATCAGATGATCATCCGCCTGGGCGGCTCGCAACTGATCGCCGACGCGACCAAGAATCTGTTCCTGCACGTGCGCGCGATCCGCAGGGCCACGATCTCGCAGAACGGGCGGGCCGCACGCTCGATCATCGATCACCTGAAAATCATCGAAGCCCTCGAGCGGCGCGACACCGAGCTCGCCGAGCGGCTGACACGTCAGCACACGCTCGACCTCGCCGCGCACGTCGAACGCTACTGCGAGTTCCTCGATTAGCTCGCCCGGCGGCCGCGCGGCCGCTTGCTGCGCGGCGGCGCCCGGGTCCCGGCCTGCACCAGGCGCTCGATCAGCGCCGCACCCTGGTGCATCAGGAAATCCTTGAATGCCGCCGCTACCGGCGGCAGGCGCTTGGTGCGGTTGTGCACCAGATACCAGTTCAGCATGGCCGGAAAGTCCTGCACATCGAGCACCACCAGGCTGCCGACCAGCAGATCAAGACCGATGGTGTGGGCGGAGAGGAACGCGATGCCCATGCCGGCGACCACCGCCTGCTTGATGGTTTCGGTGCTGTGAATCTCCATGGCGATGTTGAGGCGGGAAAACTGCCGACCGAACACTTCGCGCATTGAATTCCAGGTGTCGGATCCCTCTTCGCGTTGTACGAAGCGCTCGCGGTTGAGAGCCGCGCGCGGAATCTGCCGCGCCCGGGCGAGCGGGTGGCTCGGTGCTGCCACAATGACATAGGGATGCGGCGCGAACGGCATCGCGACGATGTCCATATCGCGCGGTGGCCGCACCATTACGGCGAGATCGGTGAGATTGTCGGCGAGCTGGCGCAGCAGGCCCTCGCGATTGTGCACCGTGAGATTGAACGTGATTCCCGGATGGCCTGCACCGAAGGCCGCCAGGACCCGCGGAAAGAAGTAGTCCCCGGCGCTGATGACTGCGACGTTGAGGCGCCCGCCGGTCACTCCCTTGAGTTGCGCCAGCGCCTCTTCGGCTTCCTTGATGCGCTGGGTAATAGCCTTGGCACAGTGAAGCATTTCCTCGCCTGCGGGCGTCAGGTAGGTCTTGCGACCGATGCGCTCGAACAGCGGCAACCCGACCTGGGACGCGAACTCCTTGAGCTGCGTCGAGACCGCCGGTTGCGACAGGTGCAGCTCTTCGGCCGCACGCGAGAAGTTCATGTGCCGGGTTGCCGCCGCGAACACCCGCAGCTGCCGCAGCGTCACGTTCTTCATGCCGCCAGCATACCGTCCTCGAGGTATTCTGAAAAGCTTATGGTATCGATAGAAAGCTTTAACTTTTCTTCTGATACGGCCGGGGGTAGGCTGACCTCAAGATGCATGGAGTCAGCGATGTCAGACGTTAGCGAGACTGCAGCGGCCGATGCGACGAGCGACCTGCTCGCCGCGGAACTCGAGGCGTACAACCGCGCGTTCTGCGAACTCGAACTGCCATGGCGATGGGATGTCCAGACATTCCGTCATCTCGTGAGCGTCGCGCCTGACCAGGATGTCGTCGGCGCCTACGTGGAGCGCAACCAGGCGCACCTGCTGCGGGTCTACGAAAAGGCGTTTCTGCGCAATCTGGTACTCTCCGCCAAGGACCGCTGCTGGCGCGAAGCGCAGTCCCCGGCCTGGTGACGAGGCTGCCGGCTGCAGCGCGCGTCGCTGCGCCCACCTGATCGATCAGCCGCTCGCCGGCGCACGCTGGCGCACCGGGTCGCCGAAAACAAAGGGGAGCGCGATGAAGATCGCCATCGTCGGTTGCGGCGCCATCGGCGGTTACGTGGGCGCGAAGCTGGCGCTGGCGGGTGAGCAGGTCACCTTCATCGTGCGCGGCGCGAATCTGGAGGCGGTGAGCAGGCGCGGCGTCAGGCTCATCCTCGGCGATGGCAGTGAACACGTGGCGAGCAACGTCGTGGCTGCGCAGGGCTGCGCCGCCGCGGGCGCACAGGAGCTGGTGATCCTCGCCGTAAAGGCCCATCAGCTCGAGGCCGTCGCCAGCGATGTACCGCAGCTGTTCGGCCCCGACACGGTCGTCGTGACCATGCAGAACGGCATCCCCTACTGGTATTTCCATCACCATGGCGGTGAACTGGCCGGCAGCGTGGTGCGCAGCGTGGATCCGGGCGGCGTCATCGCGCGGATGATCCCCGCCGCGAGAGTCGTCGGCTGCGTGGTGTATCCGGCCGCCGAGCTCATCGCCCCCGGGGTGGTGAAGCATATCGAGGGTGATCGCTTCCCGGTCGGAGAGCTCGACGGCACGAGCAGCGAGCGCGTGCGACGGGTTTCGCAATGCTTCGCGCGCGCCGGATTCAAGGCGCCGGTGCTCGAAGACATTCGCGCCGAGATCTGGCTCAAACTCTGGGGCAATCTCACCTTCAATCCCATCAGCGCGCTGACCCGATCCACGCTGGCCGATATTTGCCAGTTTCCAGCTACGCGCGCGCTGGCGGCGGCGATGATGACCGAGGCGCAGACCATCGCGCACAAACTCGGCATCGTGTTTCGCGTCAGCCTGGACAAGCGTATCGCCGGCGCCGAGAGAGTGGGCCAGCACAAGACTTCGATGCTGCAGGATGTCGAGGCGGGGCGCCCGCCGGAGCTCGAGGCGCTGGTCGGATCGGTGGTGGAGCTGGGGCGTCTCACCCGCACGCCCACCCCGCATATCGACACGGTGTACGGTCTCACGCACCTGCTGGCCCGCACGATGGCGTTCACCCGACAGGGAGCGTAGCGAGTAAGCTAGCGTCGGTGAAACCCTGGAATCTGTGCGCTGAGCGCCGGAGAGCTTAGCTGTGCCTGGCGGCCGGATTGATAGCGCGCGCCCCTTCACCCCGCTGGGTATCGCGGTACTCACGATTTCCGATTCGCGCGACGCGGCCACGGACACCTCCGGTGACCTGCTCGCCGAGCGCATCGTCGCCGCGGGCCATCGCCTGGCGGCGCGCGCGCTGGTGCGCGACAGCAAGCTTCACATTCAACAACAGGTGCGCAGCTGGATCGACGATCGCGACGTGGACGTGATCATCAGCACCGGCGGCACCGGCCTCACCGGGCGCGACGTGACACCCGAAGCGGTGCGGGAGCTGTTCGAGAAGGAGCTCGAAGGATTCGCCGTGCTGTGGCATCTCGCCTCCTACGAGACGGTCGGGGTCTCCACCATGCAGTCCCGGGCTTGCGCGGGGATTGCCGGCGGTACCGTGATCTACGCACTGCCCGGATCCAATGGCGCTTGCCGCGACGGCTGGGACAGGTTGATTTGCCCGCAGCTCGACAGCCGTCACCGGCCGTGTTCGATCGTGGAAGTCATCCCTCGCTTTCAGGAAACTTAGGGCGCGGATCTCACGCGATGCCTGCAGATCGAGCTGACCCGGCCTCTGCCGGGGACACGGTTGAGGTCGCACGCACCAAGATGCTGGCCGCCGTTGCGCCACTCCCGCAGGAGCTGATCGGCACCGAAGCGGCAGCCGGGCGCACGCTGGCCGCCACGCTGCAGGCGGCGCGGGCGCAGCCGCCGTTTCGCTCCTCTGCCATGGATGGTTACGGTGTGCGGGCGGCCGATCTCGCGCTGGGCCGATTCACCGTGCTGGGCGAAGCGCTGGCCGGCAGGGGGTACGCGGGCGGCCCCCTCGGCGCCTGCGGTGCGGTACGCATCTTCACCGGCGCGCCGGTTCCCGAGGGCGTGGACGTCGTCGTGCCCCAGGAGCGCGCCAGACGCGAGGGCGAGACCGTGTGGCTGGACGTGCCGGCGCCGCTGCGCACCAACATCCGCGCAGCGGGCATCGACTTCAAGGCGGGTGACCTGCTGGTGCGAGGCGGCACCCGGCTGCACGCCGCTCACGTCGCCCTCATCGCCGCGGCCGGCATCGGTTCGGTGAGCGTCACACGCCAGCCACGGGTCGCAGTGCTGGCCACCGGCAACGAGATCGTGCAACCTGGCGCGCGCGCCGCTCCCGAGCAGATTTTTGACTCGGTGAGTTTCGGACTCGGCGCAATGATCGAAGACTGGGGCGGCAAAGCGCTCCGGATCGCAGCGCGGCCCGACGAGACGGCGGCGATCGCCGCGGCCATCGAACACACCCTCGGCGAGGCGGACCTCGTGGTGATCATCGGCGGCGCATCGGTCGGAGCGTACGACGTCGTCAAGCAGTCGCTCGCCGGCCTGGGTCTGGCAATCGCCGTGCAGCGCATCGCCATCCGGCCGGGCAAGCCCACCTGGTTCGGCACCATCGGCGGCAAGCCGGTGCTGGGGCTCGCGGGTAATCCCGCGGCGGCCATGGTGTGTGCGCACCTGTTCCTGCGTCCGGTGGTGCATGCGCTGCTGGCGCGCGAGTCGGATGCCGCTGCCAGCGTCGCGGCGCGCCTGGAGGGGGAGGTCGGTGACAGTGGCGCGAACGAGTGTTATCTGCGCGCCATGGCGCGAACCGATGCAGAGGCGCGAATGTGGGCGCGCCCGTTTGACAATCAGGATACCTCCCTGGTGTCGGTCTTTGCCGCGGCCAACGCGCTGATTCGCCGCCCCGCCGGTGCCAAGGCAGCCGTGAGCGGCACGGTCGTCGAAGTGATGTTGCTCGATCGCAGCTGAGCAGTACCGCCGCCTTCCAAGGCGCGCTGATCTGCGTCAGCACACCCGCTGCGGCATTGGTTTACAGTTCAGCTGCATGAGTCCGGGCCCGTCAGAAGAAACGCGCATACCGCTCGGCAAGAGTGGTCTCGAGGTCGCGCCCATGGGGTGGGGAATGTGGCGCTTTGCCGGCGCCGATCGGGCCGGCGCGCGCAGCCGGGTGGAGGCCGCCCTCGAGATCGGCTGCACGCTGTTCGATACCGCGGACATCTACGGGTATGGCAGAGGCAGAGGCTTCGGCGATGCGGAGTCCCTGCTCGGCGAGGTCCTGCGCGAGGCGCCGCAGCTGCGCGATCGCATGGTGTTGGCGACCAAGGCAGGCATTGCGCCGCCGGCGCCGTACAACTCATCGACGCGCTACCTCCTCGATGCCTGCGATGCTTCCCTCGGGCGTCTCGGGGTGGAGCGGATCGATCTGCTGCAGATTCACCGGCCGGATCTGCTCGCTCACCCTGCGGAGGTTGCGGAGGCTTTCGAGCGCTTGCGCCGCGCAGGGAAGATTCGCGCGGCCGGCGTGTCGAACTACACGGCCGCCCAGGTCGATGCGCTCTGCGCTCACCTGCCGTTCGATCTCGCCGCAGTGCAGAACGAGTTCTCGCCCCTTGCGATCGAGCCGCTCGCGGATGCCACTCTGGACGCGGCCATGCGCCGCGGCATGGCGGTCCTCGCGTGGTCACCGCTGGGCCAGGGTCGGCTGGCGGCACGTGCCGGGGAGTCTTCTCACGACGCGCGCGCGGATGCGGTGATCGCTGCCCTCGATGCCGTGGCGGGGCGGGCGGGCACGCCGCGCACGGCAGTGGCATACGCCTGGATCATGGCTCACCCCGCACGACCCATTCCCCTGATCGGCAGCCAGAATCCGGCACGGATCCGCGAGGCACACAGCGCCTATTCGGTGCACCTGACGCGTGAGGAGTGGTACCGGATACTGGTCGCGGCGCGCGGTGCGCGGATGCCCTGAGGACTGTCGCGGCACAGCCGACACGCACGACGCAGCTGAACAAACCGCGGCAACGGCGCTAAGATTCGCGGCGGCGGATATCAATATGAATAACCCGGGATGGCGCCGCGCGCTGCGGCGCGAGCTCGCCTGGCTCATGACCCTGAAGGTCGCGGCGCTGGCGCTGCTGTGGTGGCTGTTTTTCTCGCCTCCGCACCATAGCCCCGTGGACGGGGAAGCGGCGGGCCGGCGATTCGCGCTGACGCCCGGGGCCGTCAGCGCGCCGACCTCAACCGCTGCGGGCTCCGGAGAACAGCCGTGATTGACCTCGCGGTCGTGAATGTGTCGCGCCTGCAGTTTGCGCTGACGGCGCTGTATCACTTCCTGTTCGTGCCGTTGACGCTCGGACTGTCCATGAACCTGGTGATCATGGAGGCGGTGTACGTGATGACGGGGCGGGAAATCTGGAAGCGCATGACGCGCTTCTGGGGCGTGCTGTTCGGCATCAACTTCGCAATGGGAGTTGCCACCGGCATCACCATGGAGTTCCAGTTCGGCACCAACTGGGCCTACTACTCCCACTACGCCGGTGACATCTTCGGCGGGCCGCTCGCGCTCGAGGGCCTGGTGGCGTTCTTTCTGGAAGCGACGTTCGTCGGCCTGTTCTTCTTTGGCTGGGAGCGGCTCTCGCGTGTCGGACATCTCGTGGTGACCGGGCTGGTGGCGCTCGGCTCGAGCCTCTCGGCGCTGTGGATTCTCATCGCCAACGCCTGGATGCAGTACCCGGTCGGCGCGCAGTTCAACCCGCAGACGATGCGGATGGAACTGCTCTCCTTCAGCCAGGTGCTCTTCAATCCGGTGGCGCAGGCGAAGTTCGTGCACACCGTGGCAGCCGGTTACGTCGTAGGTTCGGTATTCGTGCTGGCGGTGAGTGCCTGGTATCTGCTGCGCGGCCGCAACGTCGACATCGCGAAACGTTCGATGGCGGTCGCGGCGAGCTTTGGCCTCGCCTGCGCGCTCTCGGTGGTCGTGCTCGGAGATGAGTCCGGGTACCTGGCGGGCGAGAACCAGAAGATGAAGATCGCGGCGATCGAGGCGGAATGGCGCACTGAGAAACCACCGGCGGGCTTCACCGTATTCGGATTTCCCGACGTGCGGGCGCGCACGACACACGCGGAGCTGAAGGTGCCGTGGCTGCTGGGACTCATTGCGACGCGCTCCATCGATCAGCCGGTGCTGGGCATTTTCGATCTGGTGGCGCGGGCCCGCGTGCGCATCGAGAGCGGCGTCGAGGCACACGCGGCGCTGCAGGCGCTGCGCGCAAATCCAGCCGACGCTGCCGCGCAGGCGCGCTTCGCGGCGCACCAGGCGGATCTTGGCTACGGGCTGCTGTTGTTGCGTTACGTCAGCGACCCGTCCGCCGCGACATCCGGGCAGCTCGAACAGGCCGCGTGGTCAACGGTGCCGAATGTGCCGGTACTGTTCTGGAGTTTCCGGGTGATGGTAGGACTCGGCTTGTTCTTCATCCTGCTGTTCGCCACGGCGTTCTATCTGTCCGCGCGCCACCGCTTCGAGCAGAACCGCTGGTTCCTGCGGATTGCGTTCCTCAGTCTGCCGCTGCCGTGGATCGCCGCGGAGCTCGGCTGGATCGTTGCCGAGTATGGCCGCCAGCCGTGGTTGATCGACGGGCTGTTGCCGACGTTCCTCGGCGTGTCGGTGACACCGGCCAGCAACGTCTGGCTGTCGCTGTCCGGTTTCGTGGTTTTTTACTCTGCGCTGGCGGTCGTGGACGTGTACCTGCTGGTGCGCATGATCCGCCGCGGACCGGACGGACTCGGGTACTGGCCGCCCGAGCGCACACCGGTTGGCGCGCAGTGAACAGGAGAGGGCCGTGCCCGACTATGCAACCCTGCGCCTGATCTGGTGGCTGATCCTGGGCGTGCTGTTGATCGGCTTCGCGATCATGGACGGCTTCGATCTCGGCATCGGGGCGACCTTTCGCTTCGTCGGGCGCACGGATGAGGAGCGACGCGCGCTGCTCGAATCCATCGAGCCGGTCTGGGACGGCAACCAGGTGTGGTTCATCCTCGCGGGCGGCGCGGCGTTTGCGGCGTGGCCACTCCTGTATGCGGCCTCGTTCTCGGGCCTGTACCTCGCCATGTTCGTGCTGCTGCTCGCGCTCATCCTGCGGCCCGTGGGGTTCATGTACCGCAACAAGATCGCCGATCCGCGCTGGCGCAACGCCTGGGACTGGGCCTTGCTCGTCGGCGGCGCCGTCCCGGCGCTGCTGTTCGGCGTGGCTTTCGGAAACCTGTTCCTGGGCCTGCCGTTTCATTTCGATGAGCTGCAGCGGCCGGTCTCCACGGGAGGATTCTTCGGCCTGCTGCACCCCTTCGCCTTGCTGGCCGGGGTCGTCAGCCTCTCAATGCTCATCATGCACGGCTCGGTGTACGCCGCGCTCAAGGTCGGCGAGCCCATGTCGGTGCGCGCCGCGGCGGTCGGGCGCGCGGCCGGCGTTGTGTACGCGATCAGCTTCATCGCGGCTGGAATGTGGGTTGCGACCACAATGGCGGGTCATCGGATCATGTCGGAAGTCAACTCGATCGGACCATCGAATCCGCTGACCAAGCACGTGGCCGTCATTCAGGGAGCGTGGCTCGGGAATTTCCGGGCGCACGGGAGCTTGTGGCTGGCGCCCGCGATCGCGCTGCTCGCGGCAGGGGTGACCTGGGTCCTGCTCGGCAGGCGTCGGCCTGGCGTCGCCTTCCTGTCGAGCTGCCTGACGCTGGCAGGGACCATTTTGACCGCGGGAATCGCGCTATTCCCGTTTCTCCTGCCTTCGTCCGCGCGTCCCGACCACGGGCTGACAGTGTGGGATGCTTCGAGCAGCGCGCGAACGCTGTTCCTCATGCTGGTGGTTGTCGGGGTCTTTCTGCCCGTGGTCCTTGCTTACACCGCGTGGGTGTTCCGTGTGCTCAGGGGCCGGATCACGCTCGAGGAGATCCGGCGGCACGCGGGCCTGTACTGATCGGGAGCGACTGCAACGATGTGGTACTTCAGCTGGATTCTCGGTACGGGACTTGCGCTGGCGTTCGGCGTACTGAACGCCATCTGGTACGAGGTCATGGAGGACGCGCCCGAGCAGCCCCGCGAGAAACGATCATCGCCACAGCCCTAGGCGCAACGCCACGCGTTGCGGGCCGCGCGCCTTACTTGCCGGGGGCAGGACGCAGTCTCGCTTCGACTGCGTCAAAAAGGGCCCGTAAACCGAACGAGACGTCCTCGATCCCGCCGTTGACGAAGAACGTCGGGGTGCTGCGAACGCCACTGTCTGTGCCGCCCTGCAGGTGTTCCCGGACGCGCTGCAGGTAGACGTGATCGTCCATCTCTGCGGTGAAACGCGCCATGTCGAGGCCGAGCCGCTGCGCGTACCCGTGAAGGTCCTTCGGTTTAAGGTGCGTCTGATCGGCGAACAGCAGGTCATGCATCGGCCAGAACTTCCCCTGGCCGCCTGCGCACTCCGCGGCCTCGGCCGCGGCCAACGCGTGCGGATGGACGTCCTCGAGGGGAAAATTGCGAAAGGCGACCCGGACGCGACCGTCAAAACGCTCGAGCAGGAGTTTGACCGCAGACTGCGCCTGCTTGCAGTTCGGGCATTCGAAATCGGCATACTCGACCACGGTCACTGCGGCGTGCTCGGCGCCGGTCAGGTGATCGATGGCGCTGACGGGGACGGTGAGCTCGAAGCCTCCATGCCGGTCCATGGATTCCTCAGCCATGCACCGGCGCAGGCACGCCGGGATGAAATCGCCTGACCGCGACGACACCGAGCGCGATGAAACCCGCCAGCACCAGCAGCTGGGCGACGGCAAAAGGCGGTTCGGATCCGGTCGGCGCGAGCGCCCTCAGGAATGGCAGCTTCTGGAAGGCCTGCACGACCGCCACGAATACGTTCAAGTAAAAGGCCGCGAGCGCGCCTGCCACGTAGATCCAGCGCCAGGCCCCGGCCAGCCGGTAACCGTAGAACGCGATGAGCGCAATCGCGAGAATGACGAGCGAAATGACGCCCACCACGTGCGGGGCGCCGAAGCTCTTGGAGTGAAAGAAGAATCCGGTGACGCTCGTGGCGATCGTCGTGACCAGAAAGACTGCGGTCCAGCCCGGCAACCTCTGCGCGCGCCACAGGCCGATCGCGACCACCACGCCGCAGGCAATGGCGATGAGGCTGATCACCACGTGCAACAGCGTAAAGGCCGCGGTGGACATTCCCAGGATCATGGCCATGACTATGCTCCTTCCATCCGTGCCGGGCCATCGCCCGACGGGGGGACCGCGTGTGGCGAATCGCACCGCAGCAGATCGCGCCTCGCATCGCAAGGCGCCCGAGCTCTGCCGCCGCATGACGCGCGGGACAACGCGTCGCGCCGGCCCCATTTCTTGACAAGCCCGGTTGGAGGAGTACGCTCCATGACGCGTTTAGGCAAGCGCTTACATGTTGGATGTAAACGCTTGCACGTTGGCCGGGGGAGGGAATGGGCGTGACCCTCAAGGACGTCGCGCGGGAGGCACAGGTGTCCACCGCGACCGTGTCGCGTGTGATCAACGGGCACGGCAATGTCTCGGAGGCTACTCGGGAGCGCATTCTCGGCGTTGCTGAGCGGCTCCGCTACGTGCCGGACAGCGCCGCACGCAGTCTGAGCACCGGGCTGACGCACACCATCGGCGTGCTGCTCCCGGACCTGTACGGCGAATTCTTCTCGGAAATCATTCGCGGCATCGATCAGGCGGCGCGCGGGCGGGGCTTGCACCTGTTGTTGTCGGGTGTGCACGGCTCTGCCGAGGAGGCGGCGCTGGCCATTCGCGCGCTCCGGGGCAGGGTGGATGGACTGCTGATCATGTCCCCGTACGCCGATGCCGCTTTCCTCGCCGAGCACTCGGCCGCCGAAACGCCGGTGGTGCTGATGAACACGCCCGTTCGCGGCTACGGCCACTCCGCGTTCAGCGTTGACAACCGCGGCGGCGCACGCGCGATGGTCAGCCACCTCGCCGAGGTCGGACACCGTCGCATCGCCTTCATCTCCGGACCGGAGAACAACTTCGATGCCACCGAGCGACTCGCGGGGTATCGCGAGGCGCTGCGCGCGCTCGGCCTCGAGGCGGGTGAGCGGGTGCTGCCTGGCGACTTCTCCGAAGAGTCGGGCTACCGCGCCGCACAGAGCCTGCTGGCACCGCAGGGTCGCGAGTGGCCGGATGCGGTATTCGCGGCCAACGACATGATGGCCCTGGGGAGCCTGTTCGCCTTCAACGAGGCGCACGTGGGCGTGCCCGCGGATATTGCACTCGCGGGTGTCGATGACATTCCCATGGCGCGCTTCGTATCACCGCCCCTCACCACCATGCGCGTGCGCATGGCGGAACTGGGAGCACGCGCCCTCGAACGCCTCGCGGCTGCGATCGAGGCGCCGGAGGCCACGCCCCCATCGACCGAGACGGTGCCCGCGGAGCTGGTAGTACGGGAATCCTGCGGGGCGCGACGACCGCC
>Ga0137409_10002799_pt1 | contig 18591 bp, 14 predicted proteins | sample CZODoug1_16funga_FD_122059 | JGI IMG/M metagenome (GOLD analysis project Ga0137409, IMG submission 122059) | Vadose zone soil fungal communities from Angelo Coast Range Reserve, California, USA - CZODoug1_16fungal (Hybrid Assembly) | ecosystem: Environmental > Terrestrial > Soil > Vadose zone... | reverse complement strand
TCGCGCCGCATGCCCTTCGAAGATCGTGTGCCCGCCTCTGCCACAGCGCCGGGGGCGAACTGGAACAAATTCAGTTTCTGCTGGGGCACGTCTCGGTGCAAACTACGGAGAAATATCTCGGTTGTAAACAGCGATTGCGAGAGGCCGTCAACGACAAGATAGGAATTGAACCTGTCTTCAACTGAAGAAAATGACTGAGCGGAACTAGAGATTGCCTTCAGCAAAAAAACTTGCTTCGCGTTTAATCTTGGCAATCTTCTCAGGTTGGAGACCGTGAAGGTCGCCTTCCCTTAACCAACCATCTGATAGCAGTCTGCCGAAAACTCCTAAAAGCCGTGAGTACCGGTAATCATAAAGTCCATCTACAATCCTTCTTTGCTCGGTAAGATATTCTTGAACTCGAAAGATCTCAGATGGAGCTGTCGTAGCCTCCAGCATTCGTCTCGTTTCTTGAGTGATCGCCGTACACTGCCTCTCGAATGCCTTGTCAAAGGCGATTCGCGCCAGCTTCTTTTCGTTCGGCGCCCACGTTTCATCGCGTTTATATTGTGCAATTGATTCCATCGACGATCCCCCTTCTGTTTCAGATTCCCGTGTCGAGGACCGCCGAATAATAATCTCTTGGAATTCAGATTTCAACGGAGACAGTGAGATTCTTTGTGTTTTTGGGACGGTACTAGCAGGTACTCCTCCTTTTATAGAACTTATCAGGCACTACGCGTGCACAAGCTGCGATTCGCGGTATAGAATTCTCACTAGTGGCACGCCTCACCTTAGGAACGATCAGGCGGTGCGTGAGGATAGAAAGCCCTTCATTGCCGCAGGTTTGACATCGTGCTCGAGCAAAAAATTAATGAATTCTTCGGCGACGCCGAGTCGACTGGCTTTGGCACGGGCTGGTGGAGCGGGATTTTGTCAGCCTTTTTTGGATTTCTCGCATTTGGTGGCGTTCTGTGCCTGCATTTCCCCCAGTTCCTAACCTCCGCCGAATTCCGTCCGTTTTACTCTCTGCACGCGATCCGCCTCTTAGTCCAATTCCTCATTGTGGCGGCAGTTGCATTTGGAGTGATCTCTTCTCTGCTGCGCAAGAAAAAGACTCTGGCGTTAACGGGAGTGCTGCTCGCCATCGCTGCAACAGCCTGGGGCGGCTCGAGCGCAAAAGTTAATGGGAGCCAACTCAATGGCATGACCATCGGCATGGACTGGTTCTTGCTTGATTTGTTGTTGATGGCGCTTATCTACGTGCCACTTGAAAGACTCTGGCCACAGTATCCAGAACAAGGAACCTTCAGAAAAGGGTGGACCCAGGACGTGGTTTATTTCATGTCCACTCATCTGCCGATTCAGGTTTTATCGTTTCTGGTTTTGCTGCCCGCTACCAAGGCCACCAAATATTTGGGTGTTCCGGTTGTTCAACAATTCATCGCTCGAATGCCCTGGCTTTTGCAATTTTTCTTGGCCGTTGTGGTTGCGGACATAGCCGAATATTTTATTCATCTGGCTTTGCACAAAGTGCCTTTTCTCTGGCGTTTTCATGCCATTCACCATTCTTCCAAGGCGCTTGATTGGATCGCGGGGTCACGCTCCCACTTTGTGGACGACACGCTTGTGCGCGGATTTATCCTTGTTCCTCTCATGCTTGGATTTTCGCAATCGATCATCCTGGCGTATTTGATTTTTGTCACCCTTCACGCCACCTGGACTCATTGCAATTTCGGTCCCAACGCGAAATGGCTCGAAAAATTCCTGGTTATGCCCAGATTTCATCATTGGCACCATACGTCTCAAAAAGAGTCCATCGACAAGAACTTCGCGATTCATTTCCCGTGGATTGATAGGATTTTTGGGACTTATTACTTTCCTGAGGAATGGCCGGAAAATTATGGTCTGGCCGGCGAAGAAATCTCGCCGAGCTTTCTTGGGCAAACGATTGAACCATTTATAGGAAAGAAAAAAACGCCCTAAAAACCTAGCGCGTCCAGTGGAACGTCTTTGGGTATCTCTGCGCCCGTTCTCGTTGCCTTCACCAGGCCCAAATATTTCATCACCTTGACCGATATAAATCCAAAGTCGTATTCAGATTTGTCGTGGCTTAGCCGCAAAAGACCCTCATAGTGGTGATGATTATTCTGGAGGCATGCGCTAAAGGTCGCCGTTACCGGCAGCCACTCGCCAATATTCATGGCGTTGTCGTCGTCATCGTGATACCGCCGGTATCCAAATTGTCGTGTGTGGGTCCAATAGTTTTGAATCATATTTACCCACAATGAAAAAATTCGTATTCCAACCCACATCACCAGCGCAAACTTCAGACTTCCACCCAGCTTCCATAAGAGATAAAAACTAAAGGCTTGTGCGAGGATTGCGAAAGCCGGATTCGCAACTACGCGCAGAGTCCAGGATTTCAAAATTTTGTCCCCGGCCAAATTTTCTTTGCATTGATACGGCATTACGCAGAGATATAGGGTTCGCCAAAAACCGTCGTCTGAGAGTTTATTGGGATCCCCAGGATGGTCGGAATGTTTATGATGCAGGCGATGGCGATTTACCCAGGCGATCGGATCTACATAGATCCCGAAGATGTTATTCACGACAGCGACGACTTTTATGAACCATTCCTTATAGTCGAGCGAACGGTGAGCGATTCCCAAATGAAGAACATCGGCCAAATACAACCCGCCAAAAAACCAGCAAAAGATAAAATAAGCTCCGCCGATCAACATCCCCATCCAAGTCCCCAAATGAGTTGGGGCGAAATACATGCAAGCCAGCATGTAACACAAAATAATCAAATACCCTGTGATGTTGTATATTTTCACGATGACTCCCGGTGGGGTTATTCAAACAGAAATTGCAGCTCCTTTCAAACAACAAGTTAGGGTGGATAGAGTCCATAGCTCGCAGTTCTTTGTGAGATGTTTCATGGTTCTCTCCTGGCGGTGAAGGTGCAGTTTGGAGACCGGCGATTTCCTCCGCGAGGTGCCGATGCACTTTCCTCTCACCCTGGAAAATCACTCGGACTGTCTCGGGCCTTGTTTACCCTTCCTGTCCCAACTGTCTGCGCAAATGCCGCAGGAAATCTGTTGGCTCCAAAATCCTGGTCAAGCGGCGGACAGAACCATCGTGATTTCGCAAGACCACGGTGCCAAATCCTAGCGCTCTTCCGAGCCTCCCCTGTCGAAGCACAGCGCTTTCAATCGCCGCAAGGAAAATGATAGCTGGTCTTTTGTCGAAAGGCTCCGAGGTTATATGCAGCCGCTTATCCGTTAGTATGACTTTCCTTGATCGCCAACTGACGAAGGTGATGGCCCCAACCACGATAGCAGTGATACCGAACGTCAAAGCACCGACCACCAGAATTCCTGTGCCTCCGACACTTCCATGTGAGGACACTGCTCCGTCCAGGAGAAAAACGGAAATTGCTACAAGAACAAGACTCACGAGGGAACGCCACAGAAGTTGAATCCGATGAATGCCTGCTTCCCATACGATTGTCTCGCCTGGAATCAGGTCTTGCGGACTGGAGCTCATAGCGTTTTCGTGAACGCGAAAAGTGGAAGCGCCACCTTCATTAACTGAGGCTTATGCATGGTTTTCTGCGGCAAAACTGGACAGACCGACACGCGTCGTTACCTCAACCTTATCGCTGCTCCACTACGTGAGACGAACTGCCAGGAATCTTTGCTAACAATCAAATAGCTCCTCCCAGTTAGTGAATCGACCCACTCATACGTCATAGCAGGTGCAGCATGAACACTTTGGCACCGCGGACGTGGCACAGGCTGGGCGTTGAAGCGCGCCATCTACGGGTGATCTCCAAAACGGGAAGCAGCGAACCAGGAATTGGCGCTGCATTTTGTGCATGGCGGAATAGTGGGCGGGACAGCCATTCGTGTGCACAGGCGTGCGTACACACCTGTGCACGAGCAGATCGAAGCGGAACGGGGAAGATCACAGACTGCGCGATTTCAGCGCACGTGGATGACTGGATATATGCAGACAACTCGACTGCAAGCCAACGCGCTAGCCGTAAGTCAAGACCACGAGAAAGCATCCCATCGTGGGAGAGATCTATGTGCGGAATAGGGGGTTATACTCATCTCAACCGCCCTCCGGCAGCCAACACCATCAAAGCGGTCATTGACGTCTTGGATCATCGTGGACCAGACGAACAAACTACTTATGCGGGCCACCATTGTTCCCTGGCTGCTGCCCGACTCAGTATTATTGACGTTCCGAACGGACACCAACCGATGTGCAGCGATACGGGAGATGCCGTCCTCGTCTTCAACGGTGAGGTTTACAACTATCGCGAACTGCGCGATGAGCTGGAAAGCCTGGGCCACAAGTTCCGGACGCACTCGGACACGGAAGTGGTGCTTCACGCTTTTCTGGAATGGGACACAGAGTCCTTTTCCCACTTGCGTGGAATGTTTGCGATTGCCGTTTGGCAAGCAAATAGAAAACGCCTCGTTCTCGCGCGAGACCGGCTCGGCATCAAGCCTCTCTATATCTGCGAGAAAGACAACGACATTTACTTTGGTTCGGAGATCAAAGCGATTCTGGTACATCGCGGAATAGAACGCCGGCTGAGCCCTGAGGGATTGAATCTCTTTCTTACTATGAACTACATCCCTGGAGAGCTAACGCTCCTGCAGGGGATCAGGAAAATAAGGCCCGGCACCTGGCTTGAATGGCGCGCGGGGATCATTCGGCAGGAAGAGTTTTGGACGCTCCGCGTCGAACCGAGCCATAAATGGTCCCTCGAAACAGCAGCAGAGGCTCTCGATCCTATGCTGCGCGAGTCTGTGCGGGAGCATCTCATCAGCGACGTCCCGGTGGGCCTCTGGCTAAGCGGCGGTCTCGATTCGTCTGCAATTCTTCACTACGCTGCCGAAGAATCCAGCCAGCCGGTGCAGACGTTCTCCGTTACTTTCCAGGGGAAATCCTTCGACGAAACCCGTTTTATCCGGCAGATGGCTGAGCGCTACGGCACACGACACCATGAGATAGACGTCAACCCATCTTTGGAATTAGCGTCCGTTATCGAAGAGCTTGCTCACTATAGCGATGAGCCCAGCATGGACTCCGGCGCTCTTCCTGTTTGGTTCCTATCTCGTCTCACGGGTTCGCACGTGCGCGTTGCTCTCAGTGGCGAGGGCGGCGATGAACTCTTCGGAGGATACAGCACCTACCTTGCGGATATTCTTGCGAAACAGCTGAGCCGTGTTCCTCTTCCTCTGCTCAAGGTTGCGCGGAACATGGCCCGCCTTTGGCCGATTTCAGACAATAATAAAGTGAGTTTCGAGTACTGCGTTAAGCGGCTGCTTGACGGCTGCCGGCTTCCTCCCTACGAGGCTCATGTTTATTGGAACGGCACCTTTTCGTCATCAGAGCGTGAGGCTTTTTTCCCGGCGACGAGTGATGCTCCTCTTCGCGCGCTTCTAGGCTCGCTGCATAGCAGACCGACAAACTTGGATGCCCTCTCTCCTTTCTTTGAATATGACAATCGTTATTACTTGGTGGACGACATTCTCTGCAAGACGGACCGGATGAGCATGGCGCATTCAGTGGAGGTCCGCCCGCCGTTTCTGGATCATCGCATCGTTGAATTCAGTGCCTCCCTTCCTGACCGCCTTAAGATCCACGGATTCAATCAAAAGAGAGTTTTAAAGGAAGTGATGAAAGGGAAGTTGCCTGCCTCGATCATTAAAAGGAAGAAGATCGGTTTTGATATTCCCACACATGAATGGTTTCGGGGAGCCTTACGTCCCTTGCTGCAAGATACGTTGAATGCCACGACTGTGGAAACGACTGGAATTTTTCGCTGGGAACCGATTCGCGAGTTGATCCAAGCGCATCTAGATCGGCAAATCAATGTGGGATTCCATCTTTGGGGTCTGGTGAATCTCTTCCTTTGGATGCGACACTGGAATGTCAACGACATCGCTGTCGAGGAGAAGGACGATCTGTGCCTAAGAGCCGCCGCAACCTGTTGATTATTCTCATTCTCGCTGGTGCGATTTTTTTGGGCAGCATTTTTGCACCGCCCCATCTTCTCGATGATGTTGATTCCTCATTTGCCCAGACCGGCAGAAATATGCTCGTATCCGGTGACTGGGTTACGCCCCATCTCAACGGCGTTCGAGACATGGAGAAGCCGCCCCTGCTGTTCTGGTTCATGGCCATTTCCTACAAAATATTTGGAGTGCACGATTGGGCAGGACGGCTGCCACTCGCGATGGGAGCGATAGCACTCTGCCTTTTGACCTACAGATTTGGGGTCTGGGCTCTCGGGGAAAGTGCGGGTTTTTGCTCCGCTCTGGTGCTGACGACCTCCGCGGGCCTCTTCCTGTTCACTCGCGTCTTCTTTCTAGACACTTTCCTGGCTCTTTGCGTCGCGGCTGCGCTTTTCTGCTTTTTTCGCGCCCTAGAACCGGACGAAACTCGCCCGCGGCTTTGGGCCCTGGGATTGGGGCTATCTTTGGGCTTCGGTCTCCTTGCGAAGGGTCTTGCTGCTTTGGTGCTCTCGGGGGGAGCCGCCTTTGTCTATCTGGCGTTCACAAGGCAATTGCGATGGACGGTCATTCGTTCCCGCTTGGCTCCCCTTCTTTCCCTCGCAGTCATGGTCGTTGTGGCCGCTCCATGGCATATCCTCGCGGCTTTACGAAACCCGCCCACTTTCGTTTGGACGCTGCACAACGGGCCGGGCCAGTATCACGGTTTCTTGTGGTATTACTTTGTTAACGAACATCTGCTCCGCTTCCTGAACATGCGCTATCCGCGGGACTACAGTACGGTTCCTCGGCTTCAGTTTTGGCTGTTGAATCTCGTGTGGATGTTTCCTTGGAGCACTTATGCGCCAGGCGTGGCTTCGCTGCGGTTCGTGCCTTCAGACCGTTCCGGAAGAGCCCGTCTCTTGTGCCTTTGCTGGGCCGGCTTTCTCTTGGTGTTCTTTTCGTTCTCAACAACCCAGGAATATTACGTGCTCAGTTGCTTTCCCGCGTTTGCGCTCCTGCTCGGATCCGCTTTGGATAGCGATTCCGCTTGGGTCACACGAGGGACTCGATTGCTGTCTTTTGCGCTCGGACTGGCGGCTCTCGTTGCTTTGGGTTTGTTTTTTGCCGTTCGCAACACCCCCACGCCGGGAGATATTTCCTCTGCCCTCGTTCCGCATCCTGAAGACTACTACTTATCAACCGGCCATTTTCACGATCTGACGCTTAGGTCCCTCGCCTATTTGCGTTTGCCACTTGTCCTCGCGGCAATAGCGTTTCTGCTCGGCGCGGTCGGCACTTTCTTCAGAAAGTCGCGAGCGATGCTGGCGCTTGCTCTGATGATGGCGCTGTTCGGGTTCGCTGCACGCAAGGCAATGGCCGTATTCGATCCCTACTTATCCTCTCAGCCTCTAGCTGTGAGTCTTCTCGGCTCACCGGATGGGAAGCTGATTATCGACGGAGCCTACTACACGTATTCTTCCGTTTTTTTCTACGCTCAGCGCCCGGCATTGCTCCTTAACGGCAGGTACTACGATCTTGAATATGGCTCCAACGCACCCGATGCGCCTCCTGTCTACATTGATGACCAACGGTGTGTTGAGCTCTGGAAGAGTTCCCGCCGCATGTACTTTGTTACGGACGGAACGTCCATTTCTCGTCTGAAGCAACTCGCCGGAGAGGAGACGTTCCACCTCGTGACTAGCAGCGGTGGAAAATCGCTGTTCACGAATCAAACGATACAGTAAGAGAAAAAGGCCAAGGCTGCGCAGCACAAAATGAATGGCCGTGCGCTGGCCGCGAGCATTTCATGGGCCCGCATGCCAGCCGAGGCCGTGGGAGAAGAGGTTTTTGCATCTCATTTGTGAAACTGGAGTAGAAGGCACGTACGAAGAGCCGAGGTGGGTTAGACTCGCAACTGGCCTGTGCGGGTTAGTGAAGCGGTCTATTCATACGTCATAAGAGATGCAAGACGAGCGCACTTGGCAGCTTCCGGCCACGCTAGGTGTCGATAACGCACAGAAGGGCTGTGCAGACGATACTTTGCAGGAACAAATTGTCGAACTCTATCAAACGATGCGCCCGGCTTTGTTGGGCTATGTCCATCAGTTTGTCGGATCCATAACTGAGGCAGAGGACATCGTACAGACGACGTTCTTGAAGACTTTTGACGAACTCAAGACCGCAAAGATTACGAATATGCGCGCATGGCTTTACCGAGTTGCACACAATCTGGCCGTAGACCAGCTGCGGCGCAACAACGCTCAAGTCACCGCCACAAAGGAATGGCTCTTCCAGCGGGATGGAATGCGATTGGAACCTTCTACGGAAGAGAATGCGATTCAGCAGCAGACCATTTCCAACGCGCTCAAATCACTGAACGACAGAGAGCGCGGCTGCTTGACGCTGAGGGCGGAAGGCCTCAGCTATGCAGAAATCGCTGAGGTCTTAGGAATGAGCTCCAAAGCGGTCAGCGTCTACTTGGTTCGGGGGCTGAAGAAAGTTCGAGGCGATCTATGAAGCGTCAATCAGACTCGGACTCATTGCCTTCGGCTCATCTGGCGGACGAACAGATTGTTGCGTTCCTCGACCGGGAGATGACGCCTCCAGACTTGGAGACTGCGAGAGTTCATCTTGATACTTGCAATGAGTGCCGGACCCGAAAGACATTTTTTGAGGAGTGTTCGGACAGTTTTCTGGCATTGCGCAAAACGCCATTGCAACATGACGGCTTCGTCGAACAAGCAGCGACCTCTCGATTTCGCGAGCGTCTTGCTCGCCATGCAGAAAAAAGCGCTGCGATACAGACTTCTTTCGGAGGGACTTGGCAGCGGGTGTTCGGGGACGGCATGGCGGCGCTATCCCGGCACAGAAGACCGGCTTTTGCGACGTTCGTTGCGATCGCCCTGGTCATTGCAACGACAATGACGCTGGTCGGTTCAACGGCGTCGGCAGAAACGATCCTCTCGAGAGCGGAAAAATTTGAATCGCAACACAGGCCCGATTTAAGCCACCTGGCACAAGACGTTCTTCAGGTGGAAGCGATTGACGAAAAGACGGGGGTTGGCAAGCGGGCAGGCGCAATCGTTCTGATACGCGACTCGGTGAGTCCCGCGGTGTACATGAGGTCGGATCTTCATGCTGGGTCTCCTGAAGAAATTACAGTTTCAAGCGACCTCGCGATGGGCAACCTTGCTCGACGCGCGTTCGGTTCTACAAATGTAATGGACTCTCCAGCGCTCAGGTATCTGGAAGCGCAGAATTCCTTTCCTGATACTTCGGTCAGCGAATTCCGCAAACTCGTAGCGGGCAGAGGGAACCAGGAGCCGAGCACCAAGCGCAAAGGAAATACTGTTGAAGTTCACTATCCGTTTGCACCAAGCCATTCATCGGGAATTAGAGAGGCTGTGCTGTTTGTGAATCGCAGCGACTACTCGCCGGTTCGCCTCAGCCTGTTTACGGGCGCACCGAATGCCGGACGTGAATACCGTTTCACACGGACGGATTTTTCGGTGAAGGATCGCACTCCGCAATTGACGCAGCTGTTCCACGTTAACGATATCGTTGTCTCTCCGGCCAGCACACACTCCCATGCAACCGGTGGGGTACCAGTTCCTCTCGGATATGCTAATTCGCGTGCTGTAGACGTTGAAGTGGCGGTTGCGCGGGCTCTGCATGAAGCGAATGCGTGCCTTGGTGAGGAGATTTATGTCTTCCCGATGTCGGATGGTTCTGTCTGGGTACAAGGTTTAGTCGATAAGAAAGAACGCCGCGAAGCGATCGTGCAAGCGTTGTCTCGATTGATAGTGCCGGTACGGGCAGAAATTTACACACCAGGAGAAATAAAGAGCGGTGCGCGCCTGTTTGCTGCCCCGGATGCGCTGGTGGATGGCACGTCCAGTGCTACGGACAAATTAGCTCCGGCCCAAGTTGCCAACCTGTCGGTCGCCCAAATGGCCTACCACGATGAACTTTATAGCTATTACTCCATGGCAGGAAAGAATGCTGAAGAAGCGGAGAAGGAGGTCGCGGCGTTTTCGAACGAACTGGGCCGTCTTTCGCGATGGACGCTCTTGAATGCGTGGTCCGTCAAGAAATTGGAGCAAGAGTTCTCATCTGCCAGAACGACGGAGCTGTCTTCACAGGCGCGGGAAATCATTGAAAAAATGCTCCAGGATCACATCCAGCAAGTCCGTAACTCTGCCCGAAGGCAAGCGGAAATGCTGGCACCTCTTGTGAAAAATCAGGAGCCGCTCGGCTCGCCTGGTGCCAGCTGGTCAGACAGTGAGACTTTGTTGCATCTTGCTGAGGAACAAAACGGCCTTGTGAGATCGCTTTTTGCAACCTCGCAACAGTCCCCTGAGAAAAAGGTGGCGTTGTCGCGGCTCGCCGATGTTCTCCGTCGGTTGGGCCAGTAAATTCGTCGCACGATACGCTTCCCCACTAATGGGGTGTTCTAATGCGGGCGGAAGCACGCCTTGATCTAATGTAATATGTCCTCGATGCACTTGCTCTCTGTGCAAGTGTGCCTTAGGCACGCTTGCAAGCTATCTCCGAGCACGCATTAAGGCAATCCATGGGCTTTCTCGCCAGGTCGATTCTTCCAGTTGCTGGCTTGCTTAGCGCCTTCTGTCTTCCTGCACTGGCGCAGCGCGCCGACATTCATGGCATCGTTTCCGATCAGATGGGAAGCGCCATTCCAGGCGTGGAGATTACCGCGTTGAATCTGGACCGCGGCCTTAAGCGCGAAGCATCAACCGGGGAAGAAGGGCGGTTCAGCTTCCCTCTTCTCCAGCCCGGCCGCTATGTCCTTACCGCTCAGAAAGAAGGCTTTAACGTCGCAGAGATGGAAACGATCAATCTGCGCCCGCAGGATACTTTACACCTCCGCATCGTCTTGCGCGTGGGGTCCCAAACGACAGTTATTCGAGTGACTGACGTTGCAGAATTGCAGCTCTCCGAAAGTCCGGGCATCGCTACTGTGGTCAATGGGGAAGTGCTGCGGAATACGCCCGTTGCTAGCTCTGAAGTGACCGACGTGGCGCTGTTGCAAGCTGGCGTCATTCCGACCAATGAGGATAGCTTCGGCGTGGGTAGATATAACATCGCGGGCGCAAGATCAGACTCGGTTACGTTTCTTTTGGACGGCGGCCTGAACAACGATCTCTTGGACAACAGGCTCAACTATGCGCCTCCGCTGGGCGCGGTTGCGGAATTACGCGTAATGGCCAATGGTTATCCGGCAGACTTTGGCCGAAATTCAGGCGGTATCATCAGCATGGTCACCAAGTCTGGAACCGAGCAGTGGCATGGAGAAGTTTTCGATTTTCTGCGCAATGACAGGCTTAACGCCAACAGTTTTTTCAACAAAAGCACTCCGGGAAACTCGTTTCCTCGCGATTCCTTGAGAGACAACCGGTTTGGTGCAACGCTCGGCGGTCCTCTTTTGCTCCCTGCCCTGACGACCGGAAGGCATAAAGCATTTTTCTTTGTGGCCTACGAGGGGATACGCCAAGCAAGAATCGCTACCCTCCACAATCCTTCCACGGCCTTTACACAGACCCAGCTCGCGGGCGACTTTTCCCACGCGAGTCCCAACGGCGGCGTGGATTCGGGGGTAGCTTGCTTCCTCAGTGGAATGTGGCACAACTCAGGCGATCCAAATCTCCCGGACGGCTCCCCCTGCATTGATGCCACCGGAAACTTCGGAGTGCCGCATCCGTTTTTTCAACCTGATCCGATTAAGGCTTTCAATGGCATTATCGATAGCAGCCGGATCGACTCGGTCGCCAAAAATTATATTGCTAACGGCTTGATACCCACTGACCCGTCCGGTGTAATTACCAGTCAAGGGCGAGCTTCTCTCCGTCGCAACGGAATTACTGCAAAACTAGATTTCGACCTCTCTGAGAGCGGCAAGATCTCCGTAACGGTGGGAAGCAACCGTTCTACCGTAGTCTCTCCCTTCGCGTTTGCTAATGTCTCTGGCTTTCCGACACGCAATCGCGTGAGCCCCGACTTCCTACATTTGTCATACACGCAGGCCCATGGAGCCGCCTTCGTAAATGAATTGCGCGCTACAGTTAGTCGGGACGATCGCATTCTCGCCGAACCCTCCAAGGAGCTCCCATCTTCAGCTCAATTTGGTATCCATGTTCGCTCTGATGATCCGTCGGCGCCTGCAAGCCTTGTCTTCTCGTCTGGCATGCAGATCGGGTTTCCGGACAAGAGCGAATCCACGTTTGTCACGAATACCTTCGGTTTGTCGGACGCATTGTCTTGGAGAAAAAACAATCACGTCTGGACATTTGGCGGCGGTGTTTCTGCGTTTCAAAACAACATGCAGACATCCCTGTTTGTGAACGGCCAATTCTTTTTTTTCGGGACTGGAACTCAAAACGACCTTGCTGACTTTCTCCTCGGTCTGCCCTCCTACTACACACAGGGACCTGCCGCGCCTTCGAATATCCGCAGCAGATTTAGCCACGGTTTTGCCCAAGACGAGTGGCACCTAAACCGGAAGTTCACCCTGACGTTGGGATTGCGGTACGAATACAGCACCCCCAAATTAGACACTCAGAACCGTTTGTTCTCCATTTTTCCGGGCCGTAGATCTGTCGTGTTCCCCAATGCGCCGATTGGCATGGTTTTTCCTGGTGATCCAAGTGTGCCTCGGGGTGTCAACTACTCTGACGAGAATAATTGGGCGCCACGCATCAGCTTTGCTTGGGACCCTTCGGACGAGGCAAGGCTCCGGATCCGCGGTGGATTTGGCATTTTTTACGACATCTTGAAAGCCGAAGACAATCTTCAATTCAACGGTCAAAACCCCTTCTTCTCCAGCTCCGAACTTTCTTTCAATCCTCTTCCCCCAGCTCCCAATTCATCTGCAAACTACCTGTCGCACCCATACGAAGGAGCGGGCGCCACTGACCCATTTCCTTCCAGCAGGCCACAGCGCAATATTGATTTTGCCGCTTCCGGCTTTTTGCCCATCGGCGGATTCCGAACGGTCTATGTTGTCGACCCTCATCTTCGGACGCCTCGTACGTACCAATACAATTTGAGCCTTCAAAAAGAAATCAACAGTAGTAGCTTGCTGGAAATCGACTTCCTTGGAAGCGCTTCGACGGGGTTGACGTCCTTGGTGGACATCAACCCATTCGTCCTGGGCACGACGGACCGAGTTCTGAACCTGACACCGGGAAACTCCACTTGTACTAGCTCGGATGGCTTGTGTAGTTTCGCCAACATTCTCGAATTTAAGAATGTCAGTAGGGCCAGTTACAACGGCCTGGTGGCGCAAATACGGAAACATTTCTCCCGAAGCGAGCGATTTGGCGGAACCTATCTCAATCTTGCCTACACTTTTTCGCACAGCATTGACAATGCATCTGGGTTTCAAAACCGAAATTCTCAGGTTCCTTTCTACGACTCGAACCAGTTTCGCGCTTCATCCGATTTCGATGTGCGGCATCGCATTGTGCTCAGTTCCGGCTGGAGCCCACCCTTCGATCACTACTTGCCCTCGCTGCCCAAGCGATTGACCGAAGGCTGGGGCTTTTATCCAATTGTCAGCTGGAGAACAGGTTTTCCAATCGACGTGTTTGCGAATTTGCTTGCGAACTTCGATTTCACAAGCCCTGGACCGTCTGCGGCCGGTGATCCCAACTTGATAAGGGCCAATCTTACTGGTTCCGTCCACCTGCTCGATCCTCGCCAGCCAAATGCATTTCACGGTAGTACCGGGAACTACTGGTTTGATCCAACCAGTTTTTCCAATGCTCAATGTAGTGGCTTCATGGCAGTCAGCTGCGTGGGCAGTTCAAACGCCTTTCCCAGTGATGCCCAAGCCGTCGCCGATCCATCCCTGCGAACCTACGGCACTCTTCCGCGCAATTTTTTCCGTGGCCCCGCCAGATTCAATGCGGATATGGCCGTCTCAAAAAAGATCCCGTTCGGCAGCGAACGCGTCGCGCTTGAACTGCGCGCCGAATTTTTCAACCTTTTCAATCACGCCGAATTCTCGAATCCAAATACGAACATCAACGACAGCCTCAACTTCGGACAAATTCACGAGACTGCCGATCCCCGCATCATTCAGCTTGCTTTGAGGGTTAGCTTCTGATGATCTTCGAACTGACCTGCGCATCAATCGTTTTTCCAATCGCCGAGAGGTAATCGAGAGACTGATGGCGGTGGCTAGGCTGAACATGGCATAGGGAACCCAGCGATGTTGCCGGTAGCGATGGGAAATGGCTGTGGCGACTGCAAATGCACCAACCGAATGTCCCGAAGGAAAACTGCTACCGCTGACAAACGACTTGTGCGGATCGGAGAACGTGTCATTGAAGGGCTGACCCGGCCCGATTTCAGACGGTCTTTTCCGGCGCGTAATCCCTTCATGACTGCGTCGACCACCGCGCCGTTTAGATAGGCTTCTCCCGCAAGCATTGCGTTGTTTACGTCATAAGGTTTGTGGCGAATGTAGCCACTCACCATGAGTGCTAGTGGAACAGCGGCTGTCTCTGCCGACGTAATCGGGCTGGCGAACGAGTCAATAAAGTTGTCGAGGTTGCCTGCGGGATCCCGAAAGTACGAGGCCACGTGTGGATTGGCAACGATCAAAGCGGCCGTGCCTCCGACAACCATGGCCGTTGGGCTAAATAGTGGCCAATCGCGTTTGGAAATAGCCAGATATCTTTCTGATCGTGAAGGATTCGCCGAGGGAGTTTTCTCCAAGAAATATATTCTTCCCGCAAATTATCGCCGGAGGAATCGTCGAGATGGAATGGCTTCGGCACGGGGGCGTTAGGAAAGGTCGACAGTCGCGCTTGAGCTCTCACGGGTGCCAAGGGAACCGTTGCCAGGGCGCCGATGCCCAGCGAGATCACGATGGTGCAAAAAGGACTTGGCATAAGGCCTCCACGGGTCCTGGGAGGCCCGGTTCGCGCGCCCAGCCTAAACACAGGATTACCGTGCCACCTGTCGGACTCGGTAGAGGACCGGTGTAGACGTAAAGTTTTAGCGACCCTCAAGAGTGCTCGCGCATCAGTATGGCTCGAACAAAGGATTTGTTGCGCAAAGCAGCGGCGCTAAAGTAGTCCCACGCGTTTGTTCTTCCGAACTGGATTGTGCGTTTCTTTATTTCGAAATCGGATCAAGACGAAACAATCCGTGGCCCAGTGGAGTGACGTTGGTTCTTATTGGTGTACCAGTGAGTGTGTCCGGCGGTGCCCCGGCCGTAAATTCAATTAGAAAAATCGAGTCAGCCTGCGGGGGTATTTCCGAATCGTCCAAAACGTAGCGGATTTGGAGGCCTCCTTTTACGCCCAGATGCTCCGCCAAGCCATGCGTCGTCGTCCCGTAATAGTGCGACGACCAGTACAACACGGATCCTGGCAGAACTTGTCTATTGACAGAATCAATCTGCTCGCGCAAAGCCACGTGAACTGGCAAACGCAGATTATCCAGCCACAGGTTGAGTCGAAAATATTTTGTTGCGGTTGCGATTGAAGGGGCAACCACCCGTTGCGCAGCGGCGAGATTGAAAGCAAGTATGAGGAGAACCGCGAGAATACCATATGCGCCCAGAAGGGCACGCCGCATTGGGATTCCAAGGGATGCTACGCCCGCAGCGAGCGGCGGAGCGAGGAAGAGGAACGCAGGCAAAAAGTAGCGCATGTTGTACCCGGTGCCGGGAAAAGGGAGTAGTCCCAACATATATATGAAGATAAACAGCGTTGGGGCCCAAGCCCACTTACATCGCGCAGTCCTCCCGAACAGCAAGAAAAGCAAAACGTGAAATGCGAGCACGATGGCGAACGCTAACATCTTTAAAGAAGAGATGATAAAGGCAATTCTTGAGTGCGCCAGACCATTCATGTAGCTGCCAAAGCCGGCGCCCTCATCGAAGTCCAAGAACGGATAAGAACCAGACTTTGCCGCGAGTAGTATGCCCGCGATCAAAACCGCGAAGATCGCCAGGAGCGCTAGCTTTGACGGTAAATAACGGGCACACACAAAAAAATTGCGGATATAGACCGATAAATAGACCAAACACATGGCGAGCAAAGCAGCGCCATAGAGTTTCGTGTGCAGGGCTATCAGGATTGTCACGCCCAGGCCTGCGATGTGCCAGCGCGTGTCTCGGTCAGGCTCCGTAGCTATGATGTCGATCAGAATAAAGCTCAGAATGACCAGAGCGGCGAACAACGAATCCGGATAGGCGGACCAGAATTGATAGATAGATAAGGGATTCAGCATCACGAGCACAAGTTCGAGCGGTAGCAACCTGGGATTGACTCCACTCAGTTTGTTTAGTCTGGGCAACGCAAGGGCGGACATACTTAGGAAAAATACCGTGCCCAGAAACGACGCGATGATTGTGCCCAAGTTGACACCAAACAACCGGACAAACGGGGTTGCCATAACCGTGAAGAACAACGGTTTACCGTTGGCCCATTCACGATTGCGCGCAACTGCGAATAGATTGAAGTGGTTCTGAATCAGTCCCAGGGAAGTTTTTGCGTAGCAGAGCGCGTTACGGGCGATGGGCCATTTCAGATTGAGAATAGTGAAAAACGCTCCAAGCGCGAGTAATGCCCAAAATGTGGCGCGGAACTTGTGGTGGTCTGAGTCCCGGGGCGACTCAGCTAAAAGCGCGTCTGTCATCAAGGCCTCTTCTCGAGGCCAACACGCCGCGTAGCTTATCACCGATTGCGTATTCAACCCAAAGAAGTTGTGGACACTATGCACAGTGCTAGAATTGGTTTCTGCGCGCCCGTAGCTCAATGGATAGAGCACCGGACTTCTAATCCGGTTGTTGTCGGTTCGAGTCCGACCGGGCGCGCCATACTTTCAGTTTCGATCATCGTTACATTGGTTCGTGTTGTCTCAGCCTAATGTGCGAGGCGCTAGGGCTGCTGCGCGCGCCTAGTTTCCTGGCTCGCTCGTCTTTGGCATAGCCCCAGACAGCGCAGAATGAGATGTGGGAAGAAACCTGCGGAGGCGGCGATGACTTTGGAACAGTTTCGGTGCAACTGAAGGCGAGAAGTCGGGAGAGAAAAATCTGTAAGCGACGCTCAGCAAAACACTTGTGAATTCAATCTGCTTCCTTAGAAGGCAGATGCTCCATCCAACTGAGCTACGGGCGCATCCTTGGCTACTCTCTGACTCTACTGCTCTTGCGATTCTAATTCGAGTTCCAACTCTTCGGCGTTTCTTGGAGCACTTGGAGCATGCACATCAAGATACGCATAACTGAATTCATGCGCAATGATGATTTCGCTCTTGATCAGTTTGCCTGCAGGAGCGATCTGAACCGATACGTAGCTCTTCAGAGAAGAGTGCTCGCGCTCTTCCAGATTGAGAGCCTGCATTCAACTTACCAGGACGCCTACCGGACTCGTGGGCGCCTATATTGAGGTTCTGGGGAACTACCTGGGGGAGTGGAGCAGGATAACGTCGTTGGTTTTTGTGCCGCGGGCGACGAAAAGATTTTTCCTATCGGGCGACCAGACGTAGGAAGCGATGAGCCCCGAAGGAAAATTGGTTATTTGTTTAACAGGCCCGCCTGGCGACTCCATTTTCCAAATATTGGTCGCGCCCTGACGGGTAAGGTTCAAGTAAAAGCCGTGGCCCTCAGGGTCCCACTGCGGGATGGTCATGCCCATGCCGGAGATTGCCTCGAATTGCGTGCTTGAGTTTCCATTTGCAAGTGTAGTGACGGAAAAAACGTAGGGCTTTGTCGGACCTTTTGGATTCTCACGCGCATAGAGCACCGTTTTTGCATCAGGCGAAATTCGTGTGAAAGGATTCGAAAGATTCGGAAGTATAACTTTGGCTGCCTTGCCGCCCTCGATAGACAAACGATAGAGACTGCGTTCGTCGTCGTTCCAATAGAAAAGCCATCTGCCGTCGGGTGAGCAGTTTGGCATGACCGCGGATTTTTCGCGCGTAAGCTGCAAAGGATTCGACCCATCCGCGTCAATGCGCCAGATGTTCGATTCCTCGCCCACGAGCTGCGCATACAAGATGTGATTGCCGTCGCCGCAACCGGAAATATCTTGAATGCCAGGCTGGTGAGCCAGAACTTGCTTTGGATTCGAGCCCTCCGCGTCCGCAACGAATACTCCCGTGTCGCGCGTTTCGTAAAGAACATGATCCTTGCCAAGCGTGGTGACGTAAAAAACAGGAGAGTCCCCGCCGCTGATTTTGCGGGCGCGATTCGAATCTCCTTCGGGCAGTAGCCAGAGATCGCCGGTAATCGTAGTCTCGATTCCAACAAGGGTACTTGCGCCGCGATCGAGATCCAGCCATTTCACGCTGTAGTCGGTGAGGTCGCCCGTAAGTTTTGTGGCCTGTCCTGCAGGATAACCGACGGCCCAAAGCTGGCCGCGCTCGCTCACACTTTCTTCGCGGATGGGAACGAGAACTCCCGTACCGTCGCGGAGCCATTGTGGGCGGCCGAGGTAGTTGTGCGTCGTAAAAATCTCGCGGAAATTTGAACCATCCGGCGCAATCGCAAGGAGCGAGCGCCTCGCCGGTGCTTGATAGTTGGCGAAGACGATCGTCTTGCCGTCCGGCGACCAAG
>Ga0137409_10002796_pt1 | contig 18606 bp, 20 predicted proteins | sample CZODoug1_16funga_FD_122059 | JGI IMG/M metagenome (GOLD analysis project Ga0137409, IMG submission 122059) | Vadose zone soil fungal communities from Angelo Coast Range Reserve, California, USA - CZODoug1_16fungal (Hybrid Assembly) | ecosystem: Environmental > Terrestrial > Soil > Vadose zone... | reverse complement strand
GCCGTTCGGCGCGTTCTTATGTCCATCACTATGGGTAATGTTCTATGCGAGCGCGCTATCGAACTAACACGCACACGCGAGCTGCGGCTTTATCCACAGCAAATAAATCGCTGCAATGTGGCGCGTCGATCACATCGCACCACTCATCTCCAACACAATATCGTTCTCACCGTACCGGCCAAAGTCTGAAACCGTATCAGAATGCATTGTCGAGCACATCACAGCACCGGCGTGCATGTAAGATCGTATTCACCTCGCGTCATGCGTCTTTTACTCTGCGAAACGTCATCATAATAATTCCAACCTTTCGCGCGCTTGCAGTCCCATATTTGTCGGAAAACTTTGTTGAATACCGGCTCGTGGAATGAACTGGGAAGCTGCAGATACAACAAGGGGGTATTCGAGATGGCAAAGAGGACGTTTGCTTATGCATGCTCGCTCGCGGGCATGGCGACCATCCTGCTGGCGTCGGTATCCTTGCCGAGTTTGGCGCCCGCACAGACACGTGGACCGACCGATCCCGGCGTGCGCGGCGATCCACCCGGAGCTGGCACCGCGATTCCCGGCCTCACCACCGAGCAAGCCGCCTTCTTCGATGCAGCCAAGGATGCGTTTGAAGAAGTCGATGCGGTCCCCGACGGCCTGGGGCCTCGCTTCAACCTCGATTCATGCGTGGGCTGCCACTCGCAGCCGGCGACCGGCGGAACAGCGCCAGCGGTCAATCCGCAGGTGGCAATAGCGACCGCACTAGGCGCAAGGAATACGGTGCCCGCCTTCATCAGGCTGAATGGCCCGGTGCGCGAAGCACGCTTCGTGCGCAATCGTGACGGATCGCCTGATGGCGGTGTGCATGGGCTGTTCGTGATCACCGGGCGCAATGATGCGCCGGGTTGCAACATCCGGCAGCCCGACTTTGCCGGCGAGCTTTCGCGCAACAACGTCGTGTTCCGCATCCCGACGCCGACATTCGGCCTGGGCCTGGTGGAAAGCGTCACCGACAGAGCTCTCGAAGCCTCGCTCGCAGCCAACGGCGATCAGAAGCGCGCCTTGGGGATATCGGGCCGCTTCAATCGCAGCGGCAATGACGGCACCATCCAGCGCTTCGGCTGGAAAGCGCAGAACAAGTCGCTCTTGATGTTCGCCGGCGAGGCCTACAACGTCGAGATCGGTGTGACCAACGATCTGTTCCAGAATGAGCGGGAGGGCGATCCCGCCTGTCAGTTCAACCATACGCATCCGGAGAGCCCGACTCCGCTCACCACCACCGTCAACCCGCCCAAAGCCGCCGACTTCCAGTCGGACATCGTGTTGTTCGCGGCCTTTATGCGTTTGTTGGCGCCGCCGACACCCGCGGGGGCGACACCGACGGCGGCAGCAGCGGCATCGCTCAGCAGCACGAGCACGGTGGTCGCCTCCGCAAGCAGCGTCTTGCCGGCAGCGGCAGGCACGACAAGCACGGCAGCAACGACGTCGTCCACGACGTCGACGACTGCGACCGTCGACCGCGGGCGTCAGGTGTTTGGCAATGTCGGATGCAGCGCCTGCCACACGCGCAGCCTGACCAGCGGCCCAGCGGACGTCGCAGCGCTGGGCAATGTGACCTTCCAACCGTACAGCGACTTCGCAGTGCACGACATGGGAGACAGGCTCGCCGATGGCGTCTCCCAAGGCGGTGCCGGTGGCCGGGAGTTCCGCACCGCCCCGCTGTGGGGCGTCGGTCAGCGCATCTTCTTCCTGCACGACGGGCGTACCAACGACTTGGTCGAAGCGATCGCGCAGCACTCCAGCCGCGGGTCGGAAGCCAACCAGGTGGTTCAGAACTTCAATTCCCTGTCGGGCACCGACCAGCAGGCGCTGGTGAACTTCCTGCGCTCGCTCTAGTCCGTCACTCACACCATGCGGAGGTTGTTGCATCTCGGCGCAGTAACCTTCCTGGCGGTGGCGGGTATGCTGGCTTGGCGTTACGGCGAAACCCTCCTCCCCTTCGCCGTAACGTCGGCTATGCCCAATCCCCAGGACGGGAGGGTGAGCGGCGGCGTCTACACGAACGCTTATTTCGATTTGTCCTATCCGTTGCCGCAAGGCTTTGCCGAAGGACTGGAGGGACCTGGTCCGTCGCATTCCGGCTACTACGTGCTCCGTAACTTCATTCCGCAGACCGCGGGCGCCGGATCAATCTTCATGTCCGCGCAGGACACGTTCTTTGCCGGGCCGCACCGCGATCTGGCGGAAGCCGCCAGCGAGATACGCGACACGATGGCACAAATCGAAGGCATGAGCATCGATCGCGAGCCTGCGGAGATCACGATCGGTGGCCGGCCGGCTTCGCGCCCAGCCTGGCGCATCGATTTCAATGGCGTCGGACTCTACCGCGCCATGATCATCACGGAGATGCGCTGCCATCTTGTCAGCATCACATTGACGGCGCCGGACCCGCAGGCACGGGAAACGCTCGCGGGCAGCCTCGACCATATTTCGCTGACGGCCGGACGAGACCCGCCGGTCTGCATCCGCAACTACGCGACGGGCGACCAGCTCATACGCCAAGTCGCGCCCACCGACATCGCGCCATCGCCGATGCCGATCCCGGCCCGCATCATCATCGGCCGCGACGGGACCGTGCGGAACGTGCACGTGATCCGCGCGACCGATGCACAGCGCAAAGGCATCGAGCAGGCGTTGCAGCAGTGGACGTTCAAGCCGCACACGGTCAACGGTCGCGCGGTCGAGGTCGAGACCGGGTTGCGCAGCGGCGGCGGGAAAGTCACATCAACCGATTGAAAGAGATGGGCTGATTTCCCCTGGCAGCCCGACCGGTCTGCGCGCCAGCGATCGGGCATGACGATCGTTTGCGGACTTGCCCGCTTTTTTGTGACCGTCATCAGATCCAGAGATTTCTGAACCGTGGATAAGGCGACACTCGATATCGCCGATGAGCGGGCTCTACGAACTGATGCCGATCAGCGGCCACCAGAGCGGCACCAGCAGGACCAGGATCAGGAATTCGATCACCGTGAGCAACGCGCCCATGCGCAACAGATCGCGCGCGTCGAAATAGCCATACGAATAGCCGACGATCAGGACGCCCGACTGATAGGCAAACAGCTTGCCGCCCGCTGCGAACGTCCAGATCAGCCCGAGTTGCAGTGGGTTGAAGCCGCTGGTCTTGGCCAGATCCATCACTAGCGGCATCGACGTCCCCAGCATCGAAATCTCGCTGGCCAGCAAGAAGTGATAGAGGAACGCGGTCCAGTACATCACAGTCGTGGTCACGACGATGTTGCCGAGCAGCGGCTGCATCCAGGCCAGCACGTGCTGGGTCAGCACCTCGATCCCCTTGGTTGCCTCCATCACCGTGCCCATGCTCACGGCGGCCGCGACAAAGAACACCGGCATATAGTTGAGCCGTCGCATTTCCTGCGGCTCGATAATCTCAATGCGAGGCAGCATCGCAAACAGCCCAACCCCGATCCCGATCACGGCGGGCGAGATGTGATGGATGAAATCGGTCAGCCACAACACGATTGCCGCCAGAATGAGCAGGGCCGCGTTGCGCTCGCGCGGAGCGAGCGGTCCCATCTTGCGCAGCTCCTCGCGCAGGAATTCGTAGCCGCCCGCAAGGCCGACCTGCTCCGGCGGATAGAGTTTGAGAGTGAACCACCAGGCCGCCACCAGCGTGAGAATGCTGCAGGGGAGGAACGCCAGGAACCACTGGCTCCACAACACTTCAACGCCGCCGTATTTCTCGATCCCGCCGCGTGCGGTGATCGAGCCCGCGCCGGCGATAATCATCTTGTCGAAGATGTTGGCCGTGTAGGTCAGGATCAGGAACATGCCGCGCGCCACGTTGCTGCCGCGCGCGGCGCCGAACGCCTCGATGAGCCCGAGCGCGATCGCGGCCATGATCACCACGCGCGCAATCCCGGATGGCACCACGAACGTCAGCAGGAAGTCAGTGATGATGAGGCCAAGCAGAATGCGCGGATATGTGATGCCGACCCGCAGCATGACGATGTAGGCAAGCCGGCGAGCGACGCCGGAGCGCGTCGCGATGGCTCCGATCAACAGCGCGCCGAAGAGAAACCAGGACGTATCGTTGGCAAAGCCGGAAAACGCCACCGGGAAGCGGACGACGCCAAGCGCCCAGAACAGAAAGCAGCCGATAAAGCCCGCAAGCGCATAGTCCATGGCCTGGGTGATCCAGGCGACGACCATGAAGGCCACGATCGCGAAGGCGTGCTGGGTTTGAGGCTCGAGGTTAAGCGGCGCGAACCAGATGATGACCGGCAGGGCCACGCAGAGAAACTGGCCGATCGCGGCTATGGTGGGATTTGCGGGCTGCTCGAGCGTCTCGCCAGGCGTGGGTGAAGGCTGAGCAGCAGCATCCATGGAGGCATCCTGGATCGGCCAAACCCGCGTAGCGTTCGGCGCTCATCCCTCATCGTGCGTGAAAAATCATTTAAGCGCTGGCGGGACGTCTGGCAATCCGCAAGTGGCGCGGCCGACCGAAGCCGGCCATTGGGCACGGTGCAGCAATGCTGATGAAGCGGATGTGTTCAGCCGGCCCCTGAGCAGACTCCTTGTCAACGGCCGAATAGTAACGTACCTGTTACATATGATGCATGTCCTCGATGCCCTCGGAAATCCTCTTCGGCGCGCCATCTTGCAAGAGTTGCGGGGCGGCCCGCTCTCGGTCGGAGACATCGCGGCGAGACTTCCCGTGAGCCGGCCGGCAGTGTCGCGGCATTTGCGCGTGCTGGAGGATGCCGGTCTTGTGCAGGCCCGGGAAGAAGGCACCCGCAATATTTATTCCGTTCACATGCAAGGGTTTGCCAGTGTCCGTGCGTTTGTCGACGCGTTCTGGGATACGGCGCTAGCCCGCCTTGAGGAACTCGCCCGGCGATGATGGTCAAGTCCGTGGTGTTGCCGCTTGCTGCATTGGCAGCCTTCGAGCTCTTTACCCAGAAAATTAGCATGTGGTGGCCAGCAGATCGCCGCCACACCCATGACCCGGCGAGTGAGCTGTTCCTGCTCGAAAATGGGCGGTTCTACGAACGCACACGTGACGGGCACGAGGTCGAGCTCGGCTGCGTTCGATCCTGGGAAGCGCCGAATCGTATTCTGCTCGATTTTTTCATTGCGACTGGTCCCGAAAGACCGACAGAGGTCGAGGTCACGTTCGTGCCAGAGAACGGCGGCACACGCGTGACCATCACCCACAGACCGAAGCCCGACAGCGAGACCCTGTGGGCGGAGCGCGCGCCACGCTACGAGCGGTCTTGGGACGTCGTGCTGGCAGCATTGGCTCGTGCAGCGGCTTAGCGACCTCTTGCTATTCGTAACCTGTATGTTACCATACGCCGCATGAGAAGCTTCGCAACCTCGATCACGATCCGTGCTCGCCCCGAGACCATCTGGGCATTGCTCACGGACGCAGCCGGTTACCCGCGATGGAATTCAACCGTCGAGAAGATCGACGGACGTATTGGCGCCGGCGAGAGGGTGACCGTTTATGCCAAGGCGACGCCGGGACGGGGCTTTCCATTGAGGGTCACGACGTTCGCACCGCCGCAAAGAATGGTGTGGACCGGCGGTATGCCGTTCGGCTTATTTACCGGGACGCGTAGCTATACCCTGACGCCGACATCGGAAGACGCGGTCGAGTTTGCCATGCGCGAGGAGTTCAGTGGTCTGCTGGCGCCTCTCATCGCCCGATCAATCCCTGACCTGCAGCCAACGTTCGATGCCTTTGCCGCCAATCTCAAGCGACACGCGGAGCGCGCCGCGTAGCAGGTTCACATTGGTATTGAGGCGATATGGCGAAATCACCTGAGACTTCTGCTGCGGATCGTGCTCGCGTGCCATGCGCAAAGGGAAATGGAACCCGCGAGCAGCCCTGGGTCCTCAAAACACCGAGTGGACAATCCTCATTCACGGCCTATCGCGACGAGACATCTGATCCGCCAGCACTCGTGGTGCAAGTCGGCAAGACCGAGCTGCGCTATCGGCTTTGCTGCGTCGATGATCTCGCGCAGATGTTGACGGCGCATGGCGACTGGATGCCGCTCGGCAGCGTCGACGAGCAGAAGCCGGCGGCGCCGGGCACTGTCGAGGCCTGGGCCCGATCACCCGTCAATCCGGTTAAGGGCTGGTATGGCTTGAAGAAGGGCTTGCGCGGCCGTTTCGCCCATTATGTACCGCCAGTCTTGGAGACGCTTGGCCTCGCGGAAGTCGAGCACAACCCAAGAAACAATCGCATGAGGAAGAAATAGAGCGTCATGACGACGGACCTCGATTACCTCGCATACACGGCGATCCTGACGGCTTCGTTATGGATTCCCTACGTCGTCGCGCAGGTTGCGACGAACGGCTTTCTTGCGCCCCCAAACTATGTGGACCCGACGCCACGTCCCGTACCGTTGTGGGGCAAACGTGCCGACCGCGCCTATCTCAATGCGGTGGAGTCCTTTGCGCCCTTCGCGGCGCTGGTGATCATCGCTCACGTCTCGGGCAAGGCCAATGCGATGACGGCCTTCTGGTCGATGTGTTTCTTCTGGCTGCGGCTGGCGCATGCCGCAGTCTATCTGCTCGCTATACCCTACCTCAGAACAGCGCTCTTCACCTTGGGCTTCATTGCGGTTGCGGGGATCTTCTGGGAGCTGATCAGGTAATTGCGAGGAGTTGATGCAGCTGATCATCCGTTTTTGCCAGCAGGTGAGCGCGCGGCGCCATTCGGGAGACCCTCATGGAGATCAGCGCCAACCACATTCTTTTCTTCATCAGCTACGGGGTCGCGTTCCTTGTCTTCGGTCTCATCGGCCGGTGGTACGTCTGGCCGAGCATGAAGGGCCGTACGCTCAAAGTCGCGCTCTCTCCGCTTCTTCTTTACGCGTGTCTGCGCGTCAATGGATTGATGTTCCTGATGCCGGGGATCGTGTCTCCTGAGCTCCCTGGCGCTTTCGCCGTGCCAACGGCCTACGGTGACCTGACGGCCGCCCTTCTTGCTCTCTTGACACTTGCAAGCATTCGAGCCGGAAGCGCCCTCGCTGTGCCGATGCTCTGGCTTTTCAATAGCATTGGGCTTCTCGACTTGATCTACGCGAACATCTCAACATTCAAGGATCATGTCGACCCAGTTCAGCTTGGCGCCTCCTACTATCTCGCAGTTCTGAATGTCCCAGCCATGGTGGTCGTCCACGTGCTGATCGTTGCCTATTTGCTGAGGCCGCATTCGACAGAGCCAGCTGAGGCATCCGCGACGGAACGACGGAGAGAACGATGAACCGCACGCGGCGGAGCCTCTACTACCTATGCAGCTACCTCATCATTGGCGGCCTTGTCCTCCTGCTTTTCCCAACAGAGGGTCTAAGGCTGCTCTTATCCAATGGGGACTATGGAGACGTTATGCCGAGGTTTGCCGGAATGCTGCTGACGGGCCTTGGTCTATCCATTTTCGGTATTGTCAGCGTGCGCGCCGAGGCGCTCTACCCGAGAACGCTTATGATCCGTGCATTTTTCCTGATATGTATCGGAAGCTTTTACTGGATGGCGCACGATCCATTCTTCTTGCTGCTGCTTGTCGTCGTCGGATTCGGATTTGTTTGGACAGGGCTTAGCTATCTGGCCGAGAAGAAAGAGAGCCCCCGAGTTTAGCGCCAAGACTTCCCTGTTTAGTCTCGCCTAAACTGCTTGAAATCAGCCCCCTGACCTTTGGCTTGGCCCCCACGCCAGTTTCTGAGCCATTCCTCGGCGGCCGCAAACCGGGTCCATCCTGGAATGGTTGCAGCCAGGTTTACCGTCTGCCAAAGGGGATGACGCGGCGGTTTGTGGAACTCGCTGAACTTTGAGAAGAATGCATCGACGAATTTTGCAGTCCGTTGGTATCGCACCGTTCCTTTTTCCCAGTTGAATGAAATCAGGACGGTGATTGCGGCAATTGTATCAACCACCCCTTCCTTCTCGATCAGAGCCGGATAATCTTCGTTTCGCATCGAAGCAGGCAGATAGGTCGCCTGGAGCGGCTTATCGTAGGGTACGGCGACGAACCGCAAGCCCCATTCCGCCTTGACATTGACAAATGCTGGCACCGGTACTGGGCATGAGCATATGGTAGCGTCTATCTCGCCGCTCCGGAGTTTCTCCAATGCGTCCCCTTGCGCCATAAAAAGCTCCTGCTGCACATTGACGCCAAGAGTCTTGAATATCTGCGGAACAAACTGCGCTGTCGCACTACCCTTGTTATTGAAATTGACCTTTTTCCCACTCAGATCCTTGATGCTTTTCGCACCCGAGCGCGCCAGGATCTGCAGGGGATTTGGAAAGAGCGTTGCGATATATGTCACCTTCTCCTCAAGGTTTGGCCCCAGCTCACGGGTGGCTTTCAGGTGGTTCATTGCCTCCTGGGTGGTCAGCGCGAGGTCAATGCTTCGCAAGAAAATAACGTCCTCCACATTCTGCACTGCCGCGCCGCCAACCACGGGCAGCACGCGCAGATTATTAGGATCGTCCACCACCACCGAAATGTCGTGAGCAAGCTGGCTGAATGTGGCGCCGGGCTGCCCGCCCATCAAAAATAGAACGTTCTCGTTTACTCTTTTTCTCATCTGCTCAGGGGGGAACAGCTTCTGGGCTACGGCGCTCTCACCTGAGGGCAGGGACAAAGCAAGAGCGAGTAGAGGAAGGGATGCCCACTTCATGACGCCTCCTTATCCGGAATTGTGCGAGATCTCTGTGCGAACGATTAGCACGTACCGCCAAGGTGGATTTCAATCCGGCACGAACGCTGGCACCCTTTGCAGACAGTGACGTATTGGTGGATCGGGCCCCCGAGATCGCAAATCGACACCCTCATTCTACCTTAACGGCTCCTGGCCAATAGCTTCGAGCCGTCTTGACGCATCCACTGACCCGAGTTCCTTAGCTTTTTCGTACCAGGCTCGCGCCATCGCGTTGTCCGGAGCAAAGCCAACCACTGTACGCGTCCGCAGCAGAATCGGGTCGTAGGTGATTGCGAGCGCAAACGCCGCGTCGGAATCCCCTGCCTCTGCAGCACGCCGCAAGACCAGGCGTGCCGGACCGAGCTGGCCGGCAGCCACGAGTTCTTCGCCGCGCTTGAGAAGATAAGCGAGCTCTTCGCGATCCAACCGGCGAAGCGGAGCGCTTGTCGCTTGTGATTTTGGCGTTTCGCGAGGCGCGGTGCTGTCCGTCCCAACAGGCGCCGCAACACCTGTCGTCTGCGCCGCAGCGGTCTCAGGCGTCCCAACCCACGTCAAGCGCAATGACTGACGGTCGGCGACCGTGTCGTCGGCAAGCCGCAGTTCGACCGTAAGGTCGATCGCGCCAACGAAGCCGCGAGGTGGACGGATCGCGGCATTGCTGAGCTCCGAGGCCGGCAGGCGCCAATTGCCTGCCTCCAATGGACGGCCGGTCGACGTAGTCGATCCGGCCGGAAGGCCGCTGATCAACAACGAAGCGCTCCCATTGGCTCCAGCAAGCGACACACCGAGCGGGATCGCATCGTCCACCCCGCCGGAAGGTGGTCGCAGAATAGCCAAGCGTGCCCGCGGCGAAATCGGTTGCTCCTTAGTCCCTTGCGTTCCCCGCCCCACAGCCGCTTGTGTCGGACCCGAATCTCCGTCGGCGGTACGACTACTTCGACCAGGCGTCCACGCGGTCGTGAACGCCCATAAGACAACAAAAGTGGTGATCGCTGCCGTCGGTATGGCAAGGGCGAGCTGGCCAAATAATGTGGCAAATCGGCCGGAGTCAATGTTTGGGTCCACAAGGAGTGGCAGTCGGGCTCGTTCGATCCTTAGCCCCGGCGTCGCGGACCGACCAACGTTTTCCTCGGCCAGACCGCGAGTCGGTCGTGCGTCAAGATCGCGGGGCCCTCGCGCTCGCATCAGCCTTCTCATTTTGTCGTGCGTCTTTTGAGGCTTTGCCGTGAATGGGGCGTCAATGTGACCAACCACCAAGGGTATTCTCCGTCATATGACGGTAAGTCGAATATGATGTTGCGTGCAAAGACTTAACTTTGCTTGCTGAATCGGAAGCACGGATTCGGGACACGACCTTCGATGGCCCTTTGGCAAGTTGAGCCGATCACCAAATGTTGTTTCAAACTCCGAAACGCGAGGCGGCTAGGTTTGTCCGGCTCGTTCTTTCGCGATTTCCGCGCGTCTCTCTGCTGCGGACATCCAACGAGACCTGCTGCAGCGTCGTACTTGGCCTGGTTCAGAATGCAGCGAATGGTTTCGCGGGATAAATTGTACCGCTGACCCATTGCCCCACTACTCAACCCGGTAGCCTTGAGAGCGCATACCGCTTTGTCTCGCTCTACATTGCGCCCACCAGTGCCGGACCCTGATTTTCTAAGATGCGCGGGAATTGACTTGCGCCAGTGCGCAGCCGTTGACGGTGCGCCGCTTGTCTTCGGACTCTGGGCCGGGTTCGTTACAGTCGGGGAATGGTCGGACACTGACCGAAGTCTCGCAATGGGAGAAGCGCATGGCCGAACTGGGCAAGGTACTGGTGCTATCGGCATCTGCTGGCGCGGGCCACCTTCGCGCCGCCCAGGCCGTCGAACGCGCATTGATCGGCATGGGGGCGGTGCGGGAAGTCCGCCACATTGACGTCTTGGAATATACGAACAAGCTGTTTCGCCACTTTTATTCCAAGGCCTATATCGAGATGGTCAACACCATGCCGGATGTTCTGGGATGGTTGTATGACTATCTCGACAAACCATGGAAGAACGAGCGGCGCCGTCTGGCGCTCGACAAACTCAATACGAGGCCCTTCGTGAAGCTGCTCCAGCAGGAACGACCGGATGTTGTCGTCTGCACCCACTTCCTACCCGCCGAAATCATTTCCTGGCTCAAGGCCAAGGAGCGAATAAGCACGCGCCAGGCCATCATCGTTACGGATTTCGACGTCCATGCGATGTGGCTCGTGCATCATTTCGAGCACTATTTCGTGGCCTTGGACGAAACCCGCACACATCTGCAACAACTCGGCATCGCAACTGAGAAGATCACCGTTTCCGGCATTCCCATCGATCCGGTCTTCGCTGAACAGAAAGACAAGCGGACCATGCGTCGCAAGCATGGTCTCAAAGAGGACCGCACGACAATTCTTATATCGGCGGGAGGATTTGGCGTCGGCCCGATCGAGCATCTCGTGCAGTCCTTGCTCGGCCTGCACCATCCGGCACAGATCGTGGCCGTGTGCGGCCGTGGCAAAGAGCTCAAGACGCGGCTCGACCGCATGGCCTCGCGGCGCCTGCCGCCGAATATTTCACTTCACGTGACCGGCTATACGACCGACATGGACGAATACATGGCGGCTGCCGACCTCCTGGTCGGCAAGCCTGGCGGCTTGACTACCTCCGAGGCACTGGCCAAAGGGCTGGTATTCGTCATTGTCAATCCGATACCCGGACAGGAAGAGCGCAATGCCGACCACCTGCTCGAAGAGGGCGCGGCAATCCGTTGCAACAACCTGCCCGTTCTCGCCTACAAGATCGACCAGCTCCTGGCCGATCCGCAGCGGCTGGCAATCATGCAGGCCAACGTGCAACGCCTCGCCAAGCCGCATGCTGCACAAACGATTGTAGATCGGTTGTTGTTGCTCGCGTAGTGCGGACGGTGTGGACGACGCACCGGCGGTTTAGACCCGGTGCCGGAGTCAATGTTTGGGAGGACTGGTAGTCGGGCTCGTTCGACCCTTGGCCCCGGCGTCGCGGACCGACCAATGTTTTCCTCGGCCTGACCGCGAGTCGGTCGCGCGGGTGCGTCAAGATCGCGGGGCCCTCGCGGTCGCATCAGCCTTCTCATTTTGTCGTGCGTCTTTAGACGCTTTGCCGTGAAGCCGATCGCAAGATCGACGCACGTTCGAAGACAGGGAAAGCCCCGGACGGAAAACACGGACACGCATGAACCCGCGAATGAGAGCTTGTTGACCGACGTCTCAGGCTTCGCTCCTACCGTTGCACGATCATCGCATCAATCACCTTTCCGGAGTCTGTGGAGAGGCCGGGCTGTTGCGCCTTCGGGGCCTGACATGGGACATAAGAGGCTGGTGCCCAGGGGCGGATTCGAATTGTCATATGTGCCGTTGAATTGGCGTCTTTTTTAGATGGCGGTTTTCCAGTGTACCCATCAATGTACCCAGCGTGTAACAGCCATGCGGCGCGCTGGTGCGGGCGATAAAACCCCCTTTTGGCGAGCGGGCGCGCCGGGAAGCGGGCAGTCCGGTTGGCCAGCGGTTCGGAGATCGTCGTGGTGCCGGACGGGCGGCTTCCGGGAACGCTGGTAGCGGGGGCCCGCTACATCCGTCAGAAACCGCTGTCTGACGGGTATTTCGCGTTCGCCGCTTAGCTGGCGGGCCTCGCTTTCGCCCCATGGTCCTAGGTCTTTCCGACCGACATTCCCTTCGTCTAAGGCGGCGCCCTGCCCTCCGAAGGCAGAGGTCACAAGTTCGAATCTTGTCGGGCGCGCCAACCAATTCAATGACTTATTCTAGGACGGATTATCAAAGAGCTGCTTTGCCTGCCTTCAGTACGAACTGCACGGTTTGCCAATGCTCGGAGCCCGCGTTGACTACTTCGAGTCGGTCGGGATTGCCGAAGCACTTGACTTGAACAATTCGGTTTTGCGACTCGCTCATGCGTCGTTTCCTTCCATCGATCCAGCCCACGGGGGCGGAAAAGTCAGGGCTGTGTCGTCGCGCGGAATCGGAAGACTGTCATTGAGCAGGGTCAATTCGGGTTGCTAGGGCGTATACCGCGCCTTTCCTTGGCGAAACGTCGCCTATTGTGAAGATTTTCGGATGCCGGCCCATGACTGACAGTGGGCTGGCGTCAAAAAACCTTCTCAGAATCGGACAAAGCAGCAAAAGGACTTGCTCCTGCGGCATACGCGTTTGGAAGGAGACTTTGATAAGCGTTATTCAAGCCCCCGACGCCAAGCGCCCGGGCTCACGCCGACCATCCGGGTGAAGATTCGGGTGAAGTGGCTTTGATCTGCAAAGCCGCAGATCAGGGCCACATCCAACAACGACAATCGGCTATCACGCAGTTTCTCCTTGGCAACCTCGACGCGACGCGCGAGAAGCCAATTGTGGGGCGCTGCTCCCATGGTCCGCCGAAACGCGCGCGAGAAATGGCTCACGGACAAGCGGCACTCTCGAGCCACCTCCTCGAGCGGTACACGACCATCGAGGTTGACGGAGAGAATCTCCTTGGCGCGCCTCACTTGCCACGCCGCGAGCCCGCCCCGGACCGGCCGTGACAGAGGCCGCATGCCGCCATAAGTCTGAGCAACATGTACACCAACTGCCAAGAGGACGTGATCGATGAACAAACGGCTCGCTTGGTCGGGATTGCTGAGCGCCGGCAACACCGCCAACCCGAGGCCAGAAACCGTGGTGTCGTCGATAGCAACGGGCTTATGGTTCAGATTGTCAATACGCGGCGCGTCGGCGTCTGCGGCGATCGCGTCCAGCGCGTCGCGCGGTAGATAAAAAAATAGGACGTGGTACGGCTTGTCCAGAAGAGCTACAGGATTGCGTTTGAGGTCATGGATACAAGTTTGACCAGCCCGCACATCGCATACGGACATGAGCCGCCCGCCCTCCCAATAAACGCGATTGGGATAATCGCGGAGCGTCAAAGTGACGAAAAAAGCATCTTGCCGTTGCAGCGAGCCGCTTAATCCCGGCCAGGGATCATCACATCTGGTCTCCGTGACGGCCATGTCAGCCGTGCGTAGTATGCGCGTAGTTATTGCATACGCCTGTTCGGCTCGCAGCCGATCTGCAAGTCGTTGCCCGTAACCTTCACTCGTCGCCATCCGACCTCCCGATCTTGGTGTTGCGGACAACAATCTCCCGAATTTGAGTAGGTAGTCGCTGCCAAAAGTCGTTATTGGCAATCATGTTGTAGCCTGCCCATTGGTGGCTCGTCATACTGAGATACTTGCAGACTTCATAAAGCCTGTTCTCCTCCGCGATCACGAGCGGATTCTCTTGCCCGTCGACCTGACCCTCAGCGAGGGCTTGGTATAGCCTGTTAAAGCCTACGATCCGAGGTTCCGCGCCGAGTGCCTTGTAGAACTCGACAAACAATTTGCCGCCAGGCGTGCGCATGCGGAAGCCTTGGAGATCGGCGGCTGTGCGGATCGGCTTCGATACGGAGGTGATGTGCTTGAAGCCGTTTTCCATGCAGCCGAACGGAATGAGATAGACGCCGGCTGCTGAGAGTCCATCACGCATGAGGTCCCCAAGCTTCCCGTCCGTGAGGGACGTCACCTGTTCGCTGGACGTAAACGCGACGGGTATGCCCTGGAGGTCGGCCGACGGATGCGCCTGGCTCAAAATGTTTCCGTTGAGCACGAAGAACTCGAGCCCGCCTGACTGCAACTGTTTGAGGACATCCGGGTCGGCGATAATGGCGCCATCGTTTTGGGGATATACGGTGACGTCTAGTTGACCGCGCGTTTCTTTTCGGACCGCGCCCCACAGCTTGGTCAGATAGATATGAAGGTGGCTGCCCACCGGCTGTGGATGATATTGTCGCGCCACGAAGGTCTGGGATCGGGCGGACCGGGACCACATGCTGAGGTTGGCGCCAACTAGGCCTGCAATGAGGGAACGACGACTCGGGACCATATCTGCCTCCACCCGTGTCTTTTCTTTAGTATGCCGAGCGGGCCCAACGACGGCGCCGATAGGAACGTTCCAGCTCCGGGCACTACTGCGAAAGACTACGCAAATAACGAATAATGCCGCTTCTCGTTTTCACGTCTTCCACTCCAGGCAATTCCATCCTGGTGCCAGGGAACAATTTCTTTGGTGCGGTGATGAACCTGTCGATGATTGCTTCCTCCCAGACGATGCCCGACTTCCGCAAATCTTTGGAATAATCGAACCCCGCCACCGAGGCCGCCTTCCTGCCGACGACGCCATAGAGGTTCAACGTCTGCCCGTACATGTCGGGCTCCCCTCCCTTGTCGTAGTTGTGGCAAGGCGTGCAGGTTGTTTCGAAGAGCTTTCTGTCTTCCGCCAGATTCTGCGCCCGAGATGCATCGGGTTGGCAAAGAATAGCGGCACAGAAAACCACAGCTTGAAGAACCGGTTTTCGGAGCATGGAGGGATTCGGGCCCATCATTCCAACCCCCTTACCCGTCGATAGGCATGCGGGACGTTCATCTGCTTGTGAGTCCACGGGTAAAGCGTGTAGCCCGAGAACACCTCAGCCGTGGCGACCTTGACGGTCTCCTCCAAGGACAATCCATTGGCCACGGCCGCCCGGACCTCCCGATCCAGCGTTTCGAGATAAGCGATGAAGTAGTCCAAGGAGGCCTCGATCGTGGTGGGCCGACCGTGGCCCGGCACGATGACGGTGTCGGCTGGCAGGAACGCCTTTATCTTTCGCATCGTCGGAAGGGCAAGATCGTGGTTCCCTTCGAGCAGCCATGGGATAGCTGGCTTCTCCGCGAGAATTGCATTGCTGGTGAAGAATATCTTCTCCTTCGGAAGCCAAACGAACAGATCGCCCTTTGTCTGGCCCAGCCCGAAGACCTTGAGCTCGACCGTACGTCCTCCAAGATCGATGGTCGTGTCGTGATCGACCAGGATATCGCCAGCGCGAGGCCTGACGTCTTGGATTCCAACGTCCGAGCCCATGAGGTTGATCATGAACTTCCGGTCTTGTTCGAACTTCTGATCGATGTAGCGCTTCGATTCCGAATGCATGATGATCGTTGCGCTGCTCGGAAACAGAAAATTGCCGTAATAGTGGTCGCCGTGATAGACGGTGTTGACCACGTACCGGATCGGCTTGTCCGTCAACCGGGAGACCTGGTCCAGGACTTGATTGGCAAGCTTGGTGTTGAGCATCGACTCAATCACCAGGACGCCCTTGTCGCCGAGGATGATCCCGCCCGTAGTGGCTTCCGGTATTCCCGCAGGATTGTTCGTATCCGCAGTACTCGATACGAGCGCATAGACGCCCTCGGCGAGCTTACGAGGGGTTAGGGTAATTTCCATCGCGTTCCAAGGTGCGGGACGTAACGGAAGAACAAAGGAGAGAAGAGCGGCCGCAGCCAACAACGTTGTACCGATCAACCTCTTTCCTGACGACTTTCTGCTCGGTAATGGTTCGCTCATTGGCTCCTCCTGTCATCCGGATGCACTCCGTCGGATCGACAAGAAGGGTAGGCAAGAGGGGCTTGGAGACAACTACCGCAGTGAGCAACAGACAATTCTCCTGCGGTGAACATCGAACGAAACGGACCGGGTCGTCTCGAACGGCCGTACAAATCGGATGATGGTATCTCCTACATTCACCGCGCTGATAGACCTCGCCCGCCGGCGAGTGCTATCCAGATGCAATCGATTGCAGTGTTCTCGATCCAGAGATACTGTGTGCTGCACCGGAAGGTTATGACCGATCGGTTTGAAGACATACGCACGTTCATCACCGTCGCTCAGGCGAAAAGTTTCGCTGGCGCCGCAGAACGGCTCGGCGTGGCAAAGTCGGCGATCAGTCGGCGCGTAAGCGACCTGGAGGACAGGCTCGGCACGCGTCTCCTGCACCGCACGACGAGGGAGGTCGGTCTCACGGAGGCCGGGGCCCATTTCTACGATCGCGGAATGAAGTTGCTGGCCGATCTGGAGGAGGCCGAGGACCTCGCTTCAAAGGGACGAAGCAATCCGTTCGGCAAGCTGCGCGTGACGGCTCCGGTCTCCTTCGGCATAAACTGCATGTCCCCAGTTCTGGGCGAGATGTCTGCGCGCTATCCCAGGCTTTCGGTTCAGATGGAATTTCTCGACCGACACGCGGATTTGGTCAGAGAAGGGTTCGATGTGGCAGTGAGAATAAGCCGCATGAAGGATTCTTCGCTGATAGCACGCAAGTTGGCGTCGATCCGGCACGCGGTCTGCGGCAGCCCGGACTATTTCCGGGAGCATGGAAAGCCGAAGGTCCCTGCCGACCTCAAGCATCACAAAGTGCTGCTGTACTCCTACGTCGAACCTCGGCAGGCATGGCAATTCAGCGGCAGCGATCCGGTCCTGGTCTCCTCGGATTTTAGCTGCAACAACGGGGACGTGTTGCGGGAAATGGCGGCCGCGGGCTACGGCCTCGCGCTTTTGCCAACATTCATCATCCACCGCGCCGTGGAGGAAGGCAGGCTCGAAACCTGCCTCACGGAGTATGCCCGCGAGATGATCGGACTCTACGCGGTCTACCCTTCGACGAGAAATCTATCAGCGAAGGTGCGGGTATTCATCGACCTCATGATTGAACGGTTCGGCGACGAGCCATATTGGGATCGAGTGATCTTCAGGGATGGAAGGTGAGCCGCTCCCTCAAGCACGAGCGCCGGCTGCGACGCTCGGGTCCGCGGAGAAACGGGCAACGGTCGTGAACACAAAGGCGATCAGCCAGAGAAGCGGTCCCACAAGGCCCGGCCACCAGGGAATGAGCCCGGGCGCCAACACGAACAGCACGAAGGGAATATCCGCGAACGCTATGAGCGTACCGTTCATCCAGTAGCCCTGCTTGTCATTGCGCCAATTCAGGATCACGGCCAGCAGGATGCCGGCAACTGCGAAAAACAGAAGATAAAAGGCGTCCTGGAGAAGCCTGGCGCGCACCATACCGGTCGACTGCTCCGCCAATGCATAGACCGCGTTTGCCGCAACCAGGTGGAAGGCACCCCAAAAGACATAAAACACAGCACCAATCCTGGCCGCCCACTTTGCCATCTGCATCATCGGCCCTCCGTTTCCGCGACGCCAAAGATATTGAGACGGTTGCTCGCGGTGCCAACGATATAGACGTTCTCTTTCGCGGCATTCACCGTTCCCAACGGACGAACGATCGCGGCCCACTGCTGCACGTCCGATTGCCCCCCATTGACGGGCGATGCGGCTGCTGGCGTCCGATATTTCCCTGTAGCGAATCCAAGTCATCGTCACGCCAGCAAAGTAGCTTCCACCGAGTGTCAATAGTCCCTGTGGCCGGCGACCGCGCAGACATGCATGCGAGCTAGCTCGGGAGCAGGCGGACGGTCTCCGAGAGGAAGTCGAGGAGCGCGCGCACCGCGGGAACCATTCCGCGCCGCGATGGGAAAACAGCGTGCACGACTCCGATGTGTGCCTTCAGTGACGGCAGCAGTCGAATGAGCGCGCCGCCCTCCAGATCGTTCGCAACGAGGAGGTGCGGTACAAGGGCTGCGCCAATCCCTTGCAGCGCCGCATGCCGCAGCGTCGAGAGATCGTCCGTGCAGAGACGCGGCGAGTGGGACAGTTCGGCAGGCTCGCCGTCCATTCCGAGGAAACGCCAGGTCGAGCGCTCGTCGGCGCTCCCCATCGAAAGCGTCGGCATTCGTGCAATATCTTCGAGCGTTCGTGGTTCGCCATGCGCGGCAATCAATTCGGGACTGGCGACGAGGATCACCTCGTCGGGCCCGAACGCGCGCATGGCGAGATCGGAATCCTCCAGTGGTGGCTTGCGAACCCGCATAGCGATGTCGAGGCCTTCGTCGACGACGTCGACGCGGCGATTGGTGGCGTCGAGCGCGATGCGCACTCGCGGCTGCT
>Ga0137409_10002795_pt1 | contig 18623 bp, 14 predicted proteins | sample CZODoug1_16funga_FD_122059 | JGI IMG/M metagenome (GOLD analysis project Ga0137409, IMG submission 122059) | Vadose zone soil fungal communities from Angelo Coast Range Reserve, California, USA - CZODoug1_16fungal (Hybrid Assembly) | ecosystem: Environmental > Terrestrial > Soil > Vadose zone... | reverse complement strand
CGGGGCATACCGGCTATGAATTTACATCAAAGGGACAAAAGATCTTGTTTTGGGGCGACATCGTCCATGCACAGCGCGTCCAGCTGCAGCATCCCGAGGTCACGGTGGTCTTCGACATCGACCCGATTGCGGCTACAGCGACACGGAATCAATTGCTGCGTAAGCTCGCGCGCGAGGATGTCGTGATCGCGGGGCCGCATATGTTATTTCCTGGCCTGGGTCGCCTGCACAGGGAGGGGAGTGGCTATAGCTGGACGCCAGTGGCATTTACCGATCAATGGGTCGAAAATGCGCCCGCACCGCAAAAGTACTAAAGAGAGCCTTTCATGGAAACCCACGAATTTGTGAGAGGTCTTGCTGTTTGTTCAGCGGTGACCAGTCTCCTATTTCCAATGTCGGGTCCATCTGCTCTTGCGGGAGGGCAGCAGGGTTTTTCAATCAAGGTGTTCACCTCCCCCGACGATCAGTTTTGGACCAACTCCGTCATTATCGAGGGAGTACATGAAGTGATGTTGGTCGATGCGCAGTTAACAAAAACCAATGCTGCAAAAGTATTACAGGAAATCAAAGCGACGAAAAAGCCACTCTCTATTATCTATATTACCCATGAGCACGCCGATCATTTTCTTGGTCTGGAGGTCTTTAGCGAGGCATACCCGAAAGTGGGGATTATTGCGAGTGCTGCGGTTGTAGACCGAATCAACAAGGTCTATCAAGAAAAAATAGATAAATGGAAAAAGGTCTTTGGCTCGGGTGCAACCTCTCACGTTGTTGCGATTGGAAAACTCGACGGCAACTTTATTCGATTTGAGAGCTCACAAATAGAAGTCGTTAAAAACATCCAAGGCGACACCGATGAAAACACGATGCTTTGGATTCCGGGACAGAGAATCCTCATTGCTGGCGATGTTGTGTTCAATAACATGCATGTTTACACCGCAGAAACGGACAGTAAGGCTCGAGGGAAATGGTTGAACTCATTACAGGAAATCAGAGAATTAAGACCTTCGGTTGTTATCCCTGGACATAGCAAGGTTGGAGCTCCCCTTGACGCGACTGCCGCCGTCGGTTTTACCGAAAAATATTTATTAGTTTTTGAAGAAGAACTCAAAAAAGCCAAAGATCCGGATAGCCTCATTAACACCATGAAGGAAAGATTCCCATCTGCCGACCTTCTCTTGGCCATCGAACGGGGCGCGAAGGCTAACGTTAAACCCTGACAAACCAAACTAACCATTGGGTCGACCGAGCCTTCGTCGCGGGATGCGAAGGGCCGGACGCGTGGCGGGGACGACGCGGATCTATTCGCTTCAGAAAGCGCGTGGCCAGGTTGCCCGGGCCTTGGCGGGTATGCTGTTGTCCCGCCGTCCGTCCCGCAGAGGGCGCCGCGCACGATAGGTCTGCGTCGTGTTAAGTTGTGCAGGGAAGGGTTGTTAGACCCGGTAGCTCAGTTGGTAGAGCAACGGACTTTTAATCCGTAGGTCCTGGGTTCGATCCCCAGCCGGGTCATGCTCACTGCCGGATCCTGAAATCCACCGGTACCTCCACGCACACGCGGACAGGGCGAGTGCCGATCCGCCCCGGCCGAAATCTTGCCTTCTCGAGATAGTGGATGGCCTGACCGCTGAAGTCGGGGTGCGGGCTCTCGACAATCTTGATGGAGCCCCGTTCGGCTTCCCCCGTGGTGTCGATCACCGCGGCCACTACAACGCGACCCTGAACTCTGGCCCGGCGCAAGTGCTCGGGGTACCTCACCATGGGTCCGGACAAGATGCCTGGCTTTTCAGTGAGCACGGAGGCCGGTGAGCCGACCCCCGCCGTATCAGGCGGCAAGAAATCGACGGCCATCGGCTCCGGCATACCACAGATGGCGCGGGTGCGCTCGCGCCGCCACAGTCGTCCGAGGGACGAATCCACCCGGAACATCCAGTCGCCCCTGAGGTCGAGCCGGATCTCGAGCGCATCATGGAACGCCCGCGCGGCGGCCGAGTCGCTGCCCCGAAAGAATTCCACAACGCCGTACACGACCAGCGCCGACGCATGCTCCTCGGGCTTGGACGGGGTGGAGGAGTCGAGCAGGGGGCGCAGCAGCGCCTCCGCACTGTCCAGCCGACCGGCGCGTGCCTGCGCATAGGCCGAATCGATCTGGCGGCTGGCGCGACTCTGGCCCGCTAGCGCCGGGGCAACAACGACCAGGAGGGCGAGTGGGAGGGGGGCTTTCATGAGGCGACGTCGACGAAGAAATCTGTAGCGGAGGCGGGGACCCGTCTGTCACCCCGTCTCCCACCACGCCACGATCCCTTCGTGCTTGCACTTTTGACACGTGGCGCGCGACGGAATGATCCCGCCTCGAAACGGGATGCGGGTTGCGCACTTGGGGCACACGCCGTAGCGACGCCCGGCGTCCGCTCGCGTGCCGCGGGCAGGATTGGGGTCGTCGTAGGTGCGATACACGACGGTGAAGCGGTCCGGGCGTTTTTCGCGCACTTCCACGAGGTCCTGCGGCACGGTGACTCGCTGGCCTGACACCTCCAGCACCGCACGGTTCACCCCGCTGCTCAAGACCGGATACCAGGCGCCGTTGCGCAGGGACGTCTCGCCCTCGTCCTCGCGTTTCGCCGCGAACCACAACCGAGCCCAGCCGAGTATCTGTTCCATGGCCTACAGATTGCGGTTCTGGGCCCTAGAATCTGTGATCTGGGTAACACGCACCACCCTGAGGCACGGTAGCCGGGGAGTCGCTCGGCCAGGTATATTCGCGCAAGATACGGTGGGGCAGGCTGCTAGCTGCCTTCGGAGGCTTCCTGCGCATGCGACGGTCCACTATCACCCGGTCCTGGGCGGCCGCCAGCCCTGCGGCGCTGTTGCTCGCTGGCTGCATGGTCGCCGCCGCCGGCGCCGGCGCGGGCGGCGGCATCTACTTTACCCAGCGCGGGGTCGAGTCGGTCGTCCCCGCCACGGTCGAGCGTGCGGCCGCAGCCACCACCCAGGCGTTTGACGAGCTCAAGGTCCGTCAAACGAAATCGCAGGTCGAGCAGGGAGAGGGTGGGGAGAGGCGGGAAATCGAAGGCACGGCCGGCAACCGCGAGGTCAGCGTCACGCTCAAGCCAGAAGGCAAGAATGCGACCCGAGTGCAGGTGGTAGCGAAGCGCACCGCCGTCACCTGGGACAAGGACTTCGCCCGATCCGTGCTGGACAAGATCGTCGCCTACTCACGTTAAGGGATCTATGCCGCCCATTGTCTGGATCGACGGGACATACCACGACCGCACCGACGCCAAGGTATCGGTGTTCGACCACGGGCTGCTGTACGGCGACGGGGTCTTCGAGGGCATCCGCGTCTATAACCGGCGGGTGTTTCGCTTGGCGCAGCACATCGAGCGGCTGTACGCCTCGGCCAAGGGGATATGGCTCGAGATCCCGCTCGCGAAGCCGGCCATGCACCGCCTGGTGGAGGAGGCCGTTGCGAAGAGCGGCCTCGAGGACGCGTACATCCGCCTAGTGGTGACGCGCGGAGTGGGGGATCTAGGGCTCGACCCGCGCAAGTGCGCCACACCGTCGGTCATCTGCATCGTGGACACGATCCAACTCTGGTCGCCGGAGCGCTACGAGAAGGGGCTTACCGCCCTCACCGCCGCCACGCCGATCACCCACCGGGAGAGCTTGTCGCCGCGCATCAAGTCGCTCAACTACCTCTCGCACATCCTGGCGAAGGTCGAGGGCATCGCGGCCGGGGTAGACGAGGTGATCATGCTGGACGCGCAGGGCTACGTCGCCGAGGCCAGCGGCATGAACCTGTTCGCGGTGACCAACGGCACGCTCAAGACGCCACCCGCCTACGCGGGGATTCTGCGCGGCGTGACGCGCGATGCCGTAATCGAGCTCGCGCGCGAGGCGACCTACGGGGTCGAAGAGTTGCCGCTGAACCGCTACGACCTGTACACGGCGGACGAGATGTTCCTCACCGGCACGGCCGCCGAAATCGTCGCCGTGACCAAGCTGGACGGCCGCTCGATCGGGAGCGGTAAGCCGGGTCCCACCACTCAAGCGCTCGCCAAGCGCTTCAAGGCGCTCGCCACCCGAGGGGATTGACAGCACTCAACTATTGACAGGACTTGGGGTTAGCCGCATATTGGCTGGCCCTTGTTTGCAAGGTGGTGATGCATGCCATGGAGAGTCATCGCCCACGGTGACCAAGTTTGGCACGTGGACGCCCTCGCGGAGCGCCCGGCGAACGCCGGGGCATGGCAGCTAGTGTTGTCTTTCCGGTCGGCCTCCGAGCGGGCCAAGCGGTCGTTTTGGACCCTATACCCGCTGGAGGCCAGCTCGAAATCGTCTCTGTTCATTCAGGCGGAGCGCATTCCAGACACGGCTCTCTCGCAGCTCCTGGCTGAGCGATTGACGTGAGCGATACCGAGCGCCTGCGTTTCCAGGATTTCACGTTTGACCGCCTGGCCAGCGGGCGCTGTCACGCCAAGGTCGTCCTGTCGTGGGGCGACGGACGGCAGTTCACGGGCGAGTCCGATGGCGTGATCTCGCAGGCCGGTGAGCTGCGCTGTTGCGCGGAGGCGACGGTCCGCGCGCTGGAGCGGGTGGTGCAGCCTCAGATGGGCTTCGAGCTCCTGGGCGTCAAGGCGGTCCGTGCCTTCGATGCCGTCGTCGTCATCGTTTCGCTCTCGGCTCGCCAGGAGTCGCGCGCCTCGCGCCTCGTGGGGGCGTATCTCGCCGAGACCGATCCACCACGCGGCGCGGCGCTTGCGGTGTTGAACGCGACGAACCGTATGCTCGGGAACTACTTCGCGACGCGATGATGAAAACCACACGGATTCGACTGCTCGCGTTGCTGGGCGCGATGCTGGGCGGCACGCTGAGCGTCGCGTGCGGCGGGGCGCGCGGCGTCGGCTCCGGTGCGCTGGCTCCCGCCAAGACCGACTCGACGGCCCTTTCCCTCCGACCCTCCGCGGGTGGCGCGGACTCGGTCGGCGCGCTCGCGGCCCGGGCCGAGCAGGATTCCGCCGCCGACCAGCAGGTGCTCGACAGCCTGCATCGCCCGCACGCTCGGCCCGACAGCCTCGCAGGCCGGCCGCCCGCGACGCCGCCCATCAAGGGCGAAGAGGTGGAGCGCGAGGCGGAGCGCCTGTTCGGCGCCGAGGGTCGCGCCGTGATCGGCGCGGCGCCGTCGGCCGAGCCGACCTTCGACATCGACGTCACCAGCTTCGCCACGAATCGGCGCGTGCTCGAGTACCTCGAGTTCTTCCAGGTCGACTCGCGCGATCGGTTCGAGATCTGGCTCGCCCGGCTGGGGCGCTATCAGGGGATGATCCGCGAGCGGCTTCGCGCCAAGCGGCTCCCGGAGGATCTCCTCTACCTCTGCCTGATCGAGAGCGGTTTTTCGAACACCGCGGTGAGCCGGGCGAAAGCCGTCGGCATGTGGCAGTTCATGGCCAGCACGGGACGCCTGTACGGTCTCACGGTCGACCCCTGGGTGGACGAGCGCCGCGATCCCTTCCGGGCCACGGAAGCGGCGGTGAATTACCTCGCCGACCTGCGCGAGCGGCTGGGGAGCGTCTATTTGGCGGCGGCGGCGTACAACGCCGGCGTGGGGCGGATCGAGCGGGGCATCGGCCGGCTCCCGGGGGAGCCGGACTCGGTGGACGATCACACGTTCTTTCAGCTGTCCGACCGCCGCTACCTGCGGCGCGAAACGCGCGATTACGTGCCCAAGCTCATTGCCGCATCGCTGATCGCGAAGCAGCCGGGGCGCTACGGCTTCGACGTCGAGCCCCTGCCGCCCCTGACCTTCGACGAGATCACCGTTCCCGACGCGACCGGGCTGGACGTCATCGCCCGCCTCGCCGACACGACGGTGGCGGCGCTGCTCGAGCTCAACCCGCAGTACGTCCGGGGCGTCACGCCCCCGGGCCGGAATGTGGTGGTGCGCGTGCCGCGCGGGCACGGGACCGTGGTGGCGGAGCGCTACGACAGCCTGCCCGTGACCGAGCGCATCACGTTCGTGGACCACTACGTCTCCCGCGGCCAGACGCTGTCGGACATCGCGAAGCGCTACCGCGTGAGCGTCACGATGATCGAGGGTGCGAACCCCCGCGTCAGAGCGCACGCGCTGCGGGTGGGGCAGCGGCTCATCATCCCGATGAGCGGGCGCGTCGTACCCGCCTCGGCGTGGTCGGTGCCCCCCGAACCGCGCTACCGGCGCGTGTCGAGCATCGGCGTCAGCGCGGGCAGCCATCGCGTGCGGGCGGGTGAGACCGCGAGCGAGATCGCACGCCGCTACCGCGTCTCGCTGACGGCGCTGCTCAACTACAACGGGCTCACCATGGGATCCATCCTGCGGGCGGGGGACGTTATAAAGATTCCGCAGAAAGAATAGAGGCGTAGGGTAGCAGCCCCTACGCCTCTCGTTTTTCGTGCTACTCCTTTAGCTCTTGCGCCGATAACCCTTCATGAGAGCTGCGGCGTAGCCGTTCTGCGGGTCCTTGCCGGCGTCCAGCAGCTCCTGGACCCTGCCCGGTCCGCGGTTGTAGGCCAGCAGCGCGAGGCGCAGCTTCGCGTCGGCGTTCCCTTCATACCGCTCCAGCAGGTCCCGGAGATAGCGGAAGCCGAGCCGCAAGTTGGTGCTGCGATCGAACAGCTGTGCCGTGGTCAGGCCGGGCTCGTACAGCCGGGCCGTGCTCGGCAGGACCTGGGTGTAGCCGATCGCTCCCACCTTGCTCCTCGCCTTCGGATTGAACCCCGACTCGACTTTCACCAGGCGGAACGCGAGCGCCGGGTCCACCCCCTCCGCGAGGGCGACGTCGTAAATCGCCGCTGCCAGGTCGGCCGCGATCGCGTAATGCGTGGAGTAGTCGATGATCGCGTTGGCGCGCTCGAGCTGCAGCCGGGCGACCGCGAGCTCTCCCCGGGTCGCTTCGAGTGCCTGCTCGAGGGAGCGCAGCTCCCCAATCAGCGCGGGCGCCGTCAGCGGCGCCGGCTGGTCGTCGGCAGTGGCGCGTCGAGCCCAACCGCCGATGCTGCTCACAACCAGAGCGCCAAGGAGAATGAGCCCTCCCTGCAGCATCAGTTTCTGGGTTGTCGTGTGCATAGCCCTCTCTTGTATGCCCAGGCGGTCCCCATCCTGGCACCGCCCCATCAATCCGCCGTCAATCCGCCGAGTCGCGCCGCCAGTCCCCGCGCGTGCCACCCGTTTTTTCGAGCAGGCGAACCGTCTCGATCTCCATCCCCCGGTCCGCCGCCTTCACCATGTCGTAAACCGTCAGCAAGGCCACTGAGACCGCCGTGAGCGCCTCCATTTCCACCCCCGTCCGCCCCACCGCCTTGGCGGCCGCCCTGACCCGCACTCCCGGCAGCCCTTCGTCCAGCGTCGCGTCGACTTCCACGTGGTCCAGCCCGAGCGGGTGACACAGTGGGATCAGCTCGGCCGTCCGCTTCGCCGCCAGCGTCCCCGCCACCTCACTCACCGCCAGGACGTCGCCCTTGGCCACCTGCTGCTCGGCCACGAGCCGGAACGCCTCGCGCGACATCCGGATCACCCCTTCCGCCACCGCGGTGCGCACCGTGACGGGCTTGTCGCCAACGTCCACCATCCGCGCCCGGCCCGCCTCGTCCACATGCGACAGCTTCATACCGTCTCCGCCAGGTCGTCGGCCAATACGGCCGCCACGAGCTGTGGGTTCACATTCCCTTGGGCGAGGCCGCGCGCTTCGAGGACCTGGGCGATCGCCTCGACCACCTTCTCCGTCTCGCCACCGGCCCGCGCTTGCTCGCGCAACCGCTCGAGCAGGCCGTCCAGCATGTCGGTGAAGCCGCCCCGTGCCTGGAAGGGCTGCAGGCCAAGCGCGAATCCATATCGGCGCACTGGACCTGCTTCCACCGCCGCGAGAAACCGGTCTGCCGCATCCGCGCCCTTCGCCCTGCCGTCCCCATCTGCAAGGAGCTTGCCTATCCGTCCGTCCGCCAGCGCAACTCGTTGTGCCAAATCGCGTTGCCCTGTGACGCCGAGCTCTTGCTGTGCGAACGCTGCCACGATGCTGTCGGCCAGCCGTGCCACCCGAACTCGCACTACGCGAGACAGAATCGTCGGGAGCAGCGCATCAGGCGCGGCGGTGGTCAGGATGAGCACCGTGTCCGCGGGCGGCTCCTCCAACGCCTTCAGTAACGCGTTGGCGGCCGCTTCGGCTCCCGTCTGAGGCACAAGACGCTCCGCATCACCAATCACGAACACCTTGCGGCGACCCATCGCCGGCGTCAGCACCAGGCGTCGAAGCAACAGCCGGACCGCGGCGATTCCATGGCTCGCCAACCCCGAGGGCGGCTGGTACAGGGGCTGCTGGCGCCGCGCCGCCATCTCCTCCCCCAACGCCTCCTCGACCAGCTCCACTTGCTTGTCCGCATCGCCGCCCTTCTTCGATAGCTCGAGCGGCACGAACCAGTGCACGTCGGGGTGCGAGAGGTTGAGGACCAGCTTGCAGTGCTGGCACTTCCCGCATCCTTCTCCCAATCCCGCCTCGCACATCAGCGCCTGCGCCAGCCAGAGCGCCAGCCGTTGCTTCCCGACACCGGTTGGGCCCTCAAACAGGAGGGCTTGTGGCAACCGGCCGGAGGCGATGGCGCCTACCAGCCGGTGTCGGATCCCCTCATGGGCGTAGAGGGGGGGGATTGGCATGGCGGGAATCTAGTCTGGGGTGGTAAAACTGGACGGTTTGCAAAATGCAACGCGTTATGTACCATGCTGTTATGCTGATTTCTTGGGGCTTGTGCTGGTCTAGCAGTTTATCCCATATGATCTTACACCATGAAGTGAGTACACACTCGCGAGATGGTGCCCAATTTCCTTACGTTTTCGGCTTTTATTCGGGCTGCGCCGCGCAACATCCGTCTCTCGTCATGTTCGCGCCTTACGCAGCGCTCTCACCCGCCACCAACCGAGCCGCCGCCCGCAGCTGCGGCGGCTGACCCACGACGACCAGGACATCGTCGGCCGCGAGGCGAAAGTGGGGCCCCGGCGTTGCGATCTCGTCTGCGCCCCGACCCACCGCGAGCACCAACGCGCCGGTTTGGGTACGTAGGCCGGTGGCCGCGAGCGTCTTCCCGACCAAGGGCGAGCCCGCCGCGAGCCGCAGGCGCTCGACCGCCATTTGCGGGATGCCCGTCACGGCGCCGAGGGTCATGCGCCCGGCGCCGTCGCCGCCGCGCAGCGCCTCGTAATGGGACGAGCGGATCTGATCCACCAGGCGATCGATGTCGGAGCGGGGGACGTTGTAGTGCGCCAGTACACGCGCGAAGATCTCGATCGAGGTCTCGAACTCCTCCGGGATCACGACGTCCGCGCCGAGCCGGCTGAGCTCGGGGATTTCCGTCACGTAGCGGGTGCGCGCGATGATGTGGATGCGGGCGTTGAGCGCGCGTCCTACGCGCACCATACGCCGAGTCGCCGCCGGGTCGGAGATCGCCACGACGAGCATTCGGGCGCGCTCCGCGCCGAGGGCCCGCAAGATTTCTTCGCGGGTGGCGTCGCCGTAGAAGGCGGGCTCGCCGCGCGCGCGGGCCTGCTGGACGGTCTGCGCGTTGAGCTCGACGATGAGATAGGGCGCCTGGATGGACCGCAGCGCGGCCGTGAGGTTGCGCCCATTCAGGCCGTAGCCGGCGACGATGACGTGGTCGGTGAGCGGCTGTTCGGCAACGGCGATCTTTCCGGGGCGCAGCCCCGGCAGGAGGCGGTCGAGGGGGACCAGTCGCTCCAGGCCATCGAGCAGGGCGGGGCCGCTCTGGAGGAGAAACGGTGTGACCAGCATCGTCAGCACGGCCACCGCGAGAAATGTTTGATACAGGCCCTCCGAGAGCAGCCCGGTTCCCCGGCCTTCGCGTGCCAGCACGAAGGAAAACTCCCCGATCTGCGAGACGGCCAGGCCTGCCAGCAGAGCCACCCGCCCGGAGTAGCCCATGAGGGCGGGACCGACCGCCGCGAGCAGAGCCTTCCCCCCCATGACCCCCACCACGCCGCCCAAGGCCAGCAGCGGATGGTCGCGCAGAAACGCGACCTGGACCAGCATGCCGACCGCCACGAAGAACAGAGAGATGAAGACGTCCCGGAACGGCAGGAGCTCGGCCATGGCCTGGTGGCCGTAGTCGGATTCGGAGATGACGAGTCCCGCCAGGAACGCGCCCAGGGCCAGGGATGCACCGGCCGCCGCGGTTCCCAGGGCCGTGAGCGTTCCGACCAGGATGACGGCGATCAGGAACAGCTCCCGGCTCCGGGTCCTGAGGATCACCGAGAGGGCGCGCGGGACTACGGTCCGGGCCAGCACCAAGACGCTGATGACGACGAGCACGGCTTTGCCGAGCGCGAGGAGCAGCGCTCCCGCACCGCCGCCCGCCCGACCCGCGAGGAACGGGAGCACGAGCATCATGGGCACGACGCACAGATCCTGGAAAATCAGCACGCCGGTGGCGAGCCGGCCGTGGGGCGCGTCGATCTCGCCCTTGTCCGTCAGGCCCTTGAGCACGATCGCGGTACTGGAGAGCGCGACGAGGAACCCCAGGAGGACGGCCACTCGCCAGTCGGCGCGCAGGGCCACGGCCAAGAGACTCGCGAGCACCACGCTGAGCGCTACCTGAGAGCCGCCGCCGACGACCACCTGCCGCCCCATCTCACGCAGCCGACTCAGGGAGAACTCGATCCCGATGGTAAAGAGCAGGAGGATGACACCCACTTCCGCGAGGCTCTCCACCTGCTGCGCGTCGGAAACCAGGCCGAGCGCGTTAGGGCCGAGCAGCACCCCAGCGACGATGAACCCCGGGAGGGCGGGGAGCTTGATACGGTGGAATATCAGAATGACGAGCAGGGAGACGGCGAAGATGATCGCCAGGTCTTTGAGCACGTGGTACTCGCTCATGGCCGCTCGTGGTATGTCATTGCCCCGGGCTCAGTTGGGGTTAGCGGTGATGCAGGGCACACGCGTCGTGTGAAGACCATAATGGAAAGCCGGGTCGCCCGGTGCAAGGTTGGGACGCGCATTTCGTGCAGCATTACCCCAGCTCACTCTCGGGAAGCATTAGACGTGGGCACGAGCCGGTTCAGACTACTGCGCCAGGACGACGCCGTGCGCGACGCAGAACTGTCGCGGACGGAGGCGCAGCTGCGCGCCACGGCGCGCCAGCAGGAGGCCGTGGCCCACGTCGGCCAACGCGCGCTGGCCGGCGCGCCGCCGGACGAGCTCATCGCGGGCGCCGTGGCAGTGGTGGCGCGCGTGCTCGAGGTCCCCCTCGCGAGTGTGCTCGAGCTCCGTCCCGAGAGTCGGACGCTGCTGCTGCGCGCCGGTGTCGGTTGGCGCGACGGCGCCGTCGGACGCGCGGTCTTTCCGGCGGATGCGGACTCACACTCCGGGTATGTGCTTCGCTCGACGGGCCCGGTGGTGGTGGAGGAGCTGGCCAGGGATGCGCGATTCGGCAGCGCGCCCCTCCTCTTGGCCCAGGGCGTAGTATCGAGCCTGAGCGTCGTGGTGCACGGCAAGGCCCGCCCCTACGGAATCCTGGGCGTGCATACGACGGAGCCCCGCGAATTCACGATCCACGACACGCATTTCCTGCAAGCGGTGGCGAATGTTCTGGCCACCGCGATCGATCGCGCGCGCGCCGAGGAGGCGCTGCGCCGGAGCGAGGAGCACTTCCGTTCTCTCATCGAGAACGGGTCGGACATCGTCACGATCGTGGGCGAGAACGGCGTGTTCCGCTATGCCAGCCCGTCGGTGGAGCGCGTGCTCGGGTATGCGCCCCGGGAGCTGCTCGAGCGCAACGCGTTCGACTACGTCCACCCGGATGACATTGCGGTCGTCGCGGAGGCTCTGGCGGCGGCGATCCACCACCCTGGCGTCCCCCAGGCCGCGCAGTTCCGGTTCCGCGCGCACGACGGCGCCTGGCGGGTGCTCGAAGCCGTGGGCCAGGCGCGCGTGGGCCCCGGGGACGCGGCCCAGCTGATCGTCAACGCGCGCGACGTGACCGAGCGGCGGCGCCAGGAGCGCGCGCTGCGCGAGAACAAGGAGCGGCTGCGGACGGTCATCGCCGGGGCGCCGCTGGTGCTGTTCGCGCTCGACGGCGAGGGCGTGTTCACGATGGTGGAGGGGCGCGGGCTCGATGCCGTCGGGGTGCGGCCCGCGCTGCTCATCGGCCGCTCGGCGTTCGCGCTGTTCGCGGACCTGCCGCAGGCGCTTGCGGACGTGCGCCGCGCCCTCACGGGGGAGACGTTCTCATCCACCGTCGAGGTGTTCGGCGTCGTGTTCGAAGCGTGGTATTCGCCGGTGCGCGACGTGGATGGATCGGTGGCGGGCGTGATCGGCGTCGGGACCGACATCACCGAGCGGTGCCGGGCGGAGGCCGCGCTGCGTCAGTCGGAGGAGAGCCACCGCGCCCTAGTGCATCATGCCTCCTACGCCATCTACCGGTCTTCGGTCGAGGGACGGTTCCTCAGCGTGAACCCCGCGCTGGTGCGGATGCTCGGCTACGAGTCCGAAGCGCATCTGCTGGGGGTGGACCTCGCGACCGACGTCTACGCCGATCCGGACGAGCGCCAGCGCATCCTCGGGCGCTTCGAGGCCGCGGACGTGGTCGAAGGAGTGGAGGTCACGTGGAAGCGCCGGGACGGTGAAGAGATCCTGGTGCGGCTCTCCGGCCGCGCCGTGCGCCGCCCCGGCGGCACGATCGAATGCTTCGAGACTATCGCGGAGGACGTGACGGAGCGGCGCGCGCTGGAGGAGCAGCTGCGCCAGTCTCAGAAAATGGAGGCGATCGGCCAGCTCACCGGCGGAATTGCCCACGACTTCAACAATCTGCTCACCATCATCCTGGCGAACGCGCAGCTGGTCGCGAAGGCGCTTCCGGCCCCCCAAGCGGATGCCCATGCCGACCTGCGCGACGTGATGTCGGCGGCGCTGCGGGGCCGCGTGATGGTGAAGGAGCTGCTCGGCTTTGCCCGCCGCTCGCGTCTCGAGCTGCAGTCCGTTGACCTCGGCGGGCTCATCGGCGATCTGTCCGGGTTCCTGCGCCGCATTTTGCCGGCCGATGTCGAGATCGTCACCGCGACCGAGGAGGACCTGCCCGACGTGCGCGCCGATGTCCACGCCACGGAGCAGATCCTCTTCAACCTGGTGACCAATGCCCGCGATGCGATGCCGGATGGGGGCGTGCTGCGGTTCGAGACCAGGCGCGTGCACCTGACCGAGGAGCAGCGTCAAACATGGGGATCGGCGCGGGCGGGCGAGCACGTCTGCCTCTCGGTGGGTGACACCGGAACCGGCATGGACGAGCAGACGCGGACGCACATGTTCGAGCCGTTCTTCACCACCAAGCCGGCCGGGAAGGGGACCGGCCTGGGACTGGCCACGGTATATGGGCTGGTGAAGCAGCACGGCGGCGGCATCGATGTGGACAGCGAGCCGGGGAAGGGAACGCGGTTCCGGATTTATTTCCCCACGTTCGACGGGGTGCCCGCCGCAGTGCGCCCGCGCGCGGGCGTCGCGGAGGTACGCGGGGGCCGCGAGACGATCCTGGTGGTGGAGGACGACGACCAGCTGCGCCGCTCCGTCAAGCGGATTCTCGAAGCCGCCGGGTACCAGATCGTCACGGCGGCGGACGGGCTCGAGGCGCTCGAGGCGCTGCGTCAGACGGCGGGCGTCCGCCTGGTGTTCTCGGACCTCGTTATGCCGCGACTGGGGGGACGTGCGCTGTACGACGCCGCGCGGCGAGAGGGCCACACCACGCCGTTCCTATTCGCCAGCGGTTACTCCGACTCCGATCGGGCCGCGACGCTGGACCCGTCGGTTCCGCTGCTCCACAAGCCGTGGACGGAGCCGGATCTGCTCGCTCGGATCAGGGAGATCTTGGACAGGGAACAGGGAGCGGGGAGCGGGGAGCGGGTCCCACCGACGCCGTAACCAGCCTCGTCAGCGGCGGGTACCGCTCCCCGCTCCCTGCTCCCCGTCCAACACCTCCCGCACCTTGCGGGCCAGGCTGTCTGGCACGAATGGCTTCTGGAGGAACGCGACGCCGGCGTTCAGCACGCCCTGGCGCACCATGGTATCGTCGGTATAGCCGGACGTGTAGAGCACCTTCATGCCAGGCCGCTGGGGCGCCAGGCGCTCGGCGAGCTCGCGGCCGCTCATGCCGGGCATCACGACATCGGTCACGAGGATATCGATCCCGCCGTGGTGGCGGGCGGAGAGCTCCAGCGCGGACGGCCCGTCGGCTGCATCGAGCACCCGGTAGCCCCGGGCCTCGAGGCCGCGGCGGGCGAGCGTGCGCACCGGTGTCGCGTCCTCGACCAACAGGACGGTCTCATCGCCGCCGCGCACCGGCTGCGGCTCGGCTGCGGGCACCGGTGCTTCGGCGACGCCGGGGACTCGGGGAAGGTAGATCTTGACGGTCGTGCCGTGCCCCGGCTCGCTGTAAACCCAGATGTAGCCGCCGCTCTGCTTGACAATCCCATACACCGTAGCGAGTCCGAGGCCCGTTCCCTTGCCGACCTCCTTGGTCGTGAAGAACGGTTCGAACAGGTGTGCCTGGGTCGTCTCATCCATGCCGACGCCCGTGTCCGCGACGGCCAGGCAGGCGTAGTCACCGGCGGGCATGCGGTGGCTCCGCTCGACGTGCTCCTCGCCCAGACTGAAGCGCGTCGTCCCGATGCTCAGCCGGCCGCCGCCGGGCATGGCGTCGCGGGCGTTGACCGCCAGGTTCAGGAGCACTTGCTCCAGCTGGCCAGGATCGGCGTTGACGGCGCCCGCGTCCGGATCGAGCGACGTGGCCAGCTCGATGTCTTCGCCGAGCAGACGCCGCAACATCCGGTCCATGTTCGCGACCACCGCATTGACGTCGAGGACCTTGGGGGCGAGTACCTGCCGGCGGCTGAACGCCAGCAGCTGCCGGGTGAGCTCGGCGGCCCGCAGCCCCGCGTGCCGGATTTCCTCGGCGTCCTCGCGCCGCGGGTCGCCGGTCGGGGTGTTGTGCAGCAGCAGCTGGGTCGAGCCCAGGATGGCCGTGAGCAGGTTGTTGAAGTCGTGGGCGATGCCGCCCGCGAGCTGGCCGACGGCTTCCATCTTCTGCGATTGACGCAGCTGCTCCTCGAGCCGGCGCTGCGCGCTCACGTCGCGGGCGAGCACCAGCCGGGCAGGCCGGCCGGCGAACTCGAGCGGCCGCGCGACGAGGTCCACGTCGAAACGCTTGCCTTGCTTGGTCCAGTGACGCACCCCGGCGCGCACGGCCCCGTCGTTCGGCCGGTGCGCCAGCTCTTCATCGAGCCGAGCCTGCTCTTCCGGCGGGCGAATGTCACGCAGTGTGAGCTGCAGGAATTCCTGCTCCGTGTGCCCGTACCGTTCGATGGCGGCGCCGTTCACGGCCAGGATGCGCAGGGTCTCGAAGTCGTACACGAACATCGGCTCGGGATTGGTCTCGAACAGGAGCCGGTACTTGCGTTCGCTCTCGTACAGCTGCTCTTCCGTGCGCTTCCGCTCGATCGCCATGGCGACCTGCGTGGACACGAACTGCAGCACGTGCTTCTCCGTGTCGCGGTAGCGGACGCCGGGAGCATAGGTCTGGGCGACGAGCACGCCGATGGTGCGGTCGCCGATCTTCAGGGGAACGCCGACCCAGTCGATCGACGGCGGCCCGATCAGCTCGACCTCGCCGCGCCGCTCGAGCTCGGCGTGCACTTCGGGCGTGACGAGTAGCGGCTGGCCGGTCCTGAGCACGTATTCGGTCAATCCCTTGCCGGGTGTCTTTGACGGGAAGTCCGTGTCGTACTCGTCCACGTGGTATGGGAACGTGAGCTGGTCGGTCGCGGCGTCGTACAGCGCGATGTAGAAGTTCTTCGCCGGCATCAGCTCGCCCACGATCCGGTGGATCGCGCCGAACAGCTCCTGCAGCGTACGCGCGGCGTGGGCGGCTTCCGAGATCCGATAGGTGGCGAGCTGGATCTGCTCGGCCCGTTTCGTTTCGGTGACGTCGCGGAAGCTCCACACGCGTCCGACGCTCTTCCCGGCGATCCGTTGAGGCTGAGAGAAACGCTCGAAGATCCGTCCGTCCTTGAAGGTCAGGACATCGAAGCTCGACGCGTCGGGGCGCGCATAGAGCTCGCGCACCTTGTTGAGGAATCCCTCCGGATCGGCGAGCTGCTCCAACACGAACGCGATGGTTTGAGCGTCGTCCTTGGCCTCGAGGATCGAGTCGGGGACGCGCCATAGCTCGGCGAAGATGCGGTTGAAGCTGACGATGCGGCCCGCCAGGTCGACCACCAGGATCCCTTCGGCGGTGGACTCGAACGTGGCATTGAGCAGGGAGAGCGTCTGGCGCAGGTCCCGTTCCGCACGCTGGCGCCCGGTGATGTCGCGGTAGTTGACGACGATGGCGCCGATGGCCGCGTCGTCCAGGCGGTTCACGCCTACCGCCTCGAGGTGGCGCCAGCTCCCGTCTTTGTGCAGCGCGCGCAGCTCCGTCTTGACGACGTGGCCGGGCCGTTGCATGAGCTCGCCGAACAGCTCCAGGGCGTCACGGCGGTCGTCGGGGTGGACCAGCTCGAAGGCACTCCGCCCCACGTTTTCGGTCGCCCCATAGCCGAGCACGGGCTGCGTGGATTGGCTGGCGTACTGGATCGTCCCGTCCGGACCGAGCAGCATGACGACGTCGCTCGCGTGCTCGACCAGCGCCCGGAACCGCTGCTCGCTGGCGCGCAGCCGCTCGGCGGCCCCCTTGCGATCGGTGATGTCCCGGCCGACCAGCACCACCTGATCGTGGGTCATGGGCGAGATCGCCCCGGAGAACCAGACTTCGCGGCCCCCAATCGACAGCCTGTACTCGAAGTGGACCGTCTTGCGGGTTTCGAGGGCGGCGTGGATGTACCCCATGAACTGCTCGGCCTGGGCGCCGTCGAACACCTCGCGCAGCGTCTTGCCGAGCAGCTCGGCGGCGGGGCGGTACAGCAGCGCTGGATTCGTGGGAGCGATTTTGACGTAGCGACCCTCGGCGTCGAGCACGAGAATCACGTCGTTGATCGCCGCGAACAACGCTTCGAGCTCAGCATCGGCGTCGCGCGCCAGGGGGACTGCGGGCTTCGAAGTAGTCATTCCGGGGCACCAATACTCACCCGGAACCTCCGCGGGGCAACTCCCTCGGCGACGGGGGTGGCTGGCTCAGCACCAGCCCGCAGGATCATGCGCTGGAATATCCTTACGGGGTCAACGGTCGAGGACCTCGCGCACCTTCCGAGCGATGGCGTCCGGAGTGAACGGCTTCTGCACGTAGGCGGAGCCCGGCTCGAGCACGCCGTGCCGTGTGACGGCATCGTCGGTGTAGCCGGACATGAAGATCACCTTGGCGTCGGGGCGCAGCCCGGCCAGCCGGTTGGCGAGCTCGCGGCCGTTGAGCCCGGGCATCACCACATCCGTGAGCAGGAGGTGTATGGTGCCCGAATACCGGGTGACGATGTCCAGCGCCGCTTCCGCGCTGGGGGCTTCGAGCACCGTGTAGCCGTGGCGCTCGAGGACCTGTCGGGCCACGCTCCGCACCGGCGCTTCGTCCTCGACCACCAGGACCGTCTCGGTGCCACGCGCCGCCCGCGCCGGCGCTTGCGCCGGCTGCGACGCGCGCTCCGCCAGCTCTTCCACGCGCGGCAGATAGAGCTTGAAGGTGGTACCGTGCCCGACCTCGCTATACACCCAGATGAATCCGCCGCTCTGCTTGATGATGCCGTACACCGTGGCGAGCCCCAGCCCCGTGCCCCTGCCCTTCTCCTTGGTCGTGAAGAACGGCTCGAACATGTGGACCTGGGTCTCTTCGCTCATCCCGATGCCGGTGTCCGAGACGGCGAGCATCACGAACGGGCCGGCGCGTGCCGGATAGTGGTCGGCGGCGTACGCCTCGTCCAAATCCACGTTGCCCGTCTCCAGGGTGAGCTTGCCACCGTTCGGCATCGCGTCGCGGGCGTTCACGGCCAGGTTCATGATGACCTGCTCGAGCTGGCCGGGATCGGCCTTGACCCGCCCCGTGGTGGGGGCGAGACGCGTGCCGAGCTCGACGTCTTCGCCCAGGAGGCGGCGCAGCATCTTCTCTAAGTCACTGACCAGCTTGTTGACCTCGAGCACCGTCGGTTGCAGCACCTGCTGGCGGCTGAACGCGAGCAGCTGGCGCGTCAGTCCGGCGGCGCGATCGGCGGCCTTGTGGATCTCGTCCGCGTCCTGGCGCCGGGGATCGGTGGCGCCGAGGTCCTCGAGCAGGAGGTCCGCGTAGCCCGTGATGGCCGTGAGGATGTTGTTGAAGTCGTGGGCGATGCCGCCCGCCAACCGGCCGACCGCTTCCATCTTCTGGGCCTGTCGCAGTTGCTGCTCGAGCTGCACCCGCTCCGTGACGTCGCGCCCGATGCCCAGGATGCCGACGAGCCGCCCTTCGTGCAGCTGGGGAGTCGCGGAGAACTCGCCGACGCGGTAGTCGCCCTTCGCCGTCCGGACGCGGAACTGGCTGGCGGGGCGGAGCTCGCCGCGAACCACCCGCCCCAGCAGCTCGAGCGCGAGCGGCAGATCCTCGGGATGCACCAGCCGCTCGAACGGCTGGCCCACCCATTCCTCGCG